>Ga0209013_10000708_pt1 | contig 30195 bp, 34 predicted proteins | sample Cruoilmetagenom2_FD_187291 | JGI IMG/M metagenome (GOLD analysis project Ga0209013, IMG submission 187291) | Oil polluted marine microbial communities from Coal Oil Point, Santa Barbara, California, USA - Sample 2 (SPAdes) (version 2) | ecosystem: Environmental > Aquatic > Marine > Oil seeps ...
CGCGCGCCGCCAATGTGAAGGAAGCCCGTCGGAGACGGCGCAAATCGCGTGATAACGGTCTCGGTCATCGGTTAGGTCTTGAACCGGAGGGGTAAATTGAGATGAAGAAGGAAAGCGTTCGCGGGTGTGTGTAGCATAAGGCCGCGACACGGGTAAGGGCAGGGCGGGGGGAACCATGCTGGGTAAGGGCGAGGACGGAATAAGCGGCGATTGGCCTCCAAACTGGCCTCCAACCGCGGCACCGGTCCTTGGTCCAGCGCCGCCTCTAAGCCGGAACCAGGCCCACGCCGCAACAAGAGCGCAAGTGCTAGCCGCAAAGACGCAAGTAGGACGAGAAGACCGGCAAGACGGGAAAGGGGCTCAGTAGCGGCGAATGAGGCCGACCAGGCGCCCCTGGACCCGAACCCTGTCGGGTCCGAAAATCCGCGTCTCATAGGCTGGGTTGGCCGCCTCCAGCGCAATGGAAGCGCCCCGGCGCCGTAACCGCTTCAGCGTGGCCTCTTCTTCGTCCACAAGGGCCACGATAATGTCGCCATTGCTGGCATCCTCACACTTGCGGACAATGATCGTGTCGCCTTCCAAAATCCCGGCATCGATCATCGAATCGCCCTTCACCTCAAGCGCGTAATGCTCGCCCTTGGCCAGAAGCTCGGGCGGCACTTCGATCGTATCCAGCTTGGTCTGAATGGCTTCGGCGGGAACGCCGGCGGCGATCCGGCCCATGATAGGCAGGGCAATGGTCTGCCCATCGGCGGACGGAGCCGGTGCCGACGTCCGTCCCAGACTGCCCTCGATAACACTCGGAGAAAACCCGCGCCCGCGCGCCGCGACACCTTGCGGAACCGATTCGGGAAGTTTGACGATCTCCATGGCCCGGGCCCGATGGGGCAGGCGGCGCACGAAGCCGCGCTCCTCCAGGGCCGTGATGAGACGATGAATGCCCGACTTCGACCGGAGATCCAGGGCCTCCTTCATCTCATCGAACGAAGGCGGAACGCCTGACTCTTTCAACCGCTCATGAATGAACATGAGAAGCTCTTTTTGCTTCGGTGTGAGCATTTGGCCCCCTTCTTGAGCGGCTCGAACTTAACAATAACCAACCCGGCCTAAGCAAATCTGGCCAGGGCTTGTCCTCGTATTGTACAAATCGTGAACAGTATAGATGTTCTGTTTGTGTTCCGCAAGCAGAACCGCACAGTTGTGGGGTAGGACGGCGCTTTTGGACGCCTTTTGTTCGGTCGATTCGGGTTGCCGAGCCGTTAACTAGCCCGCCAGCGGCAGAACGAGAACTTTCGTTCCGGCTGGAAGAGCTGGGGCGCTGGGTGGCTGGACGATTAGGCAGTCCGCATGCGCCAAGGCCGCCGTCAGCGACGAATCCTGGGAGGACAGGACACGAACATGGCGCGTTCCATCGTCCGCGTAGATCGATGACGCGCGCTGATAGTTCTGGCGCGGCCCGTTCTCCGGTAGCGCAGAAGCAAGGATCGCCGGCTGCGGGACAATGGCGGCGTTCGTACCAAGCAACCCGCGGAGCATGGGAAGCAGGAAGACCACGGAACAGATGAACGCCGAGACGGGGTTTCCCGGTAAGCCAAGGACACGCGTCGAACCGAGCATTCCGGCAAAAACAGGCTTACCGGGCCGCATGGCCACCTTGGCGAAACTGAGTTGCAGCCCAGCTCGGGCAAGCGCGCCCATGACGAGATCCCGTTCGCCGACCGATGCGCCGCCGATCGTAACGAGAACATCGGCATCGGCCGCCCGCGCGATGGCGTCTGCCAGGTCGCGCTCGTCATCGCGTGCGATGCCTAGGGAGACGGGCTCGCCCCCCTGGGCATCCACGAAAGCACCGAGGCCATAGCTGACGGACGCTACGATCTCGTCCGCGCCGAGCACGCTCCCCGGTGGCACGATCTCATCGCCTGTCGACAGAATGGCGACCCGCGGCTTCCGGCGCACCGGCAGTTCCGCGCAATTCATCGCCGCGGCAAGCATCACTGTCCGCGCGCCGAACCGGGTCCCCCGCCGCAGCAGGACATCGCCTTCCATGAAGTCCTGACCGCGCGGCCGGATATGCTGCCCCTGCGCGGCGGCATTGACCAAGACGCTCTCACCTGAGGCTTCGGTGTCTTCCTGCATAACCACGGTATCGGCCCCATCGGGAACCGGCGCGCCGGTAAAGATCCGGACGGCTTGTCCCGGTCCGACGATGCCGTCGAAACGCGCCCCAGCCGCGGATTCACCGACCGGCGCAAGCGTCGCAGGCAGGACGGACACATCGGCCGCGCGGACCGCATAGCCATCCATGGCCGAGCAATCGAACGGGGGCTGCGTCAGGGTCGCGGCCAGATCTTCCGCAAGCACACGGCCATGGGCTTGCGCGATCGGCACGCGCTCGACATCGAGCGGCGTCAGTCGACAAAGGGCCCGTTCAAGCGCATCCTCGACAGAAATAAGCGCCATCGGTCATGGCGCCCGGAATGTGCCGGACCGGCCGCCGGTCTTCTCGATCAAGCGAATGCCGGAGAAGCTCATGGCCCGGTCCACGGCCTTGCACATATCGTAGAGCGTGAGACAGGCGACCGTAACAGCCGTCAGCGCTTCCATTTCCACGCCGGTCTTGCCGTCCACTTTGGCGGTCGCCTCGACACGCAGGCACGAACCCGCGCGGTCCGGTGTGAATTCCACGGTGACCTTGGAAAGCGCCAGCGGGTGACACAGCGGAATGAGGTCGGCGGTCATCTTGGCGCCCATGATACCGGCGATACGCGCCGTCGCCAGCACATCGCCCTTGGGCGCCGTCCCGTCGAGGATCATGTCCAGCGTGGCAGGCGCCATGGTCACGAAGCCTTCGGCGACGGCCGTTCGCGACGTGACAGCCTTCTCCGAAACATCGACCATATGGGCCTCGCCACGGGCGTTGAGATGGGACAGCGAGCTGCTCATTGCGCGGCCTCGGCGGCGCTGTCCTCACCGGTCAGAAGTGCCCGGGTGGCAGCCGTGACATCGGACTTCCGCATCAGGCTCTCGCCGACCAGAAAGGCGCGCACATCGGCGCGTACAAGCCGTGTCAGGTCTTCATGATGGACAATGCCGCTTTCGGCGACGACGATGCGTCCTGCGATGCGTGGCGCGAGGCGTTCGGTGGTCTCGAGGGTCGTATCGAAGGTCCGCAAATCGCGGTTGTTGATGCCGATCAGCTCCGTCTTGAGCGCCAAGGCACGCTCGAGTTCTGCCTCGTCATGAACCTCGGCCAGCACGTCCATGCCGAGATTGCGTGCGGCATCTTCGAGATCGCAGGCGAGCGCATCGTCCACGGCCGCCATGATGATCAGAATGCAGTCCGCACCCAGAACCCGCGCTTCGAGCACCTGATAAGGTTCGATCATGAAGTCTTTACGCAGAACCGGCAGCGAGCACGCCGTTCGCGCCAAGGCCAGATATTCCGGGTTGCCCTGGAAGGATGGTCTGTCGGTCAGCACGGACAGACAAGCTGCCCCGCCAGCCTCGTAGGCGACCGCAAGCGTCAGCGGATCGAAATCGGCTCGGATGAGCCCCTTGGACGGACTGGCCCTCTTGATCTCGGCGATGAGGCCAAAACCACCGGCCTCGATCCGCGCTTTCAGGGCACCGGCAAAGGGGCGGAGCTTGTCGCCCGTATCGAGCAGCCCGCGCAGGTCCTGCTCGGAACGCGTTTTCTTCGCGGCCGCGACCTCTTCGCGCTTATAGGCCAGTATTTTGTCGAGCACGTGCGCCATGGGATCGTCCTACCCGTCCAACTTATCATTCGTGTGCGCCACGAGCGCTTCCAAAACCCCGAAGGCCCGTCCACTGTCGATCGCATCCGCCGCCAGCGCGACCCCCTCACGCAGGGTCTTGGCCTTACCGGCGACAAGCAGCGCGGCCGAGGCGTTGAATAGAACGATATCGCGCAGCGGCCCTCGGTTTCCTTGCAGCACCGCCCGGATATGCGCTGCGTTCTCTGCCGCGTCCCCGCCAATCAGGTCGTCGGGCTTTGCTTCCGGCAGGCCGGCATTGCGCGGCGAGATGCGGAACCTGGACACACGGCCCGAATCGAGTGCGGCGACTTCGCTGACCGTCGTTGTGGTCAGCTCGTCGAGACCGTCGCACCCATACACCACCCAGGCCCGCTCGACGCCGAGCAGACCAAGTACGTTGGCGATCGGCTCCACCCATTTGGCATGGAACACGCCGACAACCTGGTACTTCGTCGCCGCCGGATTGGCCAAGGGGCCGAGCAGGTTGAAGATCGTCCGCACACCGAGTTCGCCACGGACCTTGGCCACGTGGCGCATGGCGGCGTGATGGGTGGGTGCGTACATGAACCCCAGCCCACATTCGGCAATGCTTCGTTCGATGGTCTCGGGCGGGCAGTCGAGATTGACCCCAAGCGCTGCAAGCACGTCCGCCGAACCCGAGCGCGATGAGATCGACTTGTTGCCATGCTTGGCCACGGGCACACCCGCGCCGGCAACGACAAAGGCACAGCAGGTGGAGATATTGTGCGTGCCCTTGGCATCGCCGCCCGTGCCGCAGGTATCGATCGCGCCAACGGGCGCCTTGACCGACAAGGCCTTCGCCCGGAGTACGCGGGCCGCGCCGGCGATCTCGTCCGCGGTCTCGCCGCGCGCATGCAGCCCCATCAGCAAGGCGCCGATCTGAGCCTCGCTCGCCTCGCCCGACATCACGGCCTCGAAGGCCGCCGCGGCCTGGAGCTGGTTCAGGGTCTTGCCTGTCGCAATCGCTTTGAGGGCTTCCCGCAAATCGTTCGAATCCGCTTGCGGAGCAGGCGAGGGGCTAGATGGCACCGGCCGTATCTCTTTCCGGAGTGCCGCGGCTGCGCCGTTCAACACGGGCATGATCCAAGAAATTGGCGAGCAATTGATGTCCGTATTCGGACGCAATGCTCTCGGGATGGAACTGAACGCCATGGACGGGATAGCAGGTGTGCTGCATACCCATGATGATGCCGTCCGGCGTTTCGGCGGTCACTTCGAGCTCGGCGGGGAGAGTGTCGCGATCCACGACAAGCGAGTGGTAGCGGGTGGCGGAGAAATCCTGCGGCAGGCTGGCAAAGATTCCCTTGCCCGTGTGGTGCACCTTCGAAAGCTTGCCGTGCATCAAATAGGGCGCGCGGACGACCCTACCGCCATAGACTTGACCGATAGTCTGATGGCCGAGGCAAACGCCCAGGATCGGCACCACGGGCGCCGCACGGCGAACCAGCTCCAGGCAGATCCCCGCTCGGTCCGGATCGCACGGCCCGGGAGACAGCACGATGGCCTCCGGCGCCTCGGACAGGACCTCGTCCACGGTCACTTTGTCGTTCCGGTAGACCTGCGTTTCCGCGCCCAGTTCCCCAAGGAAATGCACGAGGTTGTAGGTGAAGCTGTCGTAGTTATCGATCAGTGTCAGCATGGTTCCAATTAGGCCTTGCGCCAAGGCGCCGTCAAGGTCAGCAAGATGCCGTTAGGACGCTGCATCGCCCCGCACATCCCTGGGCGCAAGAAACTGCGTGAGGCTGCCGCTGCCCACATCGACACTCGACCAAAGACCCGCGGTGAAGGTGATCACCACCAGCCCCCCCGTGGGATACTTCTCGCTCAAGCGGTCGCGCGGCTCCTTCGGCCCCGCGCCAATGAGTTCGAGCGCCAGCGCTTGAATTTCCGGGTTGTGACCGATCAGCAGGACACTGCGCGCGCCCGGCTGAAGCCCCCGCAATAGGTCCAGCATGTTTTCCGGACTCGCGCGATAAAGCGAGTCCTGGTAGACGACCGTGGGTTCGATCTTCAACTCCGGCAGGACGAGCGCGAGCGTGTCGACCGTGCGCTGTGCCGACGAGCACAAGACCAGCTCCGGGTCGATCCCGCGCTCGGACATTGCCCGGCCCATGGCGGGCGCATCGGCCATGCCCCGCAAATTCAGCGGCCGCTCCCGATCGGGTAACGCAGGATTCTTCCAACTCGATTTGGCGTGGCGCAGGAGGCTAAGAGTGAGCATGGTCCAAACCTCGTGAACTCCCTACTGGCCGCGTTTGGCCCGTGCCGCAAATCGTACGGCCTCGTCTGCCGCCTTGAACAGGGCACCCGCCTTGTTCATGCATTCGATCTGCTCGTTTTCCGGTATCGAGTCCGCGACGATTCCCGCACCGGCCTGAACGTACATGATTCCGTCTTTCACGACGGATGTCCGCAAAACGATACAGCTGTCCATTTCGCCGTCGGCTGAGAAATATCCGACGCAGCCGGCATAAATGCCGCGCGCGGACTCCTCCAGCTCGTCGATGATTTCCATCGCGCGGACCTTCGGCGCGCCCGACACGGTCCCGGCCGGAAAACCCGCCATGAGGGCATCCACCGCGTCGTGTTTTGGCGACAGCGTTCCGGCAACATTCGAAACGATATGCATCACCTGGCTGTAGTACTCCAGGAAGAAGCTGTCGGTGACGCGAACGCTCCCCACCTCGGTGACGCGGCCCACATCGTTGCGCCCGAGATCGAGCAGCATCAGATGTTCCGCGCACTCCTTGGCGTCCGCGAGTAGCTCCCTCGCGAGCGCCTGATCCTCGTCGGGCGTGCTGCCGCGCGGGCGCGTTCCCGCAATGGGGCGAATCGTAACCTCGCCTTTCCGCACACGCACCAAAATCTCCGGGCTCGATCCGACCACCGCGAAGTCACCGAAATTGAGGTAGTAGAGAAACGGCGAAGGATTGACCCGCCGGAGCGCGCGGTAAAGCGAGAACGACGGCAACTCAAACGGCGCCTCGAAACGCTGGCTGAGGACGACCTGAAAAATATCGCCGGCGGAAATATATTCCTTCGCGCGCGCGACCTTTGCCATATAGGCGTCCGCTGTCGTCACTGCGCGTGGCGCGGGATGCGGCATGTCTTCGATCGGCTCGGGCTTATGGGGCAGGGGCTCATCGAGCCGGTCCAGAATGACGTTCAGCCGCTCTCCGGCGCGCGCATAGGCAGCCTTCGCGCTGACGCCGGGGGTCGGCCGCACCGGCGTCACGACACAGAGCTCGTCCTTCACGCCGTCGAAGATCACGATCAGCGTGGGACGCACGAGAATGCTATCGGGCAGGCCGAGATTGTCGGGCTTGCCGTCGGGCAGGCTCTCAGTCAGCCGCACCGTGTTGTAGCCCATATAGCCAAAAATGCCGGCTGCCATTGGCGGCAGCGCATCGGGCAGAACGATCTTGGACTCGGCCAGCAGGGCGCGAATGCTCTGAAGCGCCGGTTGCGGGGCCGGCGCGAACGCGTCCGGATCGGATTGCGGACTGCGATTGAGTTCGGCCTTGTCGCCTTCAGCCCGCCAAATCAAATCCGGTTCGCAGCCAATGATCGAGTAGCGGCCGCGATTGGCGCCGCCTTCGACGGACTCGAACAGAAAGCTGTTCGGCCGCTCGTGCGCGATCTTGAGCATGGCGGAGACAGGCGTTTCCAGGTCGGCGACAAGACGCGTCCAGACGACCTGCGGCACGCCCTCTTCGTAGAGGCCCGCGAAAGCCGTGAAGTCCGGCTCCATCGAAGCCGAACCGAGATCGGGCAGGGGCGGACTCACCGGAGCTGGCGCCGAACTCATGGCTCCTCGCCGCTGCCCGTGAGTCTTGCGAGCGCCTGGGTGTTGAGCTTCACGCCATAGGTCTGCTCAAGCTCGCTGAAATACGCCGCAATGATGTCCTCGCTGTAGAGCAACCCAATGCGTGCCCGCAACTGCTTCAAGGCGCGCGGATCGACCTCTGGCGGCTCGACGATGTCATCGACCTGGAACACGATCCGGCCTTCGTCGACACCGGACGCGGACGATCCGAACCCGCCCTTGGGAAGCGTGAACGCCTGCTGCACCGCCGCCGGAAGCACGTTGACGGTAATGTCGTCGCGCTTCAGCGCCGAAGTCGGCAGCACGTCAGTGCCAAGCTCCTTGGCTACGTCTTCAAGAGACTTGGACCCACTATTCAGCTCGCTGATCAGTTTCTGCGTGAAATCCTTGACCTGATTGCGGGTAACTTCCCCGCGCCAGTCTTTTTCCACGTCGGCCCGGACCTGATCGAAGGGCGTGAGCGTTTCGGGTGTGATGCCCAAGACCTCGTACCACACCACGCCTTCGTCACGGGCATCAACAGGATCGTTTTCGATTCCCGCATCCGTCACAAAGATACCGTTCAAGAGTTCTTTCTGGGCGGGGGCTTTGATCGTCGATCCGTCGGGCTTGCGGCCCGCGCGATCGACCTGATCGATGACCGTGTAGTCAAGCTTGAGCTTGCCCGCGGTTTCTTCCAGCGTCGAGCCCGAGGCGAGTTCGTCCTCGACCTTGTCGTGCATGTCGAAGATCGCGCCGGAGGCCCGTTCCTTGGCAATCTCTTTTTCGATGCCGTCCTTGGCTTCTTCGAAGCTGGGAACCTTGCCGGGGGTGATTTCCGTCACCCGGATCAGCACCACACTTCCGAGCTTGCCGGTAATGGGCTTGCTGACTTCATCCATTCCGAGCTTGAAGGCTTGCTCGGCCACGACCGCGTCGGCGAGGTCCTTCATCGAAACCGTCCCGAGATCGAGATCGGATTCGCTCAAGCCGAGCTCCTTGGCCGCCTCGACGAAATCGGTGCCGGACGCGATCTTCGCGGAAATCCTTTCGGCTTCCTCGGCATTCGGGAGCGCGATTTGCTCGATCCGGCGCTTCTCGGCCTGTCCAAGCGTGTCCTTCTTGGCTTCGTATGTCGCCTTGAGATCAGCCTCGGTGATGTTGAGCTCGTCCTTAACCGTCTCCGGCGTGACGGCGATCATGGCGACCTTCCGGTATTCCGGCTGCGTGAAGCTCTGCTTGTGATTGTCGTAATAGGACTTCAGGTCCTGCTCCGTGGGATCACCCTCGGCATCGGCAGCCGATTTCGGAATCAGCACATAATTCAGAACGCGCCGTTCCTCGTTGAACTTGTTCAGGGCATCGATGATCGCCTGGGGACTGCTTGCAACTTCACCGACCGTGAGCAGCAATTGCCGTCTCAGAGTCTGCTCGCGCAGAGTCTGCAGGTAGGTGGCTTCGCTCATGCCGATATTGCGCAAGGCCGACTGAAAGGCGAGGGGGCTGAAATTGCCCGCGCCATCCTGGAAGGACGGGTCCTTCGTGATCTGATCCAGGAGCGCCTCGTCACTGATGCTGAGGCCGAGATGCCTCGCATGGGTGTCGACCGCAGCGCCTCCCACAAGCCGTTCAAGCACGCGCTGATCGAGCCCGGCGCCGCGCGCCTCTTGAAGACTGAGGCTACGGCCCGCGTCTTGGCTCATGGCGCGCAGGACGTCCTGCTGTACGCGTTGATAATTCTGCGGAGTGATTTCCGTATCGCCGACCTCGATGAGAGTCTGCCGGCCGTAACCGGTAAAGATGTCGGCGATACCCCAGACGGCGAAGCTCACCACCAGCAGGGCTACGAGAATCAGACCTAGTGTTCGTGCTGCGCCTTTGCGCAATGAGTCGAGTGCCACGCCTCGAAGACCTTCTCAATCATGAATTGCCAAAACTGCATCAGCGTCCGATGTTATGGCCGCCTAGCGCGGCGCGCATCATAGGTAGACAGCGCGAGTGCGGCAACACGAACAAACAAAGGAAAATCGCGCTATTTCGATGGGGTAAACGCGCGAGTTTGGGGGGAAGGTGACTGGGATCAGGCCGCTTGTTGCGGGAAATTGGAAGATGAACGGGCTTGGCAGCTCCCTTTCGGAGCTTGCATCGCTCCGGGCGCGCCTTGAAACAGCGCCCGTTCCAGAGACCGATATCATGGTGTGTCTGCCCGCAACACTGCTGTCCCGTGCCCGTGAGGCACTCAAAGACTCTACGATCACGCTCGGGGCGCAGGACTGCAATCCGCTCGCCTCCGGCGCCCATACTGGCGACATTTCCGCCGAAATGCTTGCCGACGCCGGCGCCACGGCGGTCATTGTCGGTCACTCTGAACGGCGCCACGATCACGGCGAATCGGACGCGCTCGTGCACGCCAAGGCGCTTGCCGCCTACCGGGCCGGACTGATGGCAATCATTTGTATCGGCGAGACCGAGGCCCAGTACAGGGACGGCAAGACACTCGATGTCCTTAGAGGCCAGCTCGAAGGCTCCGTGCCGGAGGGCGCGCGCGCCGCGAATACGGTCGTTGCCTATGAGCCCGTATGGGCAATTGGTACGGGGCTCACGCCGACGCCGCCGGAAGTTGCCCAGGTCCATGGCCTCATTCGCTCCGTCCTGGGGCAAATGCTGGGCGATTCGGAAGCGGGGGCCATGCGGCTCCTCTATGGCGGCTCGGTGAAGCCCTCCAATGCAGCCAACCTTCTCTTTGTCCCCGAGGTGAACGGAGCATTGGTCGGTGGCGCGAGCCTAAAGGCCGAGGATTTCTACGAAATTCTGTCCGTTTACGCCGGAACCCAGAGCTGACCGGGGCCACCAAAAGCCTGGGTCAGCGCTTGCAAATCGGGTAAGCTTCTGCATTCTGCCGGAATGACGACGGTAGGGGGCCACGACATTCTTGGGAACCGGATGACGAAGCTGCGTCCAATCGCTGTAATGCTAGTCGTTATGGGATTTGCTCTGCCGTTTGGCGCGGCGCGGGCGGAGCCCCTGGAAGCCGATACGTGCAAGGCGCTCAAATCCGAGAAAAAGGCCCTGCTAACGGCAACCGTCCAAGCCGCCCTCAGGCGCGGGCCCGACTGGGTCAAGGACAATCTGCACGAACACGACAAGATCGAGCAGGTCCGCCAATATTTGCAGGTTGAAGAGAAAGTTGCCTTCCGCTGCCGCACTAACGGCGTCCGGATACCCAAGCCACAGCCGCCGTCGCTGCCCGACCGCAAACCGAAGGTCCCAACCTTTGTTCTCGCGGGCGTGGACGCCACCTCGCTCATCCCCTTGCGCAATCCCTCACGAGAGGCGCGCGAGGAGGTCACGGCGGCCATCACCGCGAGCGAAGGCGAGGGCGAAGGGGACATTGACGACGAAGCCGATCTTGCTTCCGACACCACTGCAGAAGTCGCCTCCGGAGCCGACGCCAGCCTCTCAAGCACCGAAGCCGGTGTCAGCGCCGCCAGCGAGGCGATCGCCAAAGAAGAGGCGACAATCCGGCAGGGGCTAGCCAAGCCCTAGCGGATTCGGATAAGACAGCGCCTTCCGATAAGCAAGGCGACACAATGAGCACCGTAATTCTTCTGATCCACGTGATGATCGCGATTTCCCTCGTGGGCTTCATCCTGCTGCAGCGCTCCGAAGGCGGTGCGCTAGGTATTGGCGGCGGTGGCGGCGGTGCAGGTGGCGGCGGCGGTTTCATGACCGGCCGCGGCGCCGGCGATGCGCTCACGCGCACCACGGCCATTTTGGCGGCTTGCTTCTTCCTCACCAGCCTGACCCTGTCGATCCTGGCAAGCCACAACAATGCTTCGGCACCGTCTATCGTGCCGACCAGCGGTGGCGAGGGCGGGCTGACGCCGCTTGCGATTCCGGGCCAGACCGAGCCGGCCGCACCAGCAGCACCCGCTGCACCTTCCGGGCCGCAAGTTCCCCAATCGAACTGATTTGGCATCAAGTTTCGCACAGGAAATTCTGCGCCAAACCATCTCGCAGGTCACGTTTAGGCTGCGCATAAGCCCAGACTCGGTATAGGGTCGAGGCCCATGGCGCGGTACGTCTTCATTACCGGCGGCGTGGTTTCCTCACTCGGCAAGGGACTCGCTTCGGCAGCACTTGGAGCGCTTTTACAGGCGCGCGGATTTCGCGTGCGCCTCTGTAAGCTCGACCCCTATCTCAATGTCGATCCAGGGACCATGAGCCCCTATCAGCACGGCGAAGTCTTCGTCACCGATGACGGTGCGGAGACGGACCTGGATCTGGGCCATTACGAGCGCTTCACCGGGCGGCCCGCGCGACAGGCCGACAACATCACCACCGGCCGGATCTATCAGGAGATCATCACCAAGGAGCGCCGGGGGGACTATCTCGGCGCCACGGTTCAGGTCATTCCCCACGTGACCGACGCCATCAAGAATTTCATCGTCACGGGCAACGAGGATGTGGACTTCGTGCTCTGCGAGATCGGCGGCACGGTCGGCGATATCGAAGCTCTGCCGTTCTTCGAAGCCATTCGCCAGCTCGGCAACGAGCTGCCACGGGGGACAAGCGCATTCGTCCATCTCACGCTACTACCTTATATTCCGAGCGCGGGTGAACTGAAGACCAAGCCCACCCAACACTCGGTCAAGGAGCTGCGCTCGATCGGCATCCAACCGGACGTCTTGCTATGCCGCGCGGACCGTCCCTTGCCGCCCGACGAGCGGCGCAAGATCGCACTGTTCTGCAACGTCCGCCCTGAAGCCGTGATCCAGGCCCTCGATGTCGCCAGCATCTACGACGTGCCGCTGGCCTACCATTACGAAGGGCTGGACAACGAGCTCCTGGCTGCCTTCGGCATTAAGGATACCCAGGCGCCGGACTTGTCCCTGTGGACCGATATCGCGGCCACCATTGCCGAACCCGACGGTGAGGTGACTATCGCGATCGTCGGTAAATATACGGGCCTCAAGGATGCCTATAAGTCCCTTAGCGAGGCGCTGACCCATGGCGGGATCGCCAACAAGGTCAAAGTCAATCTCGAATGGATCGAGTCCGAAGTTTTCGAGAGCGAGGACGCCGCAGCCTATCTGGAAAACGTGAACGGCATCCTCGTGCCCGGCGGATTTGGCGAACGCGGCGCCGAAGGCAAGATTTTGGCGGCGCGCTATGCCCGTGAGCGGAATTTCCCGTATTTCGGAATCTGTTTCGGGATGCAAATGGCCGTGCTCGAGGTCGCGCGCCATATAGCGGGGCTTGAGAGTGCAAGCTCCACCGAGTTCGGCCCGACGGACGAGCCGCTGATCGGCCTCATGACCGAGTGGATGAAGGGCGATGAACTGGAGCGCCGCGAACACAATGGCAATCTTGGTGGCACGATGCGCCTCGGCGCCTATGACGCCACGCTCGTACCCGGCAGCAAGATCGCCGATATCTATGGTGCGACGGAGATTTCCGAACGCCACCGGCACCGCTACGAAGTGAACATGCGCTACCGCGACCGCCTAGAGAACGCAGGCCTGCGCTTTTCAGGCTTATCGCCGGATGGCCTCCTGCCGGAGATCGTGGAAATCCCCAATCACCCATGGTTCATCGGCGTTCAGTTCCACCCCGAACTGAAGTCGCGGCCTTTCGACCCGCACCCGCTGTTCAAATCCTTCATCGCCGCCGCGGTCGAGCAAAGCCGGCTCGTCTAACGGAGGGTAGCGGGTATGCCGGAACCGGTACACAAAGGCTCTTGTGCCTGCGGCCAGGTTCAGGTTGAGACACGCGGCGAGCCCTATCGCGTCGGCGACTGCAATTGCATCACCTGCCGGAAGGCCCTCGGCGCACCGTTCAATTTCTATGTGGTTTTCCCGCCAGAGGCCGTCACGATGTCGGGCGATGTCATTGCGTTTGCCAGCACGGACAAGGTCCGACGCTATTCCTGCCGCAAGTGCGGATCGCCGATCTACTCAACCTATCTCCGCGAGGATGAGTTCTACGTTCATCCTGGTTCGTTCGAGGACGTCGGCACTTTCACGCCAACCTACGAACTCTGGATGAAGCGCCGGGAGCCATGGCTCCCAGCGTTCCCGACCTGTGTCAGCCACTTCGCTGAGAGCCGGCAAAAGTGGACGCGGCACGAGCCGGAGTAGAGCGGCAGCGATCGACGCGGCTGCGCACGGTTGACGCCTGGCCGCCGCAAGCCCCATGAAGGACGCCATGAACGAAGCAATGACGCCTGCACATGCATCTTCGGTCGCCGTCGGCAAGGTGACCTTCGCGAACTCGCTCCCGCTCGCGCTGATGGCGGGCCCGTGCGTCTTGGAGAGCCGAGCGCACGCGCTCGAGACGGCCGCGGCGCTGAAAGAGATCGCTGAACGGCTCGGCATCGGGCTGGTCTACAAATCCTCGTTCGACAAGGCGAACCGGACCAGCCTGTCGAGCGCGCGGGGCCTTGGCTTGAACGAGGCGCTGCCCATCTTTGCGGAGATCCGCGAGGCCACCGGGCTTCCGGTGGTGACGGACGTTCACGAGCCGGACCAATGCGCAGCCGCGGCCGAGGCGGTGGATGTGCTTCAGATCCCCGCTTTTCTCTGCCGTCAGACGGACCTTCTGGTCGCCGCCGCCAAGACCGGCAAGGCGGTCAACATAAAAAAAGGGCAGTTCCTGGCCCCCTGGGACATGCGCCATGTGGTTGCCAAGGTGGTCGCTGCCGGGAACCCCAACGTCCTCGTGACCGAGCGGGGAGTTTCGTTCGGCTACAACACGCTCGTTTCGGACATGCGCTCCTTGCCGATCCTTGCGGAGACGGGCGCACCGGTCATTTTCGATGCGACCCATTCGGTACAGCAGCCCGGCGGACAGGGCGGCACCAGCGGCGGGGAGCGCCGTTTCGTGCCGGTACTTGCCCGCGCAGCCGTGGCCGTCGGCGTGGCTGGCGTGTTCATCGAGACCCATCAGGATCCCGACGCTGCACCGTCGGACGGCCCCAATATGGTGCCGCTTCGAGAGCTTGTGGGATTGCTTGCGGAGATCATGGCCTTCGATCGCTTGGCGAAGGCCCGCGACGAACGCTAAAGCCAGCCTAAACGGGCGCGATCAAGTGCTCAGTTTCCGAATCCCAGCGCCAGAGTATCGCGTTCGTGAGGTGCGTGCCGCCCCACCAGCGGTCGATCGAATGATGCAGGGCCCAGTCGGCCTGCCCCTCGACCACTTCCTTGCCCAACGTCGTGAGCGCGGACTGGCTCTTCACATAGGCTTCCATGCGAGCCTTGTCCTCGACTTGAAACGGCGCGCCGTCGAGCCCGGCGATGAGCGGCGCAGGGCCAAGCGCAAGTCCATCGAGAAGCCGCCAGAAGCTCCAGTCGCCCATGAATTCAGCGTCCTCCATCTTCTGGGTGGCCCCGAAAAGGGCGACCGAAGTGAGGCCGGACCCGGGGGCGAGGCAGGCCAGAACCTGCCGTTCCGCGCGCGTAAGTCCGTCGGAACCGGGAAGCTCCTCCAGCATCCGGATCACGGCGCCACGGAGGAAGGGCAGGGCCGAAAGGTCTTCTCTCAGAAGATTGGCCCACGCTTCCGGTGTGGGCTGGCGGAACGCCGTCCAGGCCCTGACCGCAAGATCGAGCTGCGTTTGGGTGACGGCTCGCGCCAGCGCGGTCTGTTCGGAGATCGTTTCCGGCTCTTGGCGCCCGATATAGTCGTCCGTCTGGACCAGCAGGAGCGTTTCGGGCTCGCGCGGGTGGTCGGCGAACCAGTCGAGCACCTGCAAGAGTTGAAGCTGATCGTAAAGATCATGCTCGAACCACAAGATAACCCGAGTGAAATTATCGCTGATGCTCAGCCCCCGATAGCGGGCCGCAAAATCGAATTCGAGGGCGCTCACATCGCCCGCGCCTGCCTCTGCGAGATAGGAAACCCTCACCTCAGTCAGTTCTTCGGGGCTGTCGGTGAGCGGGACGGGGCCTTCATGCAGCACATCCCGCCAGGGCAGGACTTCTGCGCCATCCAAGGTCCGGCGCAAGAGCTCGCCCGCGGCATCGCCATTGGTAATGACGAGATCGGTCATCGGTTTGGGGCCTCCATCACAATCAACCGCGGCCGCGATAGGGCACCTCGCCCTGGTCGGGGATCCAAATACCCTCCGGCGGGGTGCCGTGCTGCCAGAACACATCGATGGGGATACCGCCGCGCGGGAACCAATAGCCGCCGATCCGCAGCCATGCCGGCTCGATCAGCTGGGCGATGGTCTTGCCGATCCTCAGCGTGGTGTCTTCGTGGAAGGACGCCGTGTTCCGGAAGCTGCCCAGAAACAGCTTGAAGGACTTGGATTCGAGCAGCCACTTGCCAGGCGCATAGTCCATGACGAAATGGGCGAAGTCCGGCTGTCCGGTGACGGGGCACAGGCAGGTGAACTCGGGCGCCGTGAAGCGCGCCACATAGTCGGTGTCGGGATGGGCGTTCGGAACCCGTTCGAGAACCGCGTCGTCCGGCGAGGCGGGCAGTGGCACAGCCTTACCAAGCTGCTTCAAGCCTGCGGGCTTTTGGTCCTTAACTTTCTTGGCCTCGGGCTTTTTGGCCGCATTTTTCCTGGCCATGCCTTACTCCGCAGCAAGCCGCATGGGCGGGCCATGATAGACGCAGCCCTCATGGCACGAGTCCCGCGCCACCACGATCTCCACCAGGCCTGGCAAGCGATTGTGGAGCCGGTCCCACAGCCACATAGCGATCCGCTCCAAGGTCGGCGCGGACAAGCCCTCGATCTCATTCAGCATGCGGTGATCGAGCGCGTCCCGGGCATCCGAAACCGCCGCTTCCAGTTCGTCGAAGTGAACAATGATACCTGTGTCCTCGTCCGGCTGCCCATCAACGCTGATGCGCGCACGGAAGGAATGCCCATGCACCCGGGCATTGGGATGGCCGGGTGGGGCCGACGGCAGGAAGTGTGCCGCCTCGAAGAAGAATTCCTTGTAAATTCGCATTTGCGCTGTTTAGGGGATTTTTGCGTTGGCGACCAGAGGCTGTACGCGACAGCGTCAACGCGCCGGCTGCCCTCAGGGCAGTCCGAGGATTTTATGGGTTTGCAGGCTCAACCGCCACCTTGGGTGCCGCAGGCAATAGTCCAAGGCCGATTGCATATTTGACGTGCCGCCCGCCCGGTCGTCCAGTGGCTGCAGCAGGAAATGCGTGAAGGCTAGGCCGAGCACATCATCCGGCGCGATTTCCGCTTGCGGGTAGATGAGCTTCAATTCGTCGCCAGACTGCTGACGGAGGGGGATGCCCGGTTTTGGACTGACGCAGATCCAATCGATCTCGTCCGAGACGGGAAGGCTGCCGTTGGTCTCGATCGCGATCTCGAACCCATACCCATGGAAAGCCTGGATCAAAACCTCGTCGACCTGGAGCATTGGCTCTCCGCCGGTCAGGACCACAAAAGGGGCTGCGCCGGAATTGCCCCGCCAAGCCGTGTGGCACGCACCCACCAGATCTTCCGCCGTTTCGAACCGGCCGCCGCCAGTCCCATCGGTCCCGATGAAGTCCGTATCGCAGAAGCGACAGATCGCGTCGGCGCGGTCAGCCTCACGCCCAGACCATAGGTTGCAGCCGGTAAAACGGCAGAAAACGGCCGGGCGTCCCGACTGAGCCCCTTCGCCTTGGAGCGTGTAGAAGATTTCCTTGACTGCATACATGGGCGGGAAGGTGGTCTCTCACCCCGTCCGAAGCAAGGGGCACAACCACACGTGTTTCAACGAATGTCGCCCGGACATCCCGGAGAGCTTTGCCAGATAATGGCCGCGCGATCCGAACGTCCGGGCGATCAATAGTATCGAATACAGCTAAGTCTTACTCCGCCTGCCGCTCTTCAACCGGTGGCACGTACTTGCCCGGAATAACCTTCTCGGGCGGATTGGTACCCGGAGGGTTGATCGACCGAATGAAGGAGATAATCTTCCAGAGGTGGTCGGACGTCTTAATGACCTGTCCCATTTCTGGCATCGGCGCTTTCACCGTCCCATACTGGTAGCGTGTCCATCCCTGCTTTTCCAACTCCGCAGACCCAAGCGCGATCAGGCGAAACAACACGTCATCCGTATTACCCCACAACCAGACACCTTGGCTAAGGGCAGGGCAGAAGTCGCCGCCGCCGCCGCCGCCGTGGCACTCGTTACAGCCGGGAAGCCGGTACTGCTTTACGAGGTAGTCAGGGTCGTCCTTTTTCTCCTCCTCCAGCTCCTTCCAGTCATATGGATTGTTGAGCTCGCCTGGAGGCGTGTTCGCAATCAGCTCGAACGGGGGGGTCTTGTCGCCCTTTTTGCAGCACTTCTCCTCTTCTTCCTTGGCAGCAAGCAGCTCTTCCGCTGCTTGCTGAGCCTCTGCTTCCTTTTCAGCGGCGGGATCTGTTTCCGGTTGTTCGGACGGTTCCGATGCGGCTTCGCCGGCGGACTCGCCGGTCTCGGCCTGAGTGACGACAACGGAACGATCGGTCTGAACTGTACTCTGTTCGACGTCGGCCGCGCCCAAAGGCACGGCATTTCCAACGCGCTCAGTCGGCGCCTGCGCCTCAACCCGCTCGACCACGGCCGCGAATGCCGCGCTGTCCTTGAGGGACTCGCTTGTTACGAGCACGGGGCCGACAAAGAAAGCGCATGCAAAGAAAACGCCGAGCTCGACCACGCGTTTAGGACGTTTGTGCCGGTTCATAGTTTTCCTCTGATTTACGAAAATGTCTGAGGCGCCAACCCTTAGGAGCTATACCACACGATCGTCTTCTAGGTGGCTTACCCGGCACAGTCCATGATCCGCCCGACCCGCAACAGAGTCATGACGATAGCCGTACCGCCTCAGAATCGCAGTAAGACAAGCGATCAAGCACCATGTGTTAGCTTGGCTTTGCTGCTGCGCCACGCCAGTCCTCGTACCCTTTGGCGCGCAGTTCACAGGCCGGGCAGGTGCCACACCCATAGCCCCAATCGTGCTTCGTCTCATGATCGCCTACGTAACAGGTGTGGGTCTTCTCGCGAATGAGGTCGATGAAGGCGGCACCGCCGAGGTCCTCCGCAAGCCCCCAGCTCTGCGCCTTCGAAAGCCACATGAGCGGCGTCTCGATGGAGAAGGGGACTTCCGTTGCCAGACGAAGTGCCTCCTGCAGCGTACGCAGCGTTTCGTCCCGGCAGTCGGGATAGCCCGAGTAATCGGCCTCGCACATGCCGCCCACAAGCACAGTTAGGCCACGGCGATGACCGAGCGCGGCCGCATGAACGAAGAACGCCAGATTGCGCCCGGGAACGAATGTGGACGGCAGCCCAGACTCCGTCATGACGATTTCGGCCTCGGACGTCAGCGCCGTCTCGCCGATCGCGCCGAAGCTGGATAGATCGATCATATGGTCGGCGCCGACCCGGGCGCCCCAGGCTGGAAAGCGCTCGCGAAGCGCCGCCAAAACCCGCGTCCGGCACTCAAGCTCCACAAGATGGCGCTGCCCGTAATTGAATCCGACTGTCTCTACTCGAGCGTAGCGTTCCAGGGCATGACCAAGGCAGATCGTGGAGTCCTGTCCGCCTGAAAACAGGACCAAGGCGCCAGCCGGTTCGCTTGATGAAGGTGCTGCCATGGAAGGCCTCCGGTTTGGCACTCGAAAGCGAGCGCGCGACGTGGACAATACGCCTTCACGTTCTCGTCCGCCTAGGCTATGACGGCCTCAAAACGTCACAGAAATTCTTTGGGGAGACACCCACATGGCAGCGATCGCCACCATAGTCGGCAGAGAAATCCTGGACAGCCGCGGCAACCCGACGGTCGAAGCCGATGTTGTTCTCGAGAACGGCCACCATGGCCGCGCCGCCGTGCCCTCAGGTGCATCGACCGGCGCTCACGAAGCCCATGAGCTGCGAGACGGGGGCCCCCGCTATAGCGGCAAGGGCGTGAAAAAGGCCGTCGAGGCGGTCAACGGCGAAATTCGCAAAGCCCTGGATGGCTTCGACGCGGACGATCAGCGCGGTCTCGACCAGCTCCTGCGCGATCTCGACGGCACCGAGAACAAGAAGCGGCTGGGCGCCAACGCTATCCTCGGTGTGTCTCTGGCGGCGGCGAAAGCGGCGGCTTTGTCCCACAAGAAGCCCCTGTACAGCTTTCTGGGCGGCGAGGACGCTACCCTCTTGCCGGTGCCGATGATGAACATCGTCAATGGTGGAGCCCACGCGAACAACCCCATAGATTTCCAGGAATTTATGGTCATGCCTGTCGGCGTGAGCAGCCTTGCCGAGGCAGTGCGGACCGGTGCGGAGATCTTCCACGCCCTGGCTGCCGCGCTCAAGGCCGCTGGCCATAGCACGGCCGTAGGCGATGAGGGCGGGTTCGCGCCCAATCTGGAATCGACGCGGGCGGCGCTCGACTTCGTCATGGGCGCCATCGAGACCGCAGGCTTCACACCGGGCAAGGATGTTTATCTGGCGCTCGACGTGGCCGCGACCGAGTTCTTCAAGGACGGGCGCTACGAACTCGAAGGCGAGGGGCGGAGCCTGACTGCCGACGAGATGACCACCTATTATACGGAACTCGTGGACTCCTACCCGATCTTCTCCATTGAAGACGGCATGTCCGAGGACGACTGGGATGGCTGGCGCTCGCTCACCGATGCCATTGGCGATCGCGTGCAGCTCGTGGGCGACGACCTCTTCGTCACAAATGTGGCCCGCCTGAAAGAGGGCATCGACAACAGCATCGCCAACGCCATCCTGGTGAAAGTCAACCAGATCGGCACGCTCACGGAGACCTTGGACGCCGTCAATATGGCGATGGATGCCGGCTACGCGGCCGTCATGTCTCACCGCTCCGGCGAGACCGAGGACGCCACGATCGCCGATTTGGCCGTCGCCACCAATTGCGGACAGATCAAGACCGGCTCGCTGGCGCGCTCCGACCGGGTCGCCAAGTACAACCAGCTAATCCGTATCGAGGAAGAGCTGGGCCCAAGGGCCCGCTACGCCGGAACCGCGATCCTGAAAGTGTAAAATCCGCCCGCTGGTAACTGCGTCTTAACGGCCACGCAACGATCTTTGTGATTCGCTGCGTGGGGAGGAAATATGCGGTTCCGGGCGTTTGTTTTGCCGCTTCTGGCTTTGGGCGCCGGCGGCTATTTCGGCTACCATCTGCAAAGTGGCGACCATGGGCTGACGGCGAGGACCGATCTCCAGCGCCGCGCGGCTGTGCTCGAGGGCGAACTCGAAGGCCTACGCGAGGTTCGGCAGCGGATCGAGCGCGACGTGGCGCTCCTGGAGCCCGACAGCCTCGATCCCGACATGCTGGACGAGCGGGCGCGGGCCATCTTGAACCTGGCTCACCCCGGCGATCTCGTCATGATGAACCGGCGGCCGCCAGACCCGACCGGACCGCTCGTCAAACGCTGATATCCGCCCCGGCACCTGCCCTTAGAGGCGCGTCCTTGTCTTTTGGCTGACTTTGGACTCGTGCTAGCTTCGCTGGCGTCAAAAGGTGTGAGTCGCAAGGAGGCCCGGATTGACCAGCCCAAGCCTAACGCCTGGAGCGGCCAATTTCTGGATGGACCAGAAGCCCTCCGAGCCGCGTGAGGAGCCGGCGCTTCCCCCACACGCTGCCCTGACCCCCGAAGATTATCTTGCGGCCTACCGCAAAATGCTCCTTGTCCGCCGCTTCGAGGAAAAGGCCGGACAGCTTTACGGCATGGGTTTTATCGGCGGCTTCTGCCATCTCTATATCGGCCAGGAGGCTGTCGTCACCGGGATGATGATGGCCAAGCGCGACGGGGATCAGGTGACAACCTCCTATCGCGACCACGGCCAAATGCTCGTCCTCGGCATGGACCCCAAGGGGGTGATGGCGGAACTCACCGGCAGACAGAGCGGTTACTCCAAAGGCAAGGGCGGCTCGATGCACATGTTCTCTGTCGAGAAAGGCTTCTTTGGCGGGCACGGCATTGTCGGCACGCCGGCTCCGCTGGGCTCAGGGCTCGCCTTCGCCAACAAGTATCGGGGCAACGACAATGTGTGCCTGACCTTCTTCGGCGAGGGCGCCGCCAATCAGGGCCAGGTCTATGAGAGCTTCAACATGGCCTCGCTGTGGAAGCTCCCGGTCCTCTACATCATCGAGAACAACCACTACGCCATGGGCACCGCGGTCGAGCGCGCCTCTGCCCAAGCCGAGGAGCTGCATCATCGCGGGCTCGCCTTCGGCATTCCGGGACGCGAGGTCGACGGCATGGATGTCGCCGCGGTAAAGGCTGCGGGCGAGGAGGCGCTTGCGCATATCCGCAGCGGCAAGGGCCCGATGATACTGGAAATGCTGACCTATCGCTATCGCGGCCACTCCATGTCCGATCCCGCGAAGTACCGCACCCGGGAAGAGGTGCAGGACATGCGCCAGCATCACGATCCGATCGAACTCGTGCACAAACGCCTCTCGGAGCTCGGCCGCGGCGAAGACGAACTGAAGGCCGTCGACAAGGAGATCCGGGCGCTCGTCAACGAGGCCGCCCAGTTCGCGCAGGACGAGCCGGAACCGGACCCGGGCGAGCTGTGGACCGACGTCGTGGCGGAGAAAGGCTAAGGCGATGCCCACCGATATTCTCATGCCCGCGCTGTCTCCCACAATGGAGGAGGGCACGCTCGCCAAATGGCATGTGCGCGAAGGGGAGACCGTCCAGACCGGCGATGTCATCGCCGAGATCGAAACCGACAAAGCCACGATGGAAGTGGAAGCCATCGAGGACGGGGTCATTCAGTCGATACTGGTGCCCGAAGGCACCGAGCACGTGCCCGTCAATCAGCCCATCGCCATCCTGCAATTGGAGGACGACGAAGCCCCCGCCGAAGGCGGTCCGGCCATTGCCATGCCCGAACCGGTGCATGCCCCGCCGCAAGCGCCGGTCGCACAAGAACCGGCGCCGGTGATACCCAAATCCGATTTGGGCGAAACAGAGTCCACGGCCGGGACCGCGCCCGCGGGCCCGCAAGCAGCCCCCTCCGAGCCAATCTCGGAGCCCGAAGTGCCGGCCGGCACGGAGATGGTGGACATGACCGTGCGAGAGGCCTTGCGCGACGCCATGGCCGAAGAGATGCGCCGCGACGGCGATGTCTTCGTCATGGGCGAGGAAGTGGCCGAGTATCAGGGCGCCTACAAGGTTACCCAGGGACTGCTGGACGAGTTCGGCGCCCGCCGCGTGATCGATACGCCGATCACCGAATATGGCTTTGCCGGCATCGGTGTGGGCGCGGCCTTCGCAGGCCTCCGGCCCATCGTCGAGTTCATGACCTGGAACTTCGCCCTGCAGGCCATCGATCACATCATCAACTCCGCGGCCAAGACGCTCTATATGTCCGGCGGGCAGATGCACTGCCCCATCGTCTTCCGCGGACCGAACGGCGCGGCGGCACGTGTCGCCGCCCAGCACAGCCAGGATTTTTCATCCGTATACGCCCAAGTGCCCGGACTGAAAGTCATCGCGCCTTACAGCGCCGCCGATGCAAAAGGGCTCTTGAAAGCAGCGATCCGGGCCGAAAGCCCGGTGGTCTTTCTGGAAAATGAAATTCTCTACGGCCAAAGCTTTACCGTGCCGAAGCTCGACGACTTCGTTCTGCCAATCGGGAAGGCCCGTATCGCGCGGGAAGGGCGAGACGTGACGCTCGTCTCCTACTCGCGGGGCCTCGCCTACACGATCGATGCGGCCAAACGATTGGCGGAGGTGGGGATCGAAGCGGAGGTCATCGACCTTCGCACCTTGCGCCCGCTCGACATGGAGACGGTGCTGGCCTCTGTCCGCAAGACCAATCGCATCGTCACGATCGAAGAGGGCTGGCCCGTCTGTTCCATCGGCACCGAAATCTGCGCTGCTGTGACGACGCACGCCTTCGACTATCTCGACGCGCCCCCGCTCATGATCACGGGCGCGGACGTGCCCATGCCCTATGCCGCCAATCTTGAAAAGCTCGCTCTGCCCACGGTCGACCTTGTCGTGAGTGCAGCCAAATCTGTTTGCTACCGGGAGGACGCGGCATGACGGATTTCTGGCTCACGGATGAAGAGATGGACAAGGAAATCGAAGCCAATCGGCTGGCCTGCCAGCGCTTCGACAATTTCGATCCCGACGAGGACGGCTGGAGCGAAATCTGGGAAGGGGTCTTCGCGATCCTTACCGAACACATGGAGGAAGTCCGGGAAGTATTCGAACTGGACCCGCGGAAGTCTGCCCTGTTCTCCGACTATCCGGATCTGTTATGGGCGGCCTGCGATCCGCAACAGCCGGTAATTTACTCGCCCGTGTTCCGCGAGTTCGGAATGCCCGTGTTCGATGGCGGACCGGCGATGACCACGCTGCGCTTCGATCCGTGGACGGGGAAACCACTACCGCGCTCGGTGCGCGACGCCTTTTTCGAAGAAGCAGAAAAGATTTTGGGGCGCGATGTCGGCGTACTCGACGAAGAGCTTGACACGCTGCCACAGGTCTACCAGAGCGAAGCGTGGTGGATCGAGAAGGGACTTTAATCATGATTGTCCCGATGGATCACAATGGCCCACACGAAGGCTCTGCAGAGCATGTGATGGACCGTATCGCGGAGCAGATCCTGGGAGGTACGCAGGACGGGACAGCCGACGCGGCGCGCCTGTTCGCTTCGCCCCTCGCACGGCGCATTGCGCATGAACGCGGCATCGACCTTTCCACCCTGAAGGGCTCCGGCCCGCATGGCCGCATCGTCGTTGCCGACGTGGAACAGGTTTTGAGTCAGCCGCAAGCGACAGCGCCTGACGCGGGCGCGCCTCCGGCCGAGGCGCCCGCCGCCCAGGCCGAAGCGCCGGTCATGGGCGAGCTGATGCAGGCGCCGTCGTCCACACCGGCTCCTGACGTCGCTGGAGGCTTGGCTCCTGGCATTCCGGACAAGCAGATCCTCGCACTCTACGAGCCCGGCCGCTACGAGGTCGTGCCGCACGATACGATGCGCCGCTTCATTGCCGAGCGGCTCACCCTCGCCAAGCAGACCATCCCGCATTTCTATCTCAACATCGAATGCGAGCTCGATGCGCTCCTGGCGGCACGCGAACGCCTGAACGGCATGGCGCCACAGGACGGTCCGCGTGCCTTCAAGCTCTCGGTGAACGACTTCATCATCAAAGCCATGGCCATGGCGCTGCAGACCGTGCCGGCGGCCAACGCCACCTGGACGGAAGAGGGCATCCTGCGCCATCGCCCCTCCGATATTGCCGTGGCGGTCGCGCTCGAGGGCGGTGGCCTCTACACGCCGGTGATCCGCGACGCGGAGGTGAAGAGCCTGTCGGAGATCTCCAACGAGATGCGCGACCTTGCCGCGCGGGCCCGCTCCAAGCGCCTCGCCCCCCACGAATATCAGGGCGGGGCGACCTCGATCTCCAATCTCGGCATGTTCGGCATCGACAGTTTCGATGCGGTGATCAACCCGCCGCATAGTTCGATCCTGGCCGTGGGGCGCGCGGAAAAGAAGCCCATCGTCAAGGACGACGCCATCAAGATCGCAACTATGATGGGCGCAACGCTGTCCTGCGATCACCGCGTCATCGACGGCGCGCTGGGCGCGGAATTGCTCGCCGCCTTCAAGGCTTATCTCGAAGACCCCGTGACCATGCTGGTCTAGCCGCGGATCCACCTGGCACAACCATGGCGCTCAAACCCAAATTCCGCCCGGCGACACTTGCGGACGCCAGTTCTCTGGCTGTCCTAATCGACATCGCCGGCAACGGCTTGCCGAACAAAACTTGGTTCGATCAGGTGGGCCCCGGACATTCGGCACTCGAAGAGGGGCGCCAAGTCGTGCGACGGAACGAGGGCGAGGACTCCTATCGCAACGCCACGGTCGCGCTGATGGGCACGGAGATCGCCGCGTGCCTGATCGGCGGATTACCTGAGAACCTGTACGACCTGTCCCGAATTGACAAGAAGCCCGCACTGTTTCGGCCGGTTGCTCGTCTTGCCGCACAAGCAGTCGGCTCCTGGTATGTCGATGTCATGGCAAGTTTTTCCGAATTCCGGGGGCAGGGACTCGGCACGAAACTCCTCGAGCTTGCGGCCTCAAAGGCAGAAGAGATCGGCGCGCCCGCGACCAGCATCGTCGTCGGCAGTTGGAACGATGGCGCCGCGCGGCTCTACGGCCGGTCCGGGTACAAGCCCGCCGCACGGGAGAGAGCAATTTTTCCCACCGGTTTCCCACACGCGGGAGAGTGGATATTGATGACGAGGCCGCTCAGGTGAGTTTCCGCACGGAATTTGACTTGACCGTACTTGGCGGGAAACCAGCGCAGCGTTTTACGGCGCGTTCCAGGCCTGTCTCGAAGAACCTGCGACGGTGCTGTCGTAACCGCCAACCTCGCTGGGCAACCGAATGACGCATCAGCCCACATTCCGGCCAGCGATCCTCGCGGATGCCGCCACGCTCTCAGTACTGATGGATATTGCCGGGGAAGGCGCTCCCAACTGGCTGTGGCTCAAGATGGCGGGCCCGGGCCATTCGGCGCTGGAAGTCGGGCGCGAACGGGCGCGCCGGGAGGAGGGCGGGTTCTCCTATCGCCACACCACGGTCGCCCAGTTCGGCGATGAGATTGCGGCCTGCCTTGTCGGCTATCCGCTGGACGATCCGTACGACCTCTCTGGCCTTGACGACATGCCCGAGCCGTTCCGGCCGCTGGTGCGTCTTGAGGCCCAAGCACCGGGGACGTGGTATGTCAATGTGATTGCGACCTTTGCCGAATTCCGGGGGCAGGGCATCGGCGCGAGGCTTCTCGACATCGCGGCGACGCGCGCCCTCGAACTGGGCACCCAGGCCGCCAGCATCATTGTCGGCAGCTGGAATACCGGCGCTGAACGGCTTTACGCGCGCTGCGGCTACCATGCGGTGGCGCGAGAGCCTGCCATCCTGCCGCCGGCGTTTCCACAATCGGGAGACTGGATCTTGATGGTGAGGTCGCTCAGATGACCGCCGGCACGAAATTCGATCTCATCGTCATCGGCGGCGGACCCGGCGGCTACGTGGCGGCAATCCGCGCCGCGCAGCTCGGCCTGCGAACGGCCGTGGTCGAGCGGGAACATCTCGGCGGCATCTGTTTGAACTGGGGCTGCATCCCCACCAAGGCCTTGCTTCGCACCTCCGAGCTTTACCGGCAGATCAAGGAAGCCGAAGAGTTCGGCCTGCGCGTCGAAGGCGTCGGTGTCGACTTTGAACGGCTTGTTCAGCGCAGCCGTAATGTCGCGGATAAACTCGCCCGCGGCGTCGCCTTTTTGATGAAGAAGAACAAGATTGCCTTATTCGACGCGACGGGCCGGATCGAGGACACAGGGCGCGTCGCCCTCACAGCCAAAGACGGCACGATCCTGCCGTCGATCACGGCCAGCCACATCATCGTCGCGACTGGGGCGCGGGCCCGCAGCCTTCCCGGACTTGAGCCCGATGGCGAGTGCATTTGGACCTACAAGGAGGCGATGGTGCCCGACAGCCTCCCGAAGTCCCTGCTGGTGATCGGCTCGGGCGCGATCGGCATCGAGTTCGCAAGTTTCTATTCCGCCCTCGGCGTGAACGTGACGGTCGTCGAGGTCCAGGACCGCATCTTGCCGGTGGAAGACGAAGAGATCTCGAGGCTCGCGCATATGGCGTTCGCGAAGCAAGGCCTCACCATCCATACGGGCACGACGGTCGAACAGCTCCGCAATGCCGAGGACGGCGTCTCGGCGCGACTGCGGACCGCCGACGACAAAGCCACCGAGATCGCCGTGGACCGCGTCATCATGGCCGTCGGGATCACCGGCAATGTGGAGGGCCTCGGCCTCGAAGAGCAGGGCGTCAGAATCGACCGGGGCCATATCGTCGTTGACGAGTGGTGCCGTACAGGCGCGCCCGGACTCTACGCCATCGGCGATGTGGTGGGCCCGCCCTGGCTTGCCCATAAGGCCATGCACGAGGGCGTGCTGTGCGTGGAGAAGATTGCCGGTGTCGAGGGCGTCCACCCGCTGAATCCGGCCAACGTGCCGGGCTGCACCTATTGCACACCGCAGATCGCTAGCCTCGGACTCACCGAGCGGGGAGCGCGAGAAGCGGGCTATGAGCTTCGAATAGGCCGCTATCCATACGCCGCCAACGGCAAGGCGATTGCGCTGGGCGAGACGGACGGTCTCGTCAAGACCATCTTCGATGCCAAGACGGGCGCATTGCTCGGCGCACATATGATCGGAGCGGAGGTCACGGAACTTATTCAAGGGTTTGCTATCGGAAAGACTCTCGAAACCACCGAGGCGGAGCTGATGGCCACGATCTTTCCTCATCCGACATTATCGGAGATGATGCATGAGTCAGTGCTGGATGCGTTTGGACGTGCGTTGCATGTTTGAGCGCGCCGAGGAAACGCTCCGAGGCGCGGGACGGTTAGACGCCAAACCCACTTTAGCCAGACCAACGGTAAGAGACCTGATATGTCGCTGATTATCTTCCTCGTGGTCGGCCTGATCGCCGGCTTTCTTGCCTCGTACCTGATGGGGCGCAAAAACGACCTTCTCACCAACCTGCTGATCGGCGTGGTGGGCGCGGTTGTCGGCGGCCTGCTTGGCGGCTTCATCGGGATCACCGCATCGAACATCGTCGGCCAAATCATCATCGCCACCGCCGGCGCGGCACTGTGTATTTGGCTTTGGCAGCGAATGCGCTAGGGTCGGCGCGGCCTGACAGCAAAAGGGAGGCAAAGATGGAAGCTCACGGGTTGTTCTCAATGCCGGGCGTCGGTTTCATCGGCATGGTCATTATCGGCGTTCTGGCCGGCTACATTGCCGAAAAGATCACGGCCAGCGACCATGGCCTCCTGACCAACTTTCTTGTCGGTATCGCCGGCTCCTTTCTCGGCGGCACACTCGCGCGAGTCGTGGGCGTCGAGTTTTACGGATGGCTGGGCAATTTGATGGTCGCCTCTGTCGGCGCCGTGATCGTCATTTGGCTTTGGCGGAAGCTGAGCAACTAAGCGGCCGCAATACGAATCCCTATGGTCACACTGCTAGACGCTGTTAGAGGCGCGGACAAACGTCCGCGCCACCCTGAGAAAGCTCGGTTGCCCGATACGCCCTTGGTGCGCAAACCCGCTTGGATTCGCATCAAGGCATCGGGAACCCAAAGCTTCGAGGGAACGCGGGAAACGCTGCGCCGCCATGGGCTCCACACCGTCTGTGAGGAGGCAGCCTGTCCGAATATCGGGGAGTGCTGGTCGAAGCGGCACGCGACCGTGATGATCATGGGCGATGTGTGCACGCGCGCTTGCGCCTTCTGCAATGTCGCCACCGGAAAGCCGTCCCATCTCGACCCGGACGAACCGGCGCGCACGGCCGATGCCATCGCCGACCTCGACTTGAACCATGTGGTTGTCACCTCCGTCGACCGGGACGACCTCGCCGACGGCGGGGCCGTTCATTTCGCGCAGACCATCACGGCCATCCGGCAGGCTGCGCCCAAGACCACTATCGAAGTTCTGACGCCAGACTTCATGCGCAAAGACGGCGCACTCGAGATCGTGCTGGAAGCGAGGCCGGACGTCTTCAACCACAATGTGGAGACGGCGCCGTCGCTTTACCGGCGCATTCGGCCGGGTGCGAACTTTGCGCACTCCGCGTCATTGCTTAAGGACGCCAAGCGTCTCGACCCGGCGGTCTTCACCAAGTCGGGGATCATGGTCGGCCTCGGTGAAACGGACGAGGAGGTCGAGACCCTTATGGACGATCTGCGCGCGGCCGATGTCGACTTCCTCACCATCGGTCAATATCTGCAGCCGACCCGCAAACACGCCGCCATCGACCGCTTCGTCTCACCGGAGCGCTTCGCGGACTACAAACGCATCGGCGAAGCGAAAGGCTTTCTGCTCGTCGCCTCCACGCCGCTAACCCGCTCGTCCTATCATGCGGGGGAAGACTTCGAACGCCTGAAAGCGGCGCGGCTCGCGGGCCTCCGCGCTTAGGTTCCACGCTCCACGATGCAGACATTCGAAACCCGACATCCTGTCGCCCATGGGGCCGATGACATGTATGCGCTCGTCGCCAATGTGGAGGACTATCCGAATTTCTTGCCACTCTGCGAAGCGCTCTCGATCGTTCGCCGCGAGACCGTCGAGGGCAAAGAGGTTCTGACTGCCAAGATGGAGGTCGGGTACAAGCTGATCCGTGAGAGATTCACCAGCCGGGTGACGCTCGATCCGGCCACGCGCTCGATCCTGGTCGTGTATGTCGACGGACCGTTCCAACACCTGGAAAATCGCTGGTGCTTCGAACCGCGCAGTACCGGCGGTTCGGAGATCGATTTCTATATTGCCTACAAGTTCCGCTCGCGCATGTTCGAGCGCTTGGTCGGCAGTCTGTTCGACAAGGCCGTTCGGAAATACACCGACGCATTCGAGGCGCGCGCCGACCAGGTCTATGGGGTGAAGGGCGCGGGCCTCACGACCTAGCCATACCGAGCAGACATCGGGACAAGCAGGCCTCAGGCGAGGGCGCGCAACATAAGAAGCGCGCACTCCACGCTCCGTCGCCGCACCTCCTCACGACCGAGATCGCCAAATTCGACGCGTTGATGCTGCATCGGCAGG
>Ga0209013_10000709_pt1 | contig 30171 bp, 25 predicted proteins | sample Cruoilmetagenom2_FD_187291 | JGI IMG/M metagenome (GOLD analysis project Ga0209013, IMG submission 187291) | Oil polluted marine microbial communities from Coal Oil Point, Santa Barbara, California, USA - Sample 2 (SPAdes) (version 2) | ecosystem: Environmental > Aquatic > Marine > Oil seeps ...
GTTCCGAATTCCGAACTCGCAGTCCGGCGGCCGCCATTGACACCCTACAGCCGTGAAACCTATACTCACTCCCCGCCTCGCGGCGGTTGATCTTTGCAAACAGTGAGTGGACTCCCTGTCGGGGTGTAGCGCAGCCTGGTAGCGCACCTGCCTTGGGCGCAGGGGGTCGGAGGTTCAAATCCTCTCGCCCCGACCATGCATCCCATTCGCAAGCCTCCGCCTGTAGCTCAGCAGGATAGAGCAACGGACTTCTAATCCGTAGGTCAGAGGTTCGAGTCCTCTCAGGCGGACCAATATCGTTTTCGGAATCCTCATGTCTCGCCACGTCGCTTAGCGAGGGCCGCGAGATGTGGTGAGATGTGGTGTTGGCGACGTGAGGGCCGCGCAGTCGTACACGACCGTACGTCGAGCAGCCCGATGGGAGCCAACACCGCAGATCTTGGCATATCGCGGGCCGCAGTAGCGAGGTGGCGAGATATGAGGTTTAGTACGGTGGGCGTAGCTCAGTTGGTAGAGCACAGGATTGTGGCTCCTGTGGTCGGGGGTTCAATTCCCCTCGCTCACCCCATTTTTTGCGCCCGTAGCTCAGCTGGATAGAGCGATAGCCTCCGGAGCTATAGGTCATGGGTTCGAATCCCGTCGGGCGTACCATAAATCCATTCGCCTCCCGACCGGGGAGGCGTTTCTCGTTCGAACCCACCGCCAGAAGCGGGTGGCCGCTCGCCGGCGATCTCCGGCTGCGGCCACCCGCTTCTGGCGGTGGGTCACGGTGCCCGCGGGGAGCCAGTAACTCGCCGACGGCAGCGATTGGGAGCTCAGGGTTCGCCCAAAGGGGGAGGCCATGAGCCACACGCTGACGGCGGGGAGTCGCGACGGCCGACGCCGTCACGGCGAAGCGCGGAGCGCGAAGCCGGAAGGCCGTCAGCAATCCAGTCGGGCGTACCACTTCTTTCAGAACCACTCTGTTCTTGCGAAGGTTGATTCGTTCTTATAGAATGAGAATGAAGGCGAGGCGAAGCATGTCGAAGACAATCACCCTGCGACTTGATGAAGACACCTACCGCACGTTCGCAGACGCTGCTCGCGCTGACGGGCGTTCGTTGGCCAACCTCATTCAAAGAGCTGCCCTCTTGAAGATCCAGGAGGACCAGTTCGTCGATGACGCCGAGATGGCGGAGATCCTGGCCAACGCCGCCCTGGTGGAGCGGTTGCAGGAGGGTTCGGAAGACGCTCGCGCCCGGCGGGGTCGTTTTGTCGAGTGACTACCGAATCTTCGAAACCCAGAGGTTCCAAAAGGACCTGAAAGCGATTGCCCGTGGGGGTGAGCGGAGGGTTCTGGAAAAGCTCCGAGAGACCGTCTACGCCCAACTGAGGATCCAGCCTCGCTTCGGTCCGCAGATCAAGAGGCTCAAAGGCTATGTCCCGGAGACCTGGCGCTACCGCATCGGGATATGGCGGTTCTTCTACGAAGTGGACGACGAGGAGAAGATCGTGTTCATGACCGCCGCATCGCACCGTGGTTCGGCGTACTAACCCGCACTTGCGCACGTTATTCGTGGCGGTATATCGCCCGCTCCGGGTAGCTGACCCGGATCGTACCTCGCGCGCCCCTGGAGCCCTGGGCCAGGCTGACGACCACCTCGAACCGTCGGTCGTCCTTGAGATGGGCGCTGCTTATTCCACCCTGCAGGCGCAGCCGTGCCTTTTCTTGCCCCTCGGCGAGGATTTCACCCGTCGACACCTTGAGAATCTGGACAACGAGTTTTTCCGGAACTCTGACAATCTCCACCTCGACCAAGACCTCCCCGGCGTACGCGGGGGAGAACTCGAGCCTACCGCGCGACCTCGACGAGGCCAATGTGAACCCAGTTTCAGCGTGCGCGGGCAGGATTTGGACAGCATATGGCATCGGCGATGAGCCGGCGACCACCGCCTTGGGAGATTCCGGCCCCTCAGTCGCCGCCTGCTTTTCGGTCTGCTGGGCTTCACCCTGAATTTGCGGTTCAGTCCGATCGGTTGGCGCAATCGCCGCCGGCGACAGCACCCTGACCCGAACCGGACCCGCGAAGTTGTCGAACTCGTCGCTCTCCGTGGTTACTCGAAACCTGTCGACCCACGCTGCAAAGGAGTAGACGCCGCGGCCGCGCGATCCGTCGAAGTTCTCGTCCATCGGCACTTTGATCGTGACATCCTCACAGTCGCCCGGTTTCTCTGGCACGCACACCCTGTCCGCAACGAGACGGTCCCACGTTTCCCAGTCGACGCGCTCGAACAGAGACTGCCAGCATTCGAGATCAATCGGCCCCCCCGCCGGGTCGCGGCAGGCGGCGATATCGATGCCGGGGAACGGGTGGATGGGCTGATCGAACCACAGGTCCCAGGCAACACCGTCCTTCCACGGATCCCCATTGGAGTTCTGGACCCTCACCCGCACCTCGAGCTCGACGCCCGCCGGGACAGAGAGCCTCCTGCAGCCGTCTCCACACGAAATCCGCTCTCCGCTTTGCGGGTCCACATAGCTCAGGCGCAAGTCCGGAACGAAATTCGGGGACGCGCTGCCGCCGGCATCGGCAAACGCCGAGACACACAGAAAACCACAGAGGATCGGCGTGATGAGAAATTCCAGGCGGACGGGTGTGGTCATCTTCGGCTCCCGTCCGCATCGTACCAGCACTGGTGTTCCTGCCCGTTTCGGTCGTTATACTCATTTTCTCTGGAGGGGGCTTAGGGCAGTGATCTCAGCAGGTCCGTTCGAGCGATACCTGTCGATCCTCGGGGTCGAGGCGGCGCCACCCGGGCTGGTACACCTGGGCCGGCTGGTGGGTGCGCAGCTGATGCGGGTGCCGTTCGAGAACATCTCGAAACTGTACCTCAGGAAAACGCAGGGCGCCGCCTTCGCGCCCTCCCTCGAGGAGCACCTCGACGGAATCGAGCACCACCATTTCGGCGGCACCTGCTACGCCAACAACCCCCACTTCTTCACGCTGCTGCAGCACCTCGGCTACGAGGTCACGATGAGCGGCGCGGACATGTCCAATCCCGACGCGCACATCGTGTCGATGGTGGAGCTGGAGGGTCGGCAATACCTGGTGGATGTGGGCTACGCGGCGCCGTTTTTCCAGCCGCTGCCGCGGGACCTCGACGGCCCTCACGAAATCTGCTTCGGCGCCTCCCGGTACGTCCTCGAGCCGCAGGACGATCAGGGCCGCTCACGGCTGCGCTTGTTCCGCGAGGAGGAGCCGATCCACGGCTACCTCGCCAAACCCGAGCCCCGCGAGATCGGCCACTTCGCGGAGGGCATCCGGGACTCGTACCGTGACGCCGCGACCTTCATGAACGTGGTGGTCGTGGAACGCTTCTTCCCCGGCCGATCGATAAGGATCCACAACCTCACGCTGACCGAGTCCACACCGGACGGGGCGACCGTCACCCAGCTCGCGGACCGCGAAGAATTGGTCCGCGCGGTCGAGCACTTCTGCCGGATCCCCTCCAACATCGTCCGCGAGGCAATCGACGGGATCGGCCTCGAGGGCGACATCTACACCTAACCCCCATATCTCACCAGATTTCTGCTGCGGCCGGCGATGCACCACACCCAGTGTTGTTTTCTCACCTCGGGGTGCTCGACGTACTGTTGAGTACGACTCCGCGCCCCTCGGATCGAAAACACCACCGTGCACGGCACCTCGCCGACCTCGCGAGGAAACCCGGTGGGATATGCGGGCTAAGCTTCGGCCGGGTCGCTGCTCGCTCAGCCCAGAAGCTGCCGGCCACCCAGCACGACAAGGAGCAGTAGCGCTGTCGCCAGCCCGGCCGGCGCCACCCTGGTGACGACGAGGGGGCCGACCAGGCTGCGTCTAGTGGTCAGCTGATCTGTTCCTTGAACCGCTTGACCTCGCCCAGCAGCTCGTCCACCTGCTCACGAAATGCGGGTGCATCAGATTTCTTCCTCAGGGCCTTGAGATCTCTCTCGATCCCGTTCACCGCAGCCAGGGCGGCCCCGGCGGCGTGGGTGGTATCCAACCCGCTCAGCGCGGCCTGGCGTCCCGCCTGCCGGTACTCCTGGGCGGCGGCGCGAAAAGCGCCCTTGAGCCGGTTCAGTTCCTGATCCTCTTCGCTCATAGAGGTCCCGGGCAGGAGCGTGAGCTCCCCCGTCGAGAAATAGTTGAACGCCAGGACGGCGCCAACGACGACAAGGATGAACACCAGCAGCTTCTTCATGCGAGGCCCCCTTCCAACTATTGTTGCACACGAGCCTCCGAAGGCTAGTCCGCATTTCTCACCACGTCGCGTCGCGAGGCCCGTGAGATGTCGTGAAATGTGGGGTTTTCGACCTGAGGGCCGCGGAGGCGTACTTGACAGTACGTCGAGCAGCCCGAGGCGAGAAAACGCCACAGGTTGCGGCATGTCGCGGGCCGCAGTAGCGAGGTGGTGAGAAGTGCGGGCTAGTGCATCCGGTGAGGAATGCAGGCTACACTGGACCGAACTCGAGGAGGATCGCCGTGGCCAGAGGAATTAACCGACTGAGGTTCATGCTGCTGATTCTGGGCTTCGTGGCTGGAGCGGCCTTCAGCTCCGCAGCCCTGTTGCAGCGTACCCGTCCTGCGCGGCCAGAGCCGCGGCCGGTGGCGCCCAGGAACGACCTCACCCGCGGCGAGCAGAGCCTCACCGGCCTATTCGAGAAGGTCTCGCCGTCGGTGGCCTACATCACCTCCCTCGCCCTGCGCAGAGATTTCTACCGCCTCAACGTGATGGAGATTCCCCGCGGCGCCGGCTCCGGCTTCGTCTGGGACCGGGAGGGGCACGTCGTCACCAACTTCCACGTCATCGAGAATGCCGACCGCGCAGAGGTCACTCTCGCCGACGGCAGTACGTGGAAGGCGACGCTCGTCGGCTACGCACCCGAGAAGGACCTCGCAGTGCTGCGGATCGACGCCCCTCGACAGTTACTCCACGCAATCGCGGTGGGAAGCTCCGCCGACCTCAAGGTCGGCCAGACCGTCCTGGCGATTGGCAACCCTTTCGGCTTCGACCAGACGCTTACCACCGGGATCGTGTCGGCGCTCGGGCGCGAGATCGAGTCGCCGGAAGGAATCCCCATCCGCGATGTGATCCAGACCGACGCCGCCATCAACCCCGGCAACTCGGGCGGGCCTCTGCTGGACAGCGCAGGTCGGCTCATCGGCGTCAACACCGCCATCATCAGCCCCTCGGGTGCCTATGCGGGCGTCGGCTTCGCCATCCCGGTGGATACAGTCAACTGGGTGGTGCCGGAGCTCATCGCCTACGGCAAGGTGCGGCGGCCGACCCTCGGAGTCGAGCTCGCCTCGGACCGGATCACGCGGCGCATCGGCATCGAAGGAGCGCTGGTGATCGAGGTTGTGTCCGGCAGCGGCGCTGATGAGGCCGGCATCGAACGGACGTTTCGTGACCGGCGGGGCCGGGTGGTCCTGGGCGATGTCATTGTCGCCATCGACGGCAAAAGGATCCGCTCGGCCGGCGAGGTCCCCCTCACCCTCGAGGGATACGAGGAGGGCGACCGGGTCGAGGTCACGGTAGACAATGACGGGCGGCAGCGCACGCTCCGGGTCAGGCTCGGCAGAGCGCGATAACTCGGACGTTGGATGCTGGATGCTGGATGCGGTCGCAGGTCGCAGGTCGCAGGTCGCACACATCGCAGGTCTCAGGTCTCAGGTCTCAGGTCTCAGGGCGCACATCACACATCGCAAGTCGCAGCAGAATCGTCGGCTGGATTCCTAGATGTCGAGCCTTTTCTAGGACTTCCTTGAGTTTTTCAATGAGACTTGAGACCTGAAGCCTGTGAGACCTGAGACCTGAAGCCTGCGACCTGAAACAGCAGCCCGCTCCCACTATCCCGCGCGAAAAAACTCCTCGATTATCGGGGCGACTCGTTCGGGATGGGTGAGGTGGACGTGGTGGCCGCCCTCGACCTCGGCGCGTCGGAGATCCCGGATCACCGCCAGCCGCGCCGCCACCACATCCTCGGGGAAGGGCCAGCCCTGCCGCGCCCGCACCGCGAGCACGGGGCAGGGAATCGCCGCCAGGAAGGCCACCACCTGGTCCTCGGTGAGGCGCAGACGCGAGGGGGTCCTGAGTCGGGGATCGAAGGTGAAGCGCAGGCCCCCGGCCTCGGCGACGGTGCCCCGTTCGACCAGCAGTCGCGCTGCCTCGACGTCCAGCTCGGAGTCGCGGGCGCGTGCCTTGACCGCACTCTCGAGATCCGCGAAGACCCGCTGGGGGACAGCCGCCAGACACTGTTCCTTCTCGAGGGCCGCGGCAAATCGCTCCGCCGTCTCAGCCGGGGGCGACGAAAGCGGTCCCGCTCCTTCGAGAAAAACGATGCGCTCGATACGGTCGGGGAAGATCGCCGGCATCAGAGAGGCGATTCCGGCCCCCATTGAGTGACCAAGGATGGCAAAGCGTTCCCAGCCCAACGCATCGGCAGCACCCGCAACCTCTGGCAACCAGTCGACGAAGTGAAAGCCCGTTCCCGCGGGATGGTGATCGGATCGACCGTGACCCGCCAGATCGATGGCGACCACGTGCAACCCCGGCAGCAGTGGGGCGAGACGGTCGAAGCTGGCCGCATTGTCGAGCCAGCCGTGAAGGGCGAGCACCGCCGTCCCGTCATCGGGCCCCCACTCGCGGGCGGCAAGCCGCAGGTGCGGCAGCTCGAGGAAACGTTCGCGGGCCGTCATCGATGGTCGCGGTACATCCGCTGGGCGAAGGCGCCGGCGGGGGAGGTGCGAAACTCCTCGATCAGCGCCAGAAGCTCGGGGGAGAGATCGGTCAGGGACGGCAGCGGAGCTCCGTAGTCCCGGGGCAGGACCACCGGCGCGGCCAGGGCGGCGAAGGTCAGATCGGCGGCTGTGAAACTCCCTCCGACCAGAAAGGAACGGCCATCGGCCAGCCGCTCGCCGACGGTGGCGAAGACCTCACGCACTCGTTCGAGGGATCGCTCCGCGGAGGCGGAATTGATTCGCATTCCGCGGCGCATCAACCAGCACACCGGGAGGCGCATAACCGAAAAGGAGGATCTTTCCCAACCCTCCACCCCGTGCAGCACGGAATCGAGGAACAGCCGCTTCTCACGCAGCAGATGGTGGTAGGCGACGCGACGGGTGTGGGGTCCGAGCCTGGTGTCGAAGAGCTCCTCGAGTTCCTCGACCTCCTCCCTCAACGCCGCCTCTTCGGGGTAGGGCCGCCATCCGTCCGCGTGCTGCGAATCCAGGAACTGGAGAATCTCCGTCGAGTCCGTCAGCACGCCGCGGTCCGTGACCAGCACCGGCACCGTCCGTCCGCCGCCTGCGCCGCGGCTCGACCGCCAATGGAAGACCGGCGGGTGACTCTCCTCGCGGTACGGCACACCGAGGCGGTCCAGCGCCCACCGTGCCTTCTCGCAGAAGTGGCTGGGAGGGATGGTGATCAAGCGGTAGGTTGTTTCCATGAGTGCAGGCTACTCCCCCACACACCAATTCTCAATTCTTAATTCTCAATTCTCAATTCTCGATGCTGGATGCAGGATGCAGGGCGCAGGGCGCAGGGCGAACATCGCAGGTCTCAGGTCTCAGGTCTCAGGTCTCAGGGAGCACATCGTACATCGCAAGTCGCACCAGAATCTTCGGCTGGACTCCTGGATGTCAAGCCTTTTTTGAATCCTTCGTGAGACCTGAGACCTGAGACATGAAGCCTGAAGCCTGAGACCTGGAGCCTGAAACCTGTGAGACCTGAGACCTGAAGCCTGTGTAGCCTGAGACCTGTAGCCTGAGACCTGTAGCCTGAAGCCTGAGACCTGATGCCTGAAAAAACCCCCCCCGCCGGGAGGTGGGTGGCGGGAGGGGAAAATGGCGCGCCGGGCCTCTGCTCGGCCGCCGTCAATATTGAAGCTGCTTCAGTCCATCTGCTTGCGCAGGATGGCCGGGATCTCGTAGTCGTCGGTCTGGTTGATGCCGTACTCCGAGTTCGGCCCGCCGGGAACCAGGAAACGGCTGGCGCGGGCGGGTGTCGTCTCCTCGAACGGGCTTTCCGCCGCCGGTCGGGCCTCGCTTGCCGGCAGCTGCACGCCGTCCGGAGCGCGCTGGAAACCGGTAGCGATCACCGTCACCTGGATCCCGTCATCGATCTCAGGGTCGACCACGGCGCCGAAGAGGACCTGCGCGTCGACGTCAGCCCCCTCGGTGATGATCTCGGCCGCTTCGTTGATCTCGTTCAGGGTCACGTCCTCGCCCCCGGTGATGTTGATGAGCAGACCGCGGGCGCCCTCGATGGAGGTCTCCTCGAGCAGAGGCGAGGCGATGGCCTCCTGTGCAGCCTCCACCGCCCGGTGCTCACCCGAAGCCGCGCCGACGCCCATGATCGCGTGTCCCATGCCCTTCATCACCGTGCGCACGTCGGCGAAATCGCGGTTGATGAGTCCCGGCACGGTGATGATGTCCGCGATCCCCTGCACCGCTTGTCGCAGCACGTCGTCGGCGATGCTCATGGCTTCGGTGAAATTGGTGTTGCGCTCGACGAACTTGAGGAGGCGGTCATTTGGGATCGTGATCAGCGTATCGACGTGCTCGCCAAGCTGACCAATTCCTTCCTCGGCCACCTTGCGCCGGCGCGAGCCTTCGAACGAGAAAGGCTTGGTGACCACCGCCACCGTGAGTGCGCCAACATCCTGGGCCATCTGGGCGATAATCGGTGTGGCTCCGGTGCCGGTGCCGCCTCCCATGCCGCAGGTGATGAAGACCATGTCGGCGCCGTCCAGCAGATCGAAGATCTTCTTGTCGGCCTCCAGGGCCGCGTTACGGCCCACCTCGGGGTTGGCTCCGGCGCCGAGACCTCGGGTGAGCTCCATCCCGAGCTGAAGCTTCACCGGGGCGCGGCAGTTCGCCAGGGCCTGGGCATCGGTGTTGCTGGCGATGAACTCGACGCCGCAGAGACTGGCCTCGATCATCCGGTTGACCGAGTTGCAGCCGCCGCCGCCGACCCCGATCACCTTGATGCGCGCCGGCGCCGGCGTCTCGTCGAGAAGGATCGCCAGCTCCGGTCCGACAAGGTGTACGACGTTTGGCTCCTCGCCCCCGTCCGGGGCCACCTCGCCCACAGCTCCATCGTCAAACTCGATCATAGCCACCTCCCATCTCAAAAAAATCTCCGAGGGCGTTTCGGAGCCATGCCATGATGCTGCTCCGATTTTCTCTCGACGTCAACACCTGATTTCGCTGATTGTACTGCATACGGATCAGACCGCAGGCGACGGACCACTCCGGTCCGCTGACCGGCTCTACCAGCCCGGCGAGTTCGCGCGGCGAACCGATTCGCACTCGATGTCCGAAGATACGCTCGGCTGTTTCCTCGAGCCCCTCGAGTGAGGCGCCTCCACCGGTGAGGACCACACCGGCACGCGGCACGCGGTCCAGGCCCTGGTCCACCAACACCCGATGGACCCCGATGAAGAGGTCGCGGGCGCGCTCGTGAAGGATCTCTGCGGCGAAGACCGCTGAGTGGACCTGATTACCGTCGCCGCCCAGGGCCGGCACGTCGACCGCCGAGCGATCGAGGCCCTCGCGGTCCGGGGAGGCCCCGACCTGGCGCTTGGTGCGCTCGGCGGCGGCGGTCGTCGTCTTGAGCACCGCCGCGAGATCGGCCGTGAAGTGCCGCCCGCCCACCGGAACCGCGCCGCTCGAGGCCACCGCGCCCTCACCGAAGAGCACCCACTCGGTCGTGGCGTAGCCAATGTCGAGAAGCAGACAACCGAGCTCGCGCTCGTCCGTCGTCAGCACCGCCTCTGCCGCAGCGAGGGGCTCGAAGACCAATTGGCGGACCACCACCGCCGCACGGTTCACCGCCTGCTCAACGGTCTCAGCATGGGTGCGATTGGTGTAGATCACGTAGGCGGAGGCGTCGAGGCGTGTGCCCGGCATCCCCACCGGGTAGTCCATTCCCGGCTGGCCATCAAGGGCATAACCGCAGGAGATGATGTCGAGCACGCGGAAGTCTTCGGGTATGGAAACCTGCGCGCAGGCGGTCAACGCGCGCTGAAGATCTTCTTGGATAACTGTGTGATCGCGCCCGGTGACCGGCACGGAGGCAGTCGACGGGTTGCCCTGGATCGGGGGGCCGCCGATGCCTACCACCGCGGTCTCCACCGGCGTCGAGGCCATCGCCTCGGCCTCTTCGGCCGCGACGTGCACTGCCTCCGAGATCTCGTCGAGGTTTGCGATGACTCCCTTACGCGCGCCGTCGTGACGGGACTGTCCACAGCCACGCACCACCAGACGGTTTTCCTCCATCTCGCCCACAACCACCGAGACGCCGGACGAACCGAGGTCGATCCCGACCAGGGGGCCAGTCTCGCTCACGGTCCACCCCCGAGCACCATCCGGTCCTGCCACCGCACATCGGCCCATGCATCGGCCATCGATCCTTCCGCCACACGAGCGCTCCAGACCCGCTCCGCGCCGGTGCCTTCGGGCCGCACGTGGACGATCATCGCCTCACCGCTGTCCTCGGGGACCAGGGCGACACGGTAATCCGCCGGAGTAACCCGGCAGACCTCGAGGACTTGCCCACGGGTAGCGTCCTCCAGACGCCAAGCCGCCTCGAGCCCGCGCAACCGATCGGCGCCGCCACCGTCAAAGCCGCGGAGCACCGGCGGAAGCGGGACCTCGACCATGCCCGCCAGACTGCCGTCGGGACCCAGCCCGTGCCAACCCCGGCCTACCTGAACACTGCCGCGGGTGATGGCCGCCTCGACGCGGATGAAAACCGTCCCCGGCAGCTGCAGCTCGACCGCAACCTCTCCCACCCCCGGCCAGACCTCGACCCGGTCGCGGATGGCTTCAAGGTCGAGCCCCAGCGCCGGCTGACCCACCAGCTCGTGCAGTGAGCGTACGGCTGTGGGCGGCAGCTGCGGACAACCGTCCACGCGCACCTCCCCTACCCGCCACTGCGGAAGCGCCAGCAGCATCACCGGCACCACCGTCAGCAGTGCCAACCGGCGGCGCGGCCGGCGGCGGGGCCCGCGCGGACGCAGCCGGTCGGGAAGGAAGCGTGGTCCGCCCGCGGTCATGACCCACCCTCCAACCAAGCCCCCGCCAGGAGATCCACATCGCCGGCCCCCAGGGTGAGCAGCACGTCTCCCGGACGGAGGACCTCCTCGAGGAGGCCCAGGGCTTCCTCAGGAGGCGGGCCGGCGAGGACATGGGGATGTCCCAGCCGTAGTGCCTCATCCACCAACAGCTGCGAGCTTACGCCTTCGATGGGCTCCTCCCGAGCGGGGTAGATCGGGAGAACGACCGCGATCTCCGCACCCAGGAGCGCCTCCGCAAAGTCGTCCGCGAAGTCGCGGGTACGGCTGAAGAGGTGCGGCTGGAAGACCGCTGCCACCCTCCGCCCGGGCATCGCCTGCCGAGTCGCCTCGAGAACCGCCCGCAGCTCGGTGGGGTGGTGGGCGTAGTCATCCACCACCGTCACGCCATCCCGCTCGCCGAGGACCTCGAAGCGGCGGGCCACCCCCGTAAAGCTCGCACAGCCCTCGGCGAGGGCGTCGAAGTCGAGATCCAGCTCGAGGCCAACCGCTATTGCGGCCAACGCGTTGAGCGCATTGAAGGCTCCGGGCAAGGGGAGAAAAACTCTACCCAGCTCCCCGTCGCCGCCTTGCACCACGAATTGAGTGCCGGCGGCATCCATGGCTTCGATCCGCATCCGCAGCTCCGCCTCTGACGAGGCGCCGTAGCCCACCACCGTTCGTCGCAAGGCGCCGCGCAGGCCCCAGGCGCCGGGATCGTCCGCGCACAGCACCACCGAGCCGAAGACCGAGGTCCGGTTGGCGAAGGTGGCGAAGGCCTCAGCCAGGTCTTCCTCATCGCCGTAGCAGTCGAGGTGCTCGGGCTCGAGATTGGTTATCACCGTCAGATGGGGCGCAAGTTCGAGGAATGAACGGTCGTACTCGTCCGCCTCGCAGACCAGGAGAGAGCTCTCGCCCACGCGGGCGTGGGCGCCGAGGAAGTGGGCCCGACCACCGACGATCACCGTCGGGTCGGCGCCGGCGTGGGTGAGGAGATGACCGACAAGCGCCGTTGTGGTGGTCTTGCCATGGGTGCCCGCGACGGCTACGCCTCGGCGTAGACGCATGAGCTCGGCGAGCATCTCCGCCCGGCGAATCACCGGCAGTCCGCCGGCGCGTGCCGCCTGAAGCTCCGGGTCATCCGCGGGTACAGCGGCCGACACCACCAACCCATCCACCCCCTCCAGGTGCGCCGGATCGTGTCCGATATGGACTACCGCCCCGCTCTCCACCAGACGTCGGGTGCGCTCACTGTCGACCAGGTCGCAACCGCTCACCGTCAAGCCCTCGGCGAGGAGGATCTCGGCGATGCCACACATGCCGACTCCGCCGACACCCATCAGGTGGAGGTGGCGCACGCTCATGCGCCGCCTCCCACTGCGAGAACCCGTTCGGCGATCCGCGCGGCGGCCCCGGGCAGGGCCATCGTCCGCGCCCGAGCCCCCATGGTGCGCAGTATTTCCCGATCGCGCAGCAGCCGGTCGAGGACCTCTGCCACTCGCTTCGCTGACGCTTCCTCCTCGGTGAGAACCAGGGCGCCGCCCGCCCGTTCCAGGGATCTCGCGTTGTACTCCTGGTGGTTGCCCGCAGCGGCGGCGAAGGGCACGAGCAGGGCGCCGCGGCCCGCAGCCGCGAGCTCGGAGATGGTGAGGGCCCCGGAGCGCGCCACCACCAGGTCGGCCTCGGCCAGGGCCTTCCACGGCTGCGCGAGGAAAGCCGTCACCGTCGCTTCGAGCTTGAGGTCCTGATAGCTGGTGCGCACAACCTCCGCCCAGCGGACGCCAGCCTGGTGACGGATCTCGAAGTCCAAACCGGCCTCACGCATGGCTGCCAACGCCCTCGGAAGGGTGCGGTTGAGGAACAGGGAACCCTGGCTGCCCCCGAGGATCAGCAGCCTCGGGGGGTCGTGGGGTGCGACGTCAGGAACCTCGAAGAAGTCCGCGCGCACTGGGTTGCCGGTCCACTCCGCGGGCATCGACGGGAAGGCGCCGACCGCGTCCTCGAATCCGCAGCAGATCAAGTCGGCGAAGGGGGCCAGGAAGCGATTGGTCCATCCTGGAATCGAGTTCTGTTCCTGGAGAACCGACGGGATCCCGAGCAGCCCCGCCGCTCCCAGGCCCGCGGCCGAGGCATAGCCTCCCACCCCCACCACCGCCGTCGGCCCGAGGCGCAGCACCGCGCGGAGCGCAGTGATCACGGCCCGGGGCAGGAGCGCCACGGCACGCGCGGCGGCCGCCGGGTTGCGGGCATGGATGCCCTCGAGATCCACCAGGGTAATGGGCAGACCACGTTCGGGCACCAACTCGGCCTCGAGCCCCCGCCGCGCCCCCAGCCAGTGAACCTCGACTTCGAGGCTCCGCAGCTCGCGCGCGACCGCCAGCCCCGGAAAGACGTGGCCGCCCGTACCGCCACCGGCAATCACTACCCGCCGGTTCACGTGGCCACCTCCCTCGACAGGTTGAGGAGGATCCCCACCGCAACCAGGGTCACGACAAGCTCGGTCTTGCCGTAGCTGACCAGCGGCAGGGGAATTCCCTTCGGGGGAAGCAGATCGAGGCACACCACCATGTGGATCAGGCTCTGCACCGCGAAAGCGGCGGTGAGGCCGAAGGCGAGCAACCCTCGCCGCGGGTCCTTCTGACGCGCGGCGATCACCAGCCCCCGCCAGGTGATGACGCCGGTGAGGACAAGCAGGGTGAGAAGCCCGGCCAAGCCCAGCTCCTCACCAGTGATGGAGAAGATGAAGTCGGTGTGAGGCTCGGGCAGGAAAAAGAGCTTCTGCAGTCCGGATCCGTAGCCGCGCCCGAAGAGCCCACCGCTGCCGATCGCCACCAGGCTCTGATAGCTCTGCCACCCGGCGGCCCCTCCGGCCTCCGGATCGAAGAAGGCCTGCACCCTGGCCAGACGGTACGGTGAGCCGACGATTGCCACCGCGGCGGCGCCGAGGCCGACAACCACCGGCGCGGCGAGCAGGCGCAACGGCATCCCGGAGACAAAGGTCATGGTGCCGAGAACCACGAGAAGCAAGGCCGCTGAACCGAGGTCCGGCTCGGCGACGATGGCGGCTGTCGGGACCAGAATCACCGCGCCCATGAATACCAGCCGCCGCCACGGCCACCCTTCGCGCCGCGCCTCGTCGAGAAGGACGGCAAGGAGCATGATCAGAGCGAGTCGGGCCAGCACAGACGGCTGCAGCGAGATGCCCCCGATATTGATCCACCGGTGGGTGGCGGCCACCGGCGCCTGCAGAAAGGCGGCCAACAGCAACACGATGCTCGATCCGAGGGCGAGCAACGCTACTCGGCGATCGGTGAGAAGGGTGGTGCGCAGGTGCATGCACACAACCAGCACGCCGAGGCCGATCATCGCGGTGGCAGCCTGCCAGGTGACGAAGTACGAGCCCGACCGTCCGTAGCGTTCGGTCGCGATGAGCCACGAGGCCGAGGCGAGGATGGCCAGGCCGATCGCGGTCTGGAGAATTGCCGCGCCCAGGAGGAGGCGGTCGAAGCGCTGCGTTATGGGCACGTCGCCACCTGCTCTCGTGCGAGAGCCGCAAAGCAGTCACCGCGCTCGGCAAAGTCCGAAAACTGGTCGAAGGAGGCACAGGCCGGAGCGAGGAGGACCCATTGACCGGGCTCGACCGTCTGCCGCGCGCGGCCCACGGCCGTAGTGAGATCCCCGCAATCTTCCACGGGCGCAGCCTCGCCGAGGGCCGTCCCGATGGCCGGCCCATCCACCCCGATGAGGTACAACCGCGCCACCGCGCGCCGCACCTCGGGCAGGAGCACTGAGAAATCCTGGCCCTTGGCCTGGCCGCCGAGGATCAGGTGGACCGAGCGGTCGGGATAGCCGCGCAGCGCGGCCAGGGTGGCGCCCACGTTGGTGGCCTTTGAGTCGTCCACCCAACGCACGCTGTCGGCCTCGTGCACCGTGCGGTGGCGGTGGACGAGACCCTCGAACCGCCTTAGGGTCCCGGCCATCCTTTCGACCGGTGTGCCGAGAGCGGCCGCGGCGAGAGCAGCGGCGAGGGCGTTGGCGAGGTTGTGGGCTCCGCTCAGGGCCACCTCCCGCACGGTGATGAGAACCTCATCGTCAACCAGCAGGTCCTCGCCCTCGAGGCGGGCGTCGCCCGGACCGACCAGTGAGAACATCCACCGTCGCGCCGCCGTCGGTGTGTTCGCCACCGCCGGGTCGTCGGCGTTGAGCACCGCCGTGTCCTCTGCCCGTTGGAAGGCGAAGAGACGACGCTTGGCCTCCAGGTAGTCGTCGAGGTCGGGATGTCTCTCCAGGTGGTCCTGGCTGAGGTTGAGGAATACCGCCACCCGCGGCCTCATGGCTGTCAGCAGCTCGGCCTGGAAGCTCGACACCTCGAGCACCCAGCTCTCCCAACCACCCTCCAGCACCAGCTGCGAGGCCGCAGTGCCGAGATTGCCGCCCGCCGCCACCGCCCGGCCTTCATCGCGCAGCATCTGCGCCGCCAGCTCGGTCACCGTGCTCTTCCCGTTGGAGCCGGTTACCGCCACCAACGGGGCCTCCGGCCGGTGGCGCCACGCGAACTCCACCTCGGCGACGATCGGAATGCCGAGGCCGCGCGCCGCTTCGAGGAGGGGCGCCGCCGGTGGGACACCGGGCGACACCACCACCAGCTCCACCCCATTGAGGCTCGACTCCGGATGACCTCCGAAGAAGGTCCGCACCCCGTCGGGAAGACCACCCGCCGCCTCGGCCAGCTCATTTCCGGGGCGCCGATCGGTGACCCACACCTCCGAGCCGCCGGCGGCGGCCAGGCGCGCGGCGGCCAGGCCGGACCGTCCCAGCCCGACCACCAGCACCCGCGAGAAGCCTTGAACTGACACCACCATCACCTCAGCTTCAGGGTCGACAACCCCGCGAGGGCGAAGACCACCGCGATGATCCAGAAACGCACCACGACCTGAGTTTCGGTCCAGCCCAGGAGCTCGAAGTGGTGGTGCAGTGGGGCCATGCGAAACACCCGGGTTCCGCGGAGTTTGTACGAGGCGACCTGGATGACCACCGACAGCGCCTCGAGCACGAAGAGGCCGCCCACCAGCACCAGCAGGAGCTCCTGCTTGGCGACCACGGCGACGATGCCGATGCCGCCACCGAGAGCGAGGGAGCCCACGTCGCCCATGAAGACCTGTGCCGGATGACAGTTGAACCACAGGAACCCGATCGACGCGCCCGCAATAGCCCCCGTGAAGATCGCCACCTCGCCCGACTCCGAAACCGGCACGATGCGCAGGTACTCGGCGATCTGGACGTGGCCGGCGACATAGACGAAGACCGTGTAGGTGGCGGCGGCAATCGCGATCGCCCCGACCGCGAGACCGTCGAGGCCGTCGGTGAGGTTGACCGCGTTGGATGATCCGAGCAGGACGACCATCACGAAAGGCACGTAGAGGATCCCCAGCGGTACCAGAACGTCCTTGAAGAACGGCACCGCCATACTGCCCGCGTGTGCCGCCGGCATCGCGGCCGCCCGCGCCGCGAGACCGGCAAAAAGGCCCACCAACACCTGCAGGAGGAGCTTCTGGCGGGTGGTCAGACCGAGATTTCGGCGTCTCACGACCTTGATCCAGTCGTCGGCGAGCCCGATCCCCGCGTAGCCGAGGGTAACCAGGAGCACCGTCCATATATACGGGTTTCGAAGGTCGGCCCACAGCAGGGTGGCGAGGGTGAAGCTGCCGACGATCAGCACGCCGCCCATGGTCGGCGTGCCCGCTTTCACCTGGTGGTGCTCGGGGCCTTCCTCGCGGATCGCCTGCCGAACCTGCAGCGAGCGCAGCCTGGTGATCAGCCACGGCCCCAGCACCAGGCTGATGAAGAAGGCGGTGGCGATCGCCAGCCCGGTGCGGAAGGTGAGATAGCGAAAGACGTTGAACCCGATCCACGTGTCGGAGAGGGGGACGAACAGCCAGTACAGCATCAGGCTGCCTCCTCCCCCGCCAGCGCCGCCACCGTGCGGTCGAGACCGACCCCACGCGAACCTTTCACCAGGACCACGTCCCCGGGGCACAGCAGGCGATTCAGGAGGTCTGCAGCCTCTTCCGCGTCCTCGGCCAGGTGGACGGCCATCTCGGCGAGACCGCCCTTCCGCGCGGAGGCCGCCATCCGCGCCGCATCCGCGCCGCCGACCGCAACCAGGACGTCGCAGCCTGCCGCCGCCTCCTGCCCTACGCGATCGTGGGCCTCGGTCGCGAGATCACCCAGCTCGTACATCTCCCCCAGCACCGCCACGCGGCGTCCGGGAGCGCGGGCGAGGAGCTCGAGGAGCCGGCGCATCGCCAGCGGCGAGGCGTTGTAGCTGTCATCGACAAGGGAGATCCCGTCGGCAAGGGTCAGGACCCGGCCCCGGTGGGCAGCCGGCCTGAGCTCCGGCGCCGTTTCCGCGACGTCGTCCGCGCTGATCCCGAAGACGGAGGCCCCGGCAGCCGCCGCGAGCAGATTCTCGATCTGGTGGCGGCCCGGCACGGCCAGCTCCACCCCGGCCTCCCCGCCCGGCAGCACCAGCCGGAAGCGGGTGCCGAGGAGACCACGATCTTCCACATCCTCGATGCGGGCCTCCGAATCGATCCCACCGAAACGGAGGACCTTCGCCCCGGTGGCATCCGGGAAGCTCTCCTGGCAGGGGTCGTCGGCGTTGATCACCAGCGTTCCCTGGCTGTCGAGCCAGGGCAAGAGCTCGGCCTTGGCGCCCACGATAGCCTCGAGGTCCGGGAAGAACTCCGTGTGGGCCGGCGCGATCCGGGTGTAGACCAGGACCTTGGGACGGAGGATCTCACCGAGGGTCGCGAGCTCGCCGGAGCGGCTCATCGCCGCCTCGGCCACGAAGACCTCGACGCCCGGCTCCTGGGAGAGGATCTCCGCGGGCAGGCCGAGGGTCGAGTTGCGGTTGCCCTCCGAGGCCCCTGTCCGCCGATGGGGCGCGAGCAGACGCGCAAGAAAGTCCTTCGTCGTGGTCTTGCCCACCGACCCGGTCACCGCCACCACCTGCCACCGCCGCTCGCGGCACTCGCGGCGGGCAAGCTCGTGGTAGGCCGCCAGGGGGTCTGCCACGCGCACCAACGCCCGCCCCGGTGGCGGCGGCGACACCTCGGCGTCGCCGCGCACGAGGGCGGCGCCCGCGGTTCGCAGCGCCTCATCCACGAAGTCGTGGCCGTCACAGCGCGCGCCCGGGAGGGCCACGAAGACGTCGCCCGACCGCAGCCGCCGTGAGTCAACCTCGGCGCCGGCCAAGCGCACGCCACCATCCCCCTCCAGGATCCCACCGACCGCGTGGGCGAGCTCGGCCGCCGTCATGCGCACGGCGCCCTCCGCACACCCTCGCGCCTCAACCCGAAGGTGAACGAACAAAGGAAGGATTCGGGGTGCCTCATGCCGCCCCTCCGGTCTCGGTCCCGCGGTGGGCGAGACGCGGCGGCGCGGATTCTCCGGCCGGAGACAGGTCCAGAAGGCAGGCAGCGGCCTCGGCGATCTTTGCGAAGACCGGCGCCGCAACGGTCGACGCCCAGAAGTCGGGGCCGGCCGGGTCCTCGATCGCCACCACCACCACCAGGCTCGGATCGGGCATTGGCAGGAAGCCCGCGAACCACGCCACGTGGTGGTCGTTGTCGAAGGTGCCGCGAAAGACACGCTGGGCTGTGCCGGTCTTGCCCGCCGTCCGGAAACCCGGCACCCGGGCCATCTCGCCGGTACCTTCGAGGACCACGCTCTCAAGCATGGAGCGCAGGCGTAGGGCGAGGACCTCGTCCATGACCCGGACCCGTTGGTGCTGCTCGGCCTTCTCCCCAACCTGGACCAACTGCGGGCGGGGCAGCCAGCCGCCGTTGGCTATGGCCGAGTAGGCCGCGGCAAGCTGCAGGGGACTCACGGTGATCTCCTGCCCGAGCGCGATGCCGGACCGGCTCATCTTCGACCACGCGCGGGTCTCTGCCAGGAGACCGCGGGACTCTCCGGGAAAGCCCATACCGGTGCGCCGCCCGAAGCCGAAGCCATCGAAAGCCCGCCACAGAATCTCCCGCGGAATCCTCTCAGCGACCTCAATGATGCCCGCGTTGGCCGAGTAGGTAACGACCTCATCGAGCGTATAGACCCCGGGATCAACGTGATCACGAATCCAGCGGCCCGCGACGTGGACGCCGCGATTGCTACAGTCAAAGCGCTCCCCGCGCGCGACCACACCCGACGATAAAGCCGCGGCCGCCACCATCGGCTTGACCGTGGAGCCCGGCTCGAAGGCGTCCTGCACCGGCCGCAGCCTCCAGTTCTCCGGCGGCGAAGCGCCCGGGTCGGCGGGATCGAAGGACGGCAGCGAGGCGATGGCGAGGATCCGGCCCGTCTGCGCCTCCATCACCACGGCCGAGGCGGCTCGCGCGCGGTGCTCTTTGATCGCCCTGGCGAGCTCGGTTTCGCAGCGCGCTTGCAGCCTGGCGTGCAGGGTCAACTCGAGGTCGAAGCCGGGGCGCCCTCGGTGCAGCCGCTCTAACCGAACCTTGCGCTGGATGGCGTCGTTGACCGCCAGGTACTGCTCCGGCTCACCCGTGAGAAGGGCGTCGAAATGGTGCTCGAAGCCCGCCCGACCCACCGTGCGCAGCTCCTCGCGGCCGACGAACCCGACTACAGGCGCCGCCAGGGAACCGAGCGGGTATGCGCGGGCGAAGTCCGGCACGAGCACTACCGCTTGCGGCGCCATCGAGCGGACCTTTTCACCGGCCTCGCGGGGCATCCGCTGGGCGAGCCACACGGCCCTCGGGCCGCGACGGAGCCGGCCGTCAAGCTCCTTCTCGGTGGTCCCGAGCAGCGGCGCAGCTGCCCGCGCGAAGATCTCGGGGTATGTGAGCAGTTTGGTGTCCACCTGAATCGCAACCCGGCTCACCGAGGTTGCGAGCAAATAGCCGTCGGAGGAGCGCACGCTGCCTCGCGGGCCGGGCACCTCGATGACCTGCTGGTGCTGGCGGCGAGCACGCTGGGCCCAGGCCTCGTTCTGCAGAACCGAGATCTGGACACACCTGGCGGCCACCGCGGCGGCGCAGAGGACCAGCACCGCCACCACCGCGAGGAACCGCCGGCGGTTCAAGGGGCGACTCCCACAGGTGAAGGAGCAGACCAACCGGCCGGCGCCGGAGGCACCATGCCGAGGTCCCGAGCGCGATCGGCGAGACGTTCCGGGCTGCGCTGTCGCTCCAGCTCCAGACGCAGGCTCCGTTCCCGCTGCTCCAGCTGGCTCACCTCGGCCCGCAACCTGATGAGCTCGTAGTGGATAGAGGTGCTCCTCAGACGCGGCCATCCCACGAGACCGAGCGCCGCCACCACCACCGCGGCCACCAGCAGGAGGGCGCTGAGCACGTGCGGCCAGCGCCTGTCCCTCTGTGGAGTCAGGAAGCGGTTGCTGGGGCCGGAGATGGGGAGCTCCATGCTCAACCCTCGCTTCGGCGCTCGGCAGCACGCAGTCTTGCGGATCGCGCCCGCGGGTTGAGGGCCACTTCCTCCTCGTCCGGCCGCACGGGCGAGGAGGTGAGAACCGTCACCAGGCGTTGCGGCTGGCATTTGCAGACCGGGAAGTCGGGAGGGCAGGTGCAGCGGCCGGCAAGCCGGCGCAGCGTGTGCTTGACGATCCGGTCCTCCAAAGAGTGGAAAGAGATGACCGCGATCCGACCGCCCGGACGGAGGGTATTCACGGCGGGCTCGAGGAAGCGCTCGAGCTGTCCGAGCTCGTCGTTGACCGCGATACGCAGCGCCTGGAAGGTGCGCGTTGCCGGGTGGATGCGGCGCCCGTGACCGGCGCCGACCACGTCTTGCACCAGCCGGCTCAGCTCACCGGTCGTGCGCAGAGGTGATTGCTCGCGCCGCCTGATGATGGCGCGGGCGATGGCGCGGGCGCGCCGCTCTTCCCCATAATCGCGGAGGATCTTCACCAGCTCCTCCCACTCCGCCCGCTCGAGGAACTCCGCCGCGGTCGGGCCGGTCCCGCCCATCCGCATGTCGAGGGGGCCGTCGGCAGTGAAGGAGAAACCGCGCCGCGCGATGTCGAGCTGGAGCGAGGAGCATCCGAGGTCGGCAAGCACCGCCGCCGGCGCCTCGAGGTCCAGGCGTTCGAGAAGCTCCGGGAGCCGGTCGAAGGTCGCCTCAACGAGCCGCACGCGGTCCGAAAACCCCCGCAGCCGCTCTTCCGCGCGGGCGAGGGCCTCTGGATCACGGTCGAGACCGAGGAGCCGAAAACCGGGCGCGGCCCCGAGCAGGGCCTCGGCATGCCCTCCCAATCCCACCGTGCCATCCACAAGAAGACCCGGGGCCGCCGGAACGAGCAGCTCGAGTACCCGTTCGGTGAGCACCGGAAGGTGATCGGAGGCCACTGCTCGCCCCCATCACAGCTCCAGCTGTGCGAGCTCTTCGAGCTCCTCGTCGCTCAGCGATGCTTCTTTGAGGAAGGAGGCGGCCCTCGACCGGTTGGTGACCGCAAGATGGTTGATTCGACCCGAGACCACGACCTCCCCTTCCACGTCGACCATCTCCCGCAGCAGGGCGGGCACGAGAATGCGCCCCTGGTCGTCCATCTCCAGCGAGCGGCCATAGTTGACCCGCTCGATGAGCTTGAGAACCGCCGGCTTCATGGCCGGCTTGCTCAGCAACCGCTCCTCGACCGTTTGCCACACCGCGAGCGGGTAGATGCGGAGTTCGTGAGGAAAGAATGAGCACACGTAAACCTCGCGCCCGAAGCCGGCCTCGAGTTGCTCGCGCAGGCGCGCCGGGAGCTTGACCCGCCCCTTCGCATCGATGGTTGCCGGGAATCCTCCTCGGAAACGCTCCACTCTGCCCCCTCAGCCGATCGAAGTGGGCTCGCTCCACCTGCATCACTCCACTTCAGACCTAATTAGACCACTTCTGACCACTCCATGATGATTGGCCGTGAGCGGCATGTCAAGTTTTTGGGCCTAAAACAGATACGCTCGCCGTTGGGGTCTCGGAACCGCACCGGTGGCGAGGAACCGCAGACCACAAGATATTGTGGGTTGAGTATACAGAAGCTACCACATGTTGTGCTCGATTTTGAAGCCCAGGAAGACAGGGAATTCGGAATTCGGAATTCGGAATTTCCGGCGCGAGGAGACGATCGGGTGTATTGGCGCTTCCTGCCCGCGCTTGGGCGCGCTCTTTCGGAGGTGCCTGTGGGCGCGCTCGTTCGGAGGTGCCTGTGGGCGCGCTCGTTCGGAGGTGCCTGGCATCCCGACATGACGTTGTCCTCAACGTCATGGTGGCGTGCCTGGCATCCTCTCGGGCAGACTGCCGATAGACAGGTCGCGCTGAAATCGGAAGCGCCCTTCCGAACATCGGGCTCGGGCACGGGCACGGGCTCGGGCTCGGGCACGGGCGCAGGAAGCAGCGTCAGATTGCTATCGCTATCGATTGGCGACCTGCCGACCCTTTTTTCGATACCGATTCCGATACCGATAGCGATTGCGACCCTCTAATTTCCACGGAAGACGGAGATAACCACTCCTAACCCTCGAAAAACCGGGCGAGCGCAGCGCGCCCCGGTTTTCCGAGAGCGGACGCGGGAGCAAACGCGAGCGCGGCCGCGGGCGCGGTAGAATGTACGGCGATGGCGGAGTCACCCATGCGCCGCATCGGGGTCGTACTCAAGACCTCGAGCCCCGAGGCTGCCGAGCTCGGACGGCAGCTGTTGGTGGAGCTGGAACGCCTCGGCCTGGAATGGACCATCGATCGCGAGTCGGCACGGGTGCTCGACGGCAGCGACGGCGTCGACCGCGAGGAGCTCCCAGGCCTGGTGGACCTCGTAGTGGTGCTCGGCGGTGACGGAACCATGCTCTCGGTCACCCGCGGCGCCCTCTCCGGCACCCCGATCCTCGGCATCAACATGGGCACCCTGGGCTTTCTCACCGAGCACCCTGCGGAGCAGCTCTTTCCGATGCTGCATGCAGCCCTCGAGGGCCGCGCCCAGTTGGAGCGGCGGGAGCGCCTCCAGGTCACCGTCGAGACCCCGGGGAAGGAGCCCGAGGTTTTCCGCGTCCTTAACGATGCGGTGATCAACAAGTCCGCCCTCGCCCGCATGCTGGTGCTGTCGGTCCACGTCAACGAGGAGTTCGTGAGCCGCTTCAAGGCCGACGGACTGATCATCGCCACCCCCACAGGTTCCACCGCCTACAACCTCTCGGCCGGAGGTCCCATCCTCTACCCCACGCTCGAGGTCATCCTGGTGACACCGATCTGTCCGCACACCCTCACCAACCGACCCCTCGTGCTCTCCCTCGATTCAAGGGTGGAGATCCGGCTCGAGAGCCTCTCGGAAGAGGTCTACCTGACGCTCGATGGTCAGCAGGGTCTTCCGCTCAGCACCCGCGACCTGGTGCGGATCGAGCCCTGCCCCGACCCGGTCTTCCTGATCACCGAACCGAGCCGCTCGTACTTCCAGGTCCTCCACCGGAAGCTGAAATGGGGGGAGCGAGGCGGGTGAGGTATCGCCACCTCAGACGCACGGTGATCGCCGTGCTGGCGACCGTCGCCTTTGTCCTCCTCCTCGGGCTGCTGCTGCGAACGGTCCTCGAGGCCGAGCCGACGCGCCGCCTGGCCATCCGCCAGCTCGAGCGTCTCGCCGCCGGCTACGGCGCGGAGCTCGAGGTCGGCGACCTGCACTGGGGGCTGCTCCCGCCCGGGATCCGCCTCGATGGAGTCGTGCTGCAGACCGCCGGGGTATCAGCCGAGGTCGACTCGCTGCGGATCGAGCTCGGGAGGATGCGACTCACCCAACGTACGGTCGAGTTGGACACGGTGGCTGCACGCGGGGTCAGGCTCTCGATCGACGGAATCCCTCGTCGATCCGGCCGCGGGTCCGCGCCTTTGAAAATTCGGGTCCGCCGTCTCCTTCTCGAAGACGTCGAGTTCGCGGGCACCGATCTTCCCGGCAAGCTGGCTCTCGACCTGAACGGCGTGCGCACCGCCTGGTCCACCGAAGCAGGCGAGGCGCGGGGCTTCGCCGAGGTAGGGCGCGCACGGCTCCAGGCGGGCAAGATGAAACCCTTCGAGGCTACCGTCAAGGCGCGCTTTCTGCTCGGTGACGATGGGCTCGAATTGGGCAGCTTCCGGATCGACGGCACGGGCTTCGAGCTGAGAGGAAGGGGCCGGGTGGCATCCACCGGCCTCCGCCTGGAGGCTTCCGGACAGGTGGACGTGGGCTGGCTCGACCGGGAGCTCAAGACAAAGGGTCTGCTCGACGGCACCGCCGAGTTCTCGGGCATCTTCGACACCGCGGCGCCGGAGCTCGTACGGGTCGAGGTGCGGTCCCCCCACCTGGAAGCTGCGGGCTTCCCCCTCGACGACGTCAAGGGCCGGATGACTCTGGAGGGGAGACGACTGAACGCCACCCTCGAACGGGCGCGCTTCCACGGCGGGACCCTGCGGGGCGAGTACCACCTTGGCGAATTCGGCGGCGCGTACCCCCACGACGTCCGGCTCGAGGGCAGGAGCATCACCGTCACCGGGTTGCTCGAGAACCTCAATATCGAGTCCGCCGGCCTCGCCGCCACGATGGATGTCGACATCGACAGCGCCTGGAACGGCAAAAGGCTCGGTGCGGGCAGAGGCCAAGCTTCGGTCATGTTCTATGGCGCTTCTCCCGGGCTACCAGTTGACGGGCACATGAACATCGCCTTCGAAGGGGACGGCCTGCTCCGATTCGATGCCGAAAAGCTCGCGATCGGGAGCTCCGAGGCCCGCTGGCAGGGCGCGCTCAGCCTCGGCACCTGGAAAACAGCGTGGTCGGTGGCGATCGAGCCGGCCGTGGTCGCAGAGGTGGTGCCGCTGGTCAACGCCTGGGTCGGGTCCACCATCCTTCCGGACGATCTGGCAGGCACGGGTGAAATCCTGGTGAACCTCAACGGGCCCTTCAAGGACCTCGTGGTGAGCGGCCGGGTGGACATACATTCCCCGTCGCTGCCGCCAATCCTTTTCGACCGGCTGGTTTCCGAGTTCAGTATTCAACGCTCCCTCCTGCGGCTCGGATCGACCCGCTTCCAGGTGGCCGACGGCTTCGGAGAGGTGGAGGGAGAGATTGCCTGGGGCGAGACCTCCGGTGATAATCAGCTCAACCTCGATGTTCGCGCCAACCGCATCCCCGTCGCCGCGGTGGCTTCGTGGATCGATCTCGACCAGTGGGTCGACGGGGGACGGCTCTCCCTGACCGGGCGTCTGCGCGGGCCCCTGGCCCTGCCCCGCGGCTCGTGGGCGGTGGGCCTCGATGATTTCAAGCTGGCGGGGCTCGAACTGGGAGATGCATCGGCCGCCGTCGACCTCGTGGACGGCACTCTTGCCTGCCACGACCTGCGTTGCGACCAGGGGCTCGAAGCCGATCTGTGGTGGAACGTGCCCGCTGCTGAAATCGGCGGCACCCTGTCTTGGCCTCAAATGCCGCTGGCAGTACTCGGCGACTCCGTCACACGTCTGGCCGGTGATTTTGCCAATGTCGATCTACAGTTTCTGCTGCCGCTGAGCGGGCGACCCGTCGGTGAGTTTGCGGCCCTGTCAGAACACGCGCGGGTTGAGATGAGCGCGGGGCCCGACACGGTGCAGATTGAGGTGCAGCTCACGGAGGCCGCGCACGCGAGGGCCGACCTTACTCGGGGAACCGACGGCGCGCTCCACGGTGACGGTGAGCTGGTCCTCTCCTCGGCGCAGGAGCTGCTGGCCCACCTGGCGCCCGACTCCGGAGTTCCACTCATCGGCACCGCCCGGGCTGCCTTCACCGTCGACTGGGGGGACGAGGCGTGGCCAAGCCTCGCAGGTCGGTTAGACAGCCTCGAGCTGGAGCTGGAGGATCACCCGGTACACCTGATCGAGCCGGCCGACTTCAGCCTGTCTTCGGCGGGATTCGTGGTTCCCGGCCTGCGCCTCCGCGCTCGTGAGGACGAGATGTTCGTGCGCTGGGCCATCGACTCGGAGGGCGCTCTCAGTGGAAACCTCGCGGGGACGATCGACGCCCTCCTCTTGCGGTTCCTGCTGCCGGATTGGGAGCCCGCGGGCAGGGCCACCGGCGTTGTGGAGTTCCTGGGCACGGTCGAGGACCCGCTCTTCGAGGGAGTTGCCGAGATCGACGGGGGATCATTCCGTCTGCCCGGCACCCGCACCATCCTCTCCCAGGTCGAAGGCACGGCCCTGTTGTCGTCGAGTGAGGTGGGCCTCGAGGAGATGGACTTCCGCATCATGCGGGGTCGAGGCCGGTGCGGCGGTCGCATCTGGCAGAGGGACGAGTCAACGGTCCTCAACCTGGCCGGCGAGGTGAACGGTGTTCGTTTCGAGGTTCTGCCCGGGCTCGAGGCGCGCCTCTCGGGGCCGTGGCAGCTGATCGGACCGGTGGACGACCTCGAGCTCTCGGGAAACATCACCCTCGACCGCATGACCCTGAAGACCAAGGACGACGTGGCGACGATTCTCCTCGACTGGTTCGGCGGCGCCGCGCGCACCGCCGCCGAGGGTGGCCTGCGCCTCAACCTGCACCTGGAGGCCGAAGACACCATCCAGCTCAACAACCCCTCGGTGCGGCTCACAGGCTCGGCCTCGCTCGAGGTCAGCGGGACTTCCAACCGGCCGGGGCTGGTCGGCCGGCTGGAGTTTCAGGAGGGAGGCGAAACCACGCTTCTCGGCAACCGGTATGAGATCGAACGCGGAAACCTCAGCTTCTCGAACCCCGAGGCCATCGACCCCTTTATCGACCTGCAGGCTTCCACCTGGGTCCAGGAGTTCCAGATTACGGTCCACCTCACCGGTACCCTCGACCACTTTGTGCCCACCGTCGTCTCGACCCCTCCCCTGGCCGCACCGGACATCTACTCGCTGCTTGGTGTCGGCTACCGCGACGAGGGTCTCGGCAGTGGAGCCATGGGTTTGGGGCTCGCCTCGTCCATTCTCAGTCAGCAGCTCACCTCGGCGCTGAGCCGCCGAGCCCAGCTGGTTCTCCCTGTGGATCAGGTTCGGGTCGACCCGTTTTCGGCGAACTCCACCGGCAACCCGACCGCCCGACTCTCGGTGGTCAAACAGATCACCCCCTACTGGACGGTCATCCTGCAGTCCACCCTCTCCGGCGAACGCGAGCAGCTCGTGGTCAGCCGGTGGTACCTCGCGCCCGGGCTCTTCATCGAGGCGGCGCAGCACGAGGACGGTTCCCTGTCCCTCGACCTCAAGCTGCGGAGGCCCTACTGAGCTCATGAGCTTCTCACCGCAACCACCGCTATCGGTACTGGCGCGGATCGCCGCCGCGGTGCTGGCGCTCATCATCTCCTCGGGTGCCGCAGCCGCGGAGGGCCCGCCAATCAACCATATACAGGTGAAGGGGGCGAGCCCGACAGATGCCGCCGCGATCATCGAGCTTCTGGGGCTCGAGGTCGGAAAACCCCTCGACCGCCGCCTTTTGCGCGAGGTCGTGTCGACCCTGTATGCGGGTGGCCAGGTGGAGTGGCTCCGGGTGGAAGCCGCCGAGTCCGCCGAGGGCGTCAATCTCGTGGTCGAGCTCCGCTACCAGGCGCGGATCTCCCAAATCAGGGTTCGCACCAAGAGGCCCACGCTTCGGGTCAAGATCCATCGGTGGCTGCAGCTGGAGGAGGGGGCCGGCGTCACCGCCGCCGGCGTCGAGGCAGGTCGACGGCGGGTGGAACGCAAGCTGCGCGATCGTGGCTACACCCAGGCCGTGGTGGAGGCGTACCTGGAGTACAACCGCAAGGCAAACACCGTGGTGGTGGAGTACGTGGTGACGCCGGGACCGTCTCAGGTCGTGCGCACGGTGACCCTCGAGGGAGAGGAAGGGGAAGACATCGCCGCCGCCCTGCCCAAGGTCAAGACCGGGGCCCGTCTCACGGCCAAGCTGGAGGACCGCCTGCGCACCCGCACCGAGGCCAACCTGCGGCGGATGGGCTACTGGGAGGCCGAGATCATCGACGTCCAGTACCAGGTGGAGGGGGCTGAGGTCGATGTGCTGGTGACGGCGGACCCGGGACCCCGTTACACGCTCGAGATCGAGGCTCCGTCGGAGAGCTCAAAGGTCGCCGAGAGGGCCTTCCCCGACCCGGTCGATGAGGAGCTCCATCCGGCCCAGACCGACGCCCTGGCCGAACGGGTTCACGAGCGGCTTCAGGAATCGGGCTTCCTCCTGGCCGAGGTAGGCGCCGATCTCGAGATCACCGACGACGAGCAGGTCCTTCGCCTCGACGTCGACCCCGGCCGAAAGCTCAAGGTGGCGGCGGTGGATTTCCCCGGCGCGGACAGCCTTGACTGGCGCCAGCTCACTGCGGCGATCCAGGCCAAGCCCGGCTCGGTGGGCGGACGTTTCGGCCAGGGGCTCAGCGACGCCACGCTCGAGGCCGACCGGAAGGCGCTCGAGGGCCTTTACCACAGCGAGGGCTTCCCCGACGTCTCGGTGGCGCCGCCGGTGTTGGAGCCCGAGGGCGACGGGGCGGTTCGCATCCTCTTTCCGATCGAGGAGGGTCCGCGTTGGTTGCTGGCCGTGCTGCGTACGGAGGGGCTCCCGGTGGAAACGGCCGCAGAGCTCGAGTCGAGGCCCCTCGGCCTCGTCGAGGGCGTTCCCTGGTCTCCCGCCGCGGTCGAACACGCCCGCCGGCGTCTCGAGGAGGCCCTGGCCGACACCGGCTACCCGGAAGGACGCGTCGAGGCCGAGATCGACACCTCGCAGCCAGGGAAGGCGACCGTCGTGTTTCAGGTCGAACCGGGAGACTTCGTCCGCATCGGCAACGTGGTCATCTCCGGGCTCCGGCGAACCCGTAAGTCGCTGGTTGCTGGCTACGTGCGCCGCGCGGGGGTGGTGCCGGGCGAACCCCTCTCCCGCAAGCGGATGCTCGCGGCTCGGCGGAGCCTCTACGAGCTGGGCCTGTTCCGACGGGTGGAGCTGGTTCCCATGCCGGGCCAGGAGCACCGCCAGGTGCGCAACATCGTGGTCCGGCTCGAGGAGGGCCAACAGAAGTCCTACCTCTTCGGCGTCGGCTACTCCGACAAAGACGCTGCCCGCCTCATCCTCGGCTGGTCCCACCTCAACCTCCTAGGCGGCGCGCACGCATTCTCGGCCGAGGCCTCTCTGTCGTCGAACGAGAGGCGTTACTCGCTCTCCTTGCGCGAGAAACGCACCTTCGGGCTCGGCGTTCCTTCATACCTCGCGATCTACCGCACGGATGAACGAATCGCTGATCGCGACCTGCTGCGCCGCGGTCTGTGGATCGACTTCGGCGACCGACTCAAACGACCCCTACGCCCATGGCTTCGGTACGAGTACGAGATCATCCAGCCGGACAGCCTACCCCCGATCCCTTCGAGCAACGCCGCCGATCTGCCCGAAGAATCGAAGGTCGCTTCGATCACCCCGAGCGTGGAGTGGGACACCCGAGACAACCCCCTGGCCCCGAGAAAGGGCGTCTACGCCTCGGCGTCGGTGCAGTACGCGTTCCCCGCATTCAAGGCCGACGAGCACTTCCTCAAGGTGCAGACCGGAGCGACGGTTTACAGCCCGATCTGGCGCGGCTTCGCCGCCGCCGGTCTTCGCATCGGCGTGATCGAACCACTCGATGCGGTCCCCGACGTACCCCAGAATCTGCAAATCCCCTTCGCCTACCGGTTCTTCGCCGGCGGCCGCACGACCCACCGCGCCTTCGTCACCGACCTGCTCGGCATCCCCGGCCAGACCATCATCCTCCGGGACCCGGACGATCCCGACTCGAAGGACCAGGCCATCGGCGGAAACGCCTTGATTCTCCTCAACCTCGAGTACCAGCGCCGAATCGAAGGTCAGTTCTTTGCAGCGATCTTCGTCGATGCCGGCAACGTCTGGGCATCACCTTCGGATGTCGATTTCGGCGAAATTCGTTGGGGCGTGGGCCTCGGTCTGCACTATCTGACCCCCGCCGGACCCCTGCGCGCAGAGTACGGGTGGAAGCTGGATCGTGAGGAAGGCGAATCCAGGGGAGAGTTCTTTATCAGCTTCGGCGTTCCGTTTTAACCCGTCTCCGTGCCTGGATTCGCGCTATTGGCAGGTGACGCGACCTTCTGTCGTCGCGCTCCCCGAG
>Ga0209013_10000710_pt1 | contig 30162 bp, 24 predicted proteins | sample Cruoilmetagenom2_FD_187291 | JGI IMG/M metagenome (GOLD analysis project Ga0209013, IMG submission 187291) | Oil polluted marine microbial communities from Coal Oil Point, Santa Barbara, California, USA - Sample 2 (SPAdes) (version 2) | ecosystem: Environmental > Aquatic > Marine > Oil seeps ...
CCACCTCGACCCGGTCCACCTCGAGCGACCCACCACCCACGGGCGGGAATTCGATCTCCCACTGCAGTGAGCTCGCCGGCGGCAGGGAGACCCGGCCGCTCGCCGCGGACTGCCAGTCGGTCCACGGCAACCAGGTGTCGTCCGGTTTGGCGGAGATCCCGGAACGAAAGCGGATGCGCAGATCCCCGGACCCCGGTTCCACCCGGTATTCGCCAAAGCGCACGGGTTGCTTGAACTGCTCAGTCGGAGAACGGAAGCTCGGCGACCGGTCCTGGTCGGCACCGCTCCACAGGACGCCGCCCGGTCCCTGAGTGAGGATGGCGGCGCCACCGTTGACCAGCCCCACCACCTGCACCGCATCTACGGTGGCCAAACGCGCCCCGCCACCGTTGACGAAGCGCCACACCTCGCCCTCGAACCCGGTTCCCACAAGCAGCCCCTCGCCGTCCCATGCGATGGCGGTGGCCACCTGCTTGGTGAAGCGGTGGACGCTGAGCAGCCCCCCCTCGGGAGTCAGCTTGATCACCTCCGAGGTTGCCGTGTTCCCGTTGACCTTGGGCAGTTGAAGGTCCACCGAAACTGTCACCTCGGCCTTGGCGTTCTCCTCCTCACCATTCTTCGCGTTCTTGTCGTTCTTTTTCTTCGGCTGTTGCACCACGGGCTCGCCCACCAGCGCCGCGGCCCACACAGCCCCGTCCCCCGCGGCGAGGTCTGAAATTTCGGTGAACGGGCTGTCGGCGAGCACCCCCACCTTGGCCGAACCATCGACGCTGAGGATCAGTCCCTTGCCGGAGGTTCCGACAAGGAGGACATCATCCATTGGCTCCAGACACCGGGCGTGGAGGTCGGGGAGCTCAACCCATCGCTCAAAGCCGTGCGGGCCCAACCGGTAAATTGATGCCGGTGGGCCGCCGGCGGCAACCACCACGCCGTCGAAGAGGGCGAGGTCCCAGATGCCGCCCTCGCCAAGGCGCCCGACCTCGCTCAAGGTACCGTCCGCCCATTGGTAGAGCACTCCGGGCGCGACCGTCGCCACCAGGATCCCTCGATCCGCCGTCACCAGCACAGCGGTTATCTGCTCGGCCGGCACCTCGGTGAGCAACTCCGCCGATCCCCGGCGAACCCGATACAGGCGCGCCGGGTGGCCGGTGCCGACGATCAGCGATCCATCCGCCTCGTGCGCGCCCGCCAGCACCACCGGCTCCGAGAATGTGGGTCCAGCTTTCCAGCCCCCCACCCTTTCGAGCATTCCGTCGGAGGTCACCGCGACTCCCTCGCCACGCCCTTCGAGGAACTGCTCAGTGGTGTCGACGATCCAGCGGCGGGTCTCGGTGGCGCTCGCCACCTGACCGAGAACCAGCAGGCTGAGAACAAATAGGGTGTGGAGACGAGCGCTCATCGATCCTCCGATCCGCTCAGTTCTTGCTGCGCACGGTGAGGGAAATCCTCTGTGCGCCGGACACCGGAAACCCAACCTCGGCGGATGCTCGCGCGAAGACGCTGTGGGACGTTATCCGGAGGTTCGGTCCGAGGGCGGAGCGCAGCTGCAACACGACGCTCGGGGGCGCCGAGAAGCTCCCGCCCGCCAAAGCCACCCCTACATCCTGGCGTTCGAGGACCGCCACCAGGACGGTGGCCGGCTTCAGACTGTTCACCAGGCGCACCTCATCGGAAAAGCTCCCCGGCTCGAGCGGCCGCATCTGGAGGTCGTAAGCGCTCCACGCGGCGCCGTCCGCACCAACCAGATCGATACGCCCATCCGAAATCCCCTCGGGAATGCGAAGGGTCAGGGCAAGCATCTCCTCCCGCCCCTGGTGGAGGCGGAGCCGGAAACGCACCTCCAGCTCCTCACCGGGACTCACCACGCGCCGTTCGGGAACGATCTCCACGATCGACGCCATCCGCAGCTCCTCGGCTGCATTCAGGCGAATGTCCACCGACTCGACCTCGGGCGGAGAAAAGCTCGATCCCTCGAGATAGCCGACCACCGCCGCGGCAAAGGCCGCAGCCTCGGCCGGCGCCTGGGTGCCGGCGAAGCTTGCCGAAATGGTCGCCGCCTCCACATCCGGATAGCGGACCTCGATGCCCATGCTCATTGTCTGGTTGCCAAATACGCGGCCTCGCGCGCTTTGGGTGGCCTGCGTGAGGTAGGCCGCTAGAAGGGGCAGCAGCACCGGGTTGCGCACCACGCGGTATGAGTACTCCCGCCCATCCACCGTCACCCGGATCGGCACCATGGGCGCCTCCTGGCCGAGACGACCAAGGATGCCGTGCGCGCGGTCGGCGACCAGCGATCCCACCTGCTCACCCGAAGTGAAGAATTTGAACGAGCTCATCAGGCTCGGCAGCACCGCCACCACCCGGGCCCTGGCCAGCGGCATGCTCACCGTGCCGGCGCCGAGCATCGGGTGGCCGAAGGCCCAGACCTTGTCGCCGCGCACCTCCGTCACCGTGCCTCCCGCCGCGACGGTGGCATCTCCGTCCACCAGCACGCCGGCAACCATGCTGCCGGGCAGGATGGGCGCGGACGCATCGCCGACGGACCCGGCACCGCCGGGGGTCGCGACCCAGCCCATCCGCGTCCAGGCCTCGGCCAGCCAACCGTCGCCTGAGGGGGCCCACAAGCCGCCCACAGCGACCGTCACCGGCAGCGACACGAGAGGATCGGAGTCTTCAGGCAGCAGCCAGTCGACAAGCATCCCGCCGAGCGTGCCGTCGTGAGCAGCGGTCAGCATCTCCGCCATTTGCGGACGACCGGCCACGCCGCCTATCTCCCCCGAACCCGGCACCACCTCGAGCATGCGCGAAAACGGCGTCACACCGCCGATGGGCTCCTTGGCGAACGGCCAACCGAAGGCCAGGGCGCCGAGGAGTTTTCCGTCCAGGTAGACCGGCGAGCCGCTCATACCTGCGATGATCCCGGTCTTCTCGAAGCGCGGATGGTCCAGCCGCACGAGCACGATCTCACCCTCGGGCGCCCCCGAGCCGATGGTCCCGAGCACCGTCAACGGGATCTCCACCCGCTCGCCACCGTCCATCTCGGTCACACAGACCCCGACCCGTCCGGGGACCGCCTCCGCAACGTCGAGGACCTCCACAGGCTCGGCAACCGCCGCGGCGACGGCCAAGACAAGGACCACCGGAATCGATTGAAGTACATTCATCGGACGCACATTCTACGCTGGTTGCGCCATTCTTGGGGAACACCCAATCTCAGTAATCCATTCAACCCGAGGGCACTGTTCCAGCAACCGAGGTTTGCCCCAGAGCCGGGCTTTCACTACAATAGGGGGTCGGGATCAGAAAATGAGCGAGTCCATCCTTCCACACCCCTCGATGGTCGACCGGCTGGTCGAGCTGGCGCGTCGTCTGCGCACCCTCCGCCGTCCTTCGGAGGCGGCAGAGCTCTTGGAGATCGCCGCCCCGCTCTCCCTGCAGGGAGCAACCCTGCGGGAGGAGGCCGAACGTCTGCGAGGAGAAGAGGGGCTCGAGGATTTCGATCGCGAGTTCAAACGACGCAATCTCGAGGCCTCCCACGCCCTCGGCATGGCGCACATCTTCGAGACCCGGGGCGAGTTCGCGCGCGCTGTGGACATGATCGACCTCGCCAAGCTGCGCACCCCTTTCAACTATCTCGCCTACGCGGCTGCCGGGTTTCTCCACATGCGCCACGGCGACGTAGAGACCGGCCTGAAGGAGTTCGCCCAGGCACGGCGGCTCAACCCCCTGGATTTCAGACTGGCCGTTGAGACATCGCGCGCCGCCCTGGAGACCGAGAATTATGATGCTGCCCTGGAAAACGCCTTGGACGCCATGCTCCTGGCCAACTGGCGCTCCGAGCGTGAGCAGCAGCAGGAGCGACGTCGGGTGGAGACCCTGATCCGTCTCTGCCACCGCGAACCCGCCGAGATGGAGAAACTCCTCGCCAAACGAACCGCCACCCTCCAGAAGGCGTGCGACAACGTCGCGCTGAGCCACGCGAGGATCTTCTCTGCAGCCGGTTTCCCCGAACGACGCGAGGCGGTTGCCACCGCCACCCCCGCCACGGATAACCTGTTGCAGCGCGCCACCGAGCTCCGCTCCATGAGCCTTTTCCGCCACTTCAACGACGACCAGCTCATATCGCTCGGCAAGCTTGTGGAGCCCACATCCTTCGAACACGCACAGGTTATCTTCACCGAGGACGAGGAGAATCGTGACCTGCACCTCGTGCGCCAGGGCACAGTCCATATCACCCGAACCACCCCGGCGGGCACCCAGATTCTCACCACCCTCGGCTTCGGATCTCTCTTCGGCGAGGTCTCCTATCTCGACGGGCTCAACCGCTCGGCAACCGCTTTCGGGGTTGGCAGCGGCTCGCTCTTCAGTATTTCCTCCGAGGCCCTCGACCGGGCGGTCGCATCCGACCGCGAGCTCGCGGTGAGCCTGCTGTGGGGTTTCTGGCAGACCCTCGCGGGAAAAGTCCGGGCCGCCAACGCGCAGATGAGCGAGCTCTTCGGCGTCCCCGCCGTTCCCTGGCAGCCGGAACGCGCCAGCGAGGGCGAGGGCCATCGGGTGCACCTTCCCGAGCAGGCCAAGCTGGAGATCCTCCGCGAGCAGGGGCTGTCGGCGCAGGAGCTGCGCCTGCTCGCCAAATACTCCCGCGAGGAGAGATATCCCGCCAACGCCCTGGTCTTTGCCGAAGGCGAGCGGGGCGACTGCCTCTACATCGTGGTCGACGGGACCATCCGCATCTCCCGTATGGTCCCCGGAATGGGCGAGGAGTGTCTTTCCATGCTCTCCCGGGGAGAGGTCTTCGGAGAGATGGCGCTGATCGACGACCAGCCGCGCTCCGCGGACGCCCGCGCCCACTCCTCGGGCAGCACCGTCTTCTCCATCAGTCGCACGCTATTGGAGGAGGTGCTGTCCATGGACCCGGATGCAGCGGTTCAGTTCCTCCAGCTCCTATGCCGCCTCCTCTGCCGGCGGCTTCGGGCGATGAACGAGCGCCTCGTCGCCTGGCGGGTGATGGCGAGCCACGAGTAGACCAGGATTTCGGAATTCGGAATTACCGGCGCGATGAGGCAACCCGGGGTACTGAGGCGTGTTCCCCGCGCTTGGGCGCGTTGACCGGACGTGCCGGGTGCGGCGATCTGATGGGGAGCGCGACGAAAGAAGGTCGCGTTGAAATCGGGGGCGCCCTTCTGAAAATCGGGAACGGAGACGGCCACCCCCTTTCGCAGCCTGGTGACGGCGCCCGCCTTGGTCACGGCGTAGCCCACAGGGCGAAGCCGGGAGGGCGCCAGTAACTCTCGAACCGTCATGATCAAACAACAAGTGGAAGAGAACCCACCCCTCGGCGTGTTCTCCCAAGTAGAAACGGAGTTGCAGAATGCGTGGTCCAGCGCCCGAAACAAATTTCACCACCCCACAGCCGGGAATCGTCAATGTTCCCGACGTGATCCCCATTTTTCCCCTTCCGAAGGTTGTGCTCCTGCCCGGAGAGGTACTGCCCTTGCACGTTTTCGAACCCCGCTTCACCGCTCTGGTCCGAGACGCCATCGCTTCGCACAGGGTGATCGGCATGGTTGAGTATCTGCCCGGGCACGAGAACGATCAGATCGCGGCACCACCGGTGCGCGAGGTTGGCTGCGTAGGCCTCATCGTGCAGCACGAGGAGCTCCCCGACGGTCGCTTCATGCTGTGGCTGATCGGTCTCGAGCGCTTCCGCATCGAGAGCGAGTTGGAGCCGGCCACCAGCTACCGCCAGGTTCGCGTGGAGTACCTCCCAACAGAGGAGTCGTCCAAGCGCCTGGCGGGGATCCGCCCCTTGCGCCAGGAGCTGCGCACTCTGCTGCCCGGCCTCGTGGACCTCGACGACGCTTCGCGGGAGCAGTTCGCGCGTCACATGAGCGAGATCAGCGACACCCAGCTCGTCGCCCTCGCCTGCCAGATCCTCGAGCTTTCCAGCGGGCGCAAGCAGGAGGTCCTGGAAGCAGACGCTCTTTCTGACCGCTTTCTCATGGTGTACGAGGATCTCTACCGCCACCTCGACCGCAACCCGGAGTTCGAGGCTTTTGGACCACCCGAGGATTTGAATTGAACCGGCGCCGAGCCCCTTCCTTCACCTCACGTCCCACGTCCTTCATCGCGCCTTTTCTATCGGCACTCTGCCCGTGAGGATGCCAGGCACGCCGATGTGACGATGAGGACATCGTCACATCGGGATGCCAGGCACCTCCGAAGTAGCGCGCCCAAGCGCGGGCATTACGCTCCAATCCACCCGGTCGCCACTCCGCGCCGATAATTCCGAATTCCTAATTCCTAATTCCTAATTCTCCTCCCGGTGCTATCCTCGCCCCGAACACCGGGAGGTACGCCATGTATGAGGGCGAGGCCACCACCGCGAGCCGCAGGGATCTCGATGCGTGGCGGGTAGCAACGTCGGGGAACCCACTCGAAGACGACTCCTTCATCCAACGCCTGCTGCAGCGCCATCTCGGTGAGAGGTGGGCCGACGAGGAGTCGCGGTTGCAGGCGGTATCGAAAGCGGCCGGCGCCCGGCTGGACGCCCTGGTCCGGGAGTGCAACCGCGACGAGAACCTCCCCCGGATTCGTCGCCACGACCCCTTTGGTACGCCGGTCGAGGATGTTGTCTTCCACCCGGCCCACCACGAGGTCGGGCGCATTTTTTGGTCCAGCGGCGTGCTCGCTGCGCTCTCGGAACCCGGCCATGAGACCCTCGCCGGCGCCATCTCCTACCTCCTCGACCAACAGGGGGAAGCGGGCCACGTTTGCCCGGTGGCCTGCACCGCCGGCGCGATCAAACTGATTCAGAGGCAGGGGACCGATGAGCAGAAGCGCCGGTTTCTGCCCTCTCTCCTGAACACCGATTACGACCGCCGCCTGCACGCCGCCCAGTTCGTCACCGAGGTGCAGGGCGGTTCCGACGTCGGCGCCAATGCCTGCGTCGCCGTTCCAGAGCCGGACCGCCCGGGGTTTTTTCGGATCAGCGGCGAGAAGTGGTTCTGTTCGGTCGCCGATGCAGGTCTCTTCGTGGTCAGTGCGCGGCTCGAGGATTCCCCTGCCGGGACTCGCGGCCTCGGCCTGTTTCTGGTTCCGCGTCTCATCGACGGCGCGACCAACGGCTTCCGGCTGCGACGCCTCAAGTACAAGCTCGGGACCCGTTCGATGCCGACCGGCGAGATCGAGTTCGAGAACGCCCTCGGCGAGGCCATCGGTCCTCTGGACAGGGGCTTCAAGAACCTCGTCGCCATCGTCCTCGACACCTCCCGCGTGCACAACGCCCTCGGCGCCTGCGGCATCCTGCGCCGCGCCCTTGTGGAGGGAAGCGCTTTCGCCCGCAACCGGCGCGCGTTCAATCACTGCATCGCCGAGTACCCGTCTGTTCAGGCGATCCTCGCCCGCCTGAAGATGCGCACGATGGCAGCCCTGACAACCACCTTTCGGGTGCTCGCGATGAGCGACCGGCTCGACCCCGTCGAGCAGGACCCCGATCTGCTGGCTGCCCGGCGCATCGCCGTGATGATCAACAAGTACTGGACGGCGGTGGCGAGCACCTTCGGCAGCCGCGATGCGATCGAGCTGCTGGGCGGCAACGGCACTATCGAGGATTTCTCGGTGCTACCCCGCCTGTACCGCGACGCCATCGTCCTCGAGAGCTGGGAGGGAACCCACAACACGCTGTGCGCCCAGGTGTTGCGTGACTTCGCCACCCGAGGTCTGCACCGCCCATGGCTCGAGCACCTGCGACGCGAGGTGACGGCGCTTTCGCACCCCGATCTGGAGTCAACCGCGGCCACCGCGCGGGGCCTGCTCGACGAGGTGGAAGGCCGCATCGCCCGTCTTCTCTCAGCTGACGAGCTTTCGGCAGCCGCCCATATCCGGTATGTCGTCGAGCGGATGTGCCGCCTCACCGATTGGGTGGCGCTGAGCTCACAGCTTCAATGGGAAAAGAAAAGCGGTGTCGTGACCGACACCGACGACGCCCTCGAGCTTTACCGGCTGTCCGAGCTCGATCGAGCCGATCCCCAGGAAACCCCGCAGCTCATCGAGCTCAATCGCCGCCTGAGCCAGACTATCTAACCGATCCCGGCCTGTGCAGCCGGTGGGGATAGCGGCGGTGGTTCGGCATCACCGGCGGTGAGCCCCACCAGCACGAGACCCAGGGCGAGGACGATGACGGCCGCCACGATCGGCACCAACAACCGGGACCAGACCGACCCGCTGCGCCGGCTGTCCCCGATGCCTCCCAACGATTCAACCTCTAATCCGGTCATTCGCCCCTCCCTGCTCTGTTTACTAAGACGCCGCAGACACCCGAAATGTTGCAGGCGGGCCGGCTGCGGCCCGCCTGCGTTCTTTCTTCTCTACTTGGAAGCCATCTGCGTTTCGGGGTGATGCTCGGCCATGTGCTCGTTGATCCACTTGGCCTGGAGGTCCTTCGGAACGTTACCGAGCGTGGCCTCGAGCTTGACCTTCCCGCCCTGGCGCTTGACCACGTACATCGCCTTCGAACCCGGCTCGAGCTTCGAGTAGACCGCCTTCAGAGCTTTCTTGTTGTCCTTCGAGTACTCCTCGCCGTTGAGCGAGAGGAGCACATCGCCCTTTTCGAACCCGGCCTTCGCCGCCGGGCTGTTCGGGACCACCTCGGTGATCGCCCAGCGGCCGCTCTCCGTGGTGTCGTACTCGACACCGAGCCATGCCTTGTGCTGGAGCTTGTAGGTCATCTTCTTGAGGCAATCCTCGCCACTGGTCTCGCACTTGCCCTTCTCGCCGGCAAACGCCGTCAACGCGAACACCATCATCAGCACCACGACGAGCACTCCAGACGCACGCTTCATCACTTCACCTCCGGGAGTTGAGGACCATCGATCGGTCCGGGTTGTTCGGACCCCCGGCCACTGTCGGCCCGTGCTGGGGCGCCGGCGTTCGGGGTAGGCGATGTGCCGCTCATGAAGATGAATCTGCAGCCCGGAGATGTGAATGTCCTCACTGAGCGGTCAGATCCTGTGAAAAGCGTTTCCGAGTTGCAAAAACCCGCGGCATTCGCCCGTCCGTGCGTTATATTGCCCGTGAGGCCGGAACCGCCGGTCCCGGGAGCAACCAGGAATTCTCATGCTGACGCACCGAAACGATCGCAACAACGCCTTCTCCGATGCCGAGCTTCGCGCGGTGGAGAAGAGCGTGCTTGGCGGCCGCCGGATTCTCTGGGCGGGGGTTCTCGCGGTTCTCCTGCCGCTGGTGATCCTGCTCGGACTCCAGTACTGGTGGCTGGCGGATCTCGAGCGCACCTCGGTGATCGCCCGCGAAGCGACTCTCGTCAACTACCTTGGCGCGGTGTCGAAGGAGGTCCACTACTTCTACTACAAGATCTCGGAGCGCGCCCTGAACCTGCCTCCGGATGTCTTCACGAAAGAGGGAATCCACAAGACAGCCGCCTACTTCAAGAAGAAGGAGATCCCCGGCGCCAAACAACTCTTCGTGGTGAGCTTCAAGACCAGGGACTCGATCTTGTTCTACAACCCGGAAACCCAGGCCATGGAGGTGCCCGACTTCTCCGAGAAAACCGTCGCTGTCTGGGCCGCGGCATCGCCCTGGGGATACCTCCGTAAGAAGGGTGGCAAGATCGAGACGACGGCTCTCAGCGTCAACCAGCACGACCCGAAGAACCGCATCATCCTCAATCCCATCACCGACGAGGACTCGAATCTGGTGGGACTCGCCGGCCTGATCGTCGATCAGAAATTTTTCGAGAAAGTGGTCCTACCCAAGGCCATCGACGCCTCGCTGCCCAAGTTCGACGAGGGGGAGGAGTTGGTTATCTGCGTGCGGGACAACCAGAGCCACCAGGTCCTGCCCACGGATCACAAGACCGACCACAAGAAGGACCGGGTGAAGCGCGGATTCGAGTTCATCTTCACCGACTGGACCATGAGCCTGCAGGGCGATTTCGCGGCGCCCGAGAAGTGGGCGCGCGCAAATTTCGCTTACAACATGACTCTTTCGGCTGTTCTGGCGGTCGTGTTGCTCGGCGGCATCGCACTCACCATCCGCACCGCACTGCGCGAGATGAAGCTGTCGGCAATGAAGAACGAGTTTGTCTCCAATGTCTCGCACGAGCTTCGTACACCGCTGTCCTCGATCCGCGTTTTCGGCGAATTCATGCGTCGCGGTCGGGTCCACGAGCCCGAGAAGGTCCGCGAGTACGGCAACTACATCGAGACCGAGAGCCGGCGCCTGACCCAGCTCATCAACAACATCCTCGACTTTTCGCGCATCGAGTCCGGGCGTAAGGTCTACACCTTCGAGCCGGCGGATGTCGAGGAGATCCTCCTCGGCACCCTCGCGACCTTCACGGTGCGTCTGCGCGACAAGGGATTCGAGGTAGAGTTTCACGGCCCCGACGAGCCGCTTCCCGAGATCGCGGCGGACGCCAACGCCATCGATCGCGCGGTCGCCAACCTCCTTGACAATGCGGTCAAGTACTCCGACGGCGGCCGCACGATCCTCCTCAGCCTCGAGCAGCTGGGCGACGAGATCGCCATCTCGGTGACGGATCACGGCATCGGCATTCCCCGCGACGAACAAAAAAGAATCTTCGAACGCTTCCACCGCGTCAGCACCGGCCTGGTGCACGACGTCAAGGGTTCTGGCCTCGGGCTCTCCCTGGTGCAGCACATCGCCGAAGCCCACGGTGGCCGGGTGACGGTGGAATCGGAGGTCGGCAAGGGGAGCACCTTTACCATCCACCTGCCCGTGGATCACGGAGAGGAAGGCGAGGAATGAGCAGGGTTCTGGTGGTTGAAGACGACGAGGCGATGGCGGTCGCGCTGCGCGATGGCTTCGTTTACGAGGGTTACGAGGTGGTTGTAGCCCGCGACGGGGAAGACGGGCTGCGCCTGGCTCGTGAGGATTCCCCGGACCTGATGATCCTCGACGTGATGTTGCCCAAGATGACCGGCCTCGAGATCTGCAAGGTCCTTCGCGGCGAGGGTTCGGAGCTGCCGATCATCATGCTCACCGCCCGCGGCCAGGAGATCGACAAGGTGCTCGGCCTCAAGCTCGGCGCCGACGATTACGTCACCAAGCCGTTCAGCTTCATGGAGCTGATGGCCCGGGTGGAGGCGGTACTGCGGCGCGCGCAACCCGGCGGCGTCAGCCACCGTCCGGTCCACGAGTTCGGAGACCTCACGGTCGATCTCGACCGTCATGACGCCACCAAGGGTGGAGAACCGATCGAGCTGACGCCCCGCGAGTTCCGGCTCCTCGGCTACCTCCTCGAGCACCAGGGGGAGGTCGTCACGCGCGAGCAGCTCCTCGATGCCGTCTGGGGCTACGACACCATCCCCTTCACGCGAACCGTCGACACCCACATTGCCAAGCTGCGCAAGAAGATCGAGGACGATCCGTCGGACCCGCAGCACATCATCACGGTCCACCGTTTGGGGTACAAGTTCGTGGGATAGCAATTCGCGCCGCTACGCTCCTCGAATTGCTGTTTGAAGAAAGAATGGGGTCGTCGGTTGCTTGCGATAGGCGGATAGCCCGGCTTCCGGCTTCGCCCGTGGCTTCGCCGGGACAAGTCGCTGCGCTACGCCGTGGCATTTTCGATTTCAGCCAGAGGCCGAAATCGAAAATGGTGACCCCAACGGGATTTGAACCCGTGCTGCCGGCGTGAAAGGCCGGTGTCCTAGACCTGGCTAGACGATGGGGTCACACAAACAGCAACCGTCGATGGCGACCGTGAGCGCCGCCGAAGGCGTATCCTACCTCAATTGTCTGCTGCAGGGAAGATCCAGCCCCGGCTCCGCCGGGAGCTGTGAGCTATGGGCTATGGGCTATGGGCTACGAGGAGGGGTGGCACATATTCGCCGACATTTCATCGGAAACAAGCTAACGGCGACCCATCTTCATTTCGCGTTGCCGGCGACGGGTCGGGGGCCGCATCTCGATCTTCCACCGGCGGTGCATCCACAACCACTGATCGGGATGGTCCAGAAGGAACTTCTCGAGCACCTGGTTGTAGCCGAGGGTGTTGAGAAAGAGCTCCTCCCTGGAACTGTCGGCGGAAATCCACTCGAGGGGTGGATGGAATTCCATGACGTGACGGCCATCCGGCTTGCGACGGCTCGACGCCGGGACGACGGGCGCTCCGCTCTGTCTGGCGACGAGAGCCAGGCTGCGGTTCGTTCCCGCCTCTTTCCCGAAGAACTCGACGGCAATCGCCTTGGATCCGACCACCTGGTGCTGGTCCATGATGAAGATGATGACGTCGTTCTCCTCTAGCGCGTCGAAAACGCTTTTCAGGGCGTTGACGGGCGAGATGATCCTCAGGCCCGCCTTCTGAAAGCGGCTGAAGACCATGTCTTCCAGGCCCGGGGCGAGGGACTTTCGAATCACGTGAAAACGGTTCTGATACTGCCTGAACTGCAGCATCGCGGACACGGCCGACAGCTCCCAGTTCCCGAAGTGGCCGCTCAGGATCAGGACCCCCCTGCCCTGCTCCGCCGCCTTCAGAACGTGCTCGATCCCGACCACATCGACCTTGGCCGCAATGCGCCGTTCCGAACTCACCAGCATCGCCAGATTTTCGGCGACCGTCTCTGCAATATGACTGTAGAAGCACCGGGCCAGCCGGCGCAGATCCGGCTCGCTCAGCCGGTCCCCGAAGACCTGGCGCAGGTTTTCCATCACGATGCGCCGTCGAACCGGGAACAGGGAGTACATCGCGGACCCCAGCAGCGACGGCTTCAGCTCGGAGATCCCCGCAAGGTCTCCGGCGCCCCCCGGAAGGGCCTCGGTGGAGTTGGACCGCGTTTCCTCAACCATTCGTCGAGAGCACGATACACGAGTTGAGCCCCGCAAAGGCGCGGCTCACCACGATGCCCACCGAGGACCTCGGCTTCTGCTCCGCGGCGCTGGCGCTCACGCCCTCGCAATCGGGCGACAGCTCCTCGAGGGTGGGGATTCCCGGAATCCGGCCGTCTGCAAGGCAAAGGAGCGTGAGGATGCTCTCGATGACACCGCTGGCTGCGATGGTATGCCCCAATGACCACTTGAAGCCCGTGACCGGGATCGATGATGCCCCGAAGATATCGACAAACGCGCGGGCCTCGCTGGAGTCGGAGAGCCTGGTACCGTTGGCGTGGGCCGAGATCATCCCGATCTCGTCGGGGCTCTTTTGGCTGTCCTCCAGGGCCAGGCGTATGGCCCGGCGCACGCCTTCGCCATCCTCGCGCACCGACAACACCCCCTCGGCCTCGGAGACTACCGAGCTACCCAGCACCTCGCCGTAGATCTTCGCTCCGCGGCGTTCCGCGTCGTCCCGCGTCTCCAAGAAGAGCGCGCCGGCCCCCTCCCCCAGCAGCGTGCCGTCCCGACGCCGGTCGAACGGTCTCAGCCCTCGAGAGCTCAAGAGTCCCACGGAGGCGTAGTAGGGCAGCGCCTCGAGCTCCGAAGCGGAGTCGTAGCCGACGACGATCGCGCGATCGATCGCGCCGTCCCTCAGATAGCGGCACGCCTCGGCGATGGCCTGCGAGCCGCTGATCCCATGGGCGGTGACGTTGGCATTGGCCCCCTTGAAGCCGTACTGGATTCCCGCATAGGCCAGCACGTTGTTGGGCAGCGCCCGCAGCAGCCACATCGGGTGAACATCCTCCATGGCGCGGGCGCCGAACTCCCGGGGGGCGCCGCCGGCGTCCGCGAGCGACGGGAGGTAGTCGTGCTGGGACCGGTACTTGGTGGCCGGCGAGCCGACAAAGACGCCGGTGCGGTCGTTGAAGGAGGTGGGGTCCGCGAGCCCGTCACGGTGTTCGATGATCCCGCTGTGGGCAACGGCCTGGGTCACGGCGTTCAATCCGATCACGTCCTGCCGCGTGATGAACTTGAGGAGCTTCCGGTCCGCAACCAGCTCCCGCGGACTGTAGTTCTTGATCTCGCCCGCCAAACGGTACGGCCACCCGGAGCTGTCCCAGGTCTCCGCTTGTCGGATCCCGCTCTCCCCCGCGAGGACCGCCTTCCAGGTTGCCTCTGCGTCGCCCCCGGAGGCTGTGAGACAGCCATATCCTGTAATCACTACTCTATCCGGCATGGCTCACCGCCCTCGCGTCTCGGCGCGCTGCGGGCTGCGAAAAATCAGACAACTGTTCGAGCCGCCGAAACCGAACGAGTTGGACAGGGCCACGCCGATCTGCATCGGCCGGCACCCCTCCGTGACGTAGTCGAGATCGCACTCCGGATCGGGCGTCCTGAGGTTCGTGGTCGTCGGAGCCATGGAGTGTTCAATCGCCAGCGCGCAGATGACACCCTCGACGGCCCCCGCCGCAGCGATCAAATGTCCCATCTGGGACTTGGTCGAGCTGACGGCCAGATTGCCCGCGCGGTCGCCGAAGACCGCCTTGATGGCGTTGGTCTCGCTCAGATCGTTCATCGGGGTGGACGTGCCATGAGCATTGACGTAGTCGATCGCGTCGATGGTCTCGCCGGCGTCGGCCAGGGCGCCGTGGATGGCCTGGATCGGCCCGTCTCCGGAAGGGGGAGAGTCCGTGATCCGGTACGAGCTCAGGGAGTTTCCCTCGCCCGCGAGCTCGGCGTAGATCTTCGCTCCTCGGTCTTGAGCCCGCTGCCAATCCTCCAGGACCATGAACCCGGCCCCCTCACCAAGAACGAACCCATTGCGGGTGCGGTCGAATGGGCGGCTGGCCGAGGCCGGCCGGTCGTTGTCGGTCGAGATCGCTCCGAGCAGGCAGAAGCCCGCGAGCCCGATCGGGTTGATCATGGTGTCGTAGCCGCCCGCGAGCACGTAGTCAGCCTGCCCGCTGCGGACCACCCGCATCGCCATGCCCAGGGCCTGGCCGCCGGAGGCGCAGGCCGTGTGCAGGTTGGCGGAGTAGCCGCGGATGTCGTAGCGCTTGTGCAGCAGGGCCTGGCCCGCGACCGTCCGATGACGGGCAAACTCAGGAGAGGAGATGAACCTCTCCCCCTCCGCGCCGAGACGGGCCAGGTCGATCTCCCCGTCCGCGGCGAACTCCCGCTGGAAGCGCTGCAGGAAGTCGAACTCCTGGGTCATCATCCCGCTGCCGCACACCAGACCCCACCGCTCGGCCGTTTTCGGGGTCGGCCGGACGCCGGCGTCCCGCACCGCCTCCTCCGCCGCGGCGAGGGCGAAAAGAGAAAAGGGAGTGGCGTATTTGAGGGACTTGCGGTCCTCGACCGCCTCTTCGGCACGGAGGCCCCTGACCTCCGCCGCGATCCACGTCGGGAATCCCGACGCATCGAAGCCGGCGATCTCGCGCACCCCCGACTCGCCGCCAAGGAGGGCGTTCCACGTCGATGCGACGTCGTTCCCCAACGGCGTCACCATCCCGATTCCGGTAATTGCCACTCGAGCCATCGTCATCGGCTCTCCCCGGCAGCCGCCGAGTACTCCGCTTCCCCGACGCAGGCGCGGCCGCCGTCGACCTCGCAGCGGAACCTCAGCAACGCGCTCTCGGCACTTCGTTCCACCACCCGGATCTTCGCCACGAGGGAGCTTCCCGGCTCGACAAACCGGGTCATCTTCACCTTGCGGGCCCCGGTCGGGACATACCGTGGCCCACCGTCCTCGAGCAGCTTCTGACCGAGCTGGAGAAGTGATTCCAGGAGCAGGGACAGGGGCAGGACCGGCTTTCTCGGGAAGTGATCCGCTAAGAAGGGCTCTCGACCGGTGATCTGCCGTACCGCGGTGGCCTCCTTGCCGCCCTCCAGGGAGAGAATCTCGTCGAACGACAAGTCGAACGGAACCGCGGGATCGCCGTCAGGCTGTGGCGCCTCGGGCGGATCACCCGGACGGTGGATCCGCGCGAATCGCTCCCGCAACTCCTCCGGGTCGTTGAACTGCTCCATCGGGAGCAGCGGCCCGAGCGTGTTCTCCAGCCTCAGGACCTCGGTCCCGTCGACCGACGCAACGGCATGGTAAAAGACCGCGTCGTCTGTCACCGAGTCGATGGTGGTGTCCAGCAGGAGGGTGTCCCCAACAGAGGCCTCGCCGGCGATCGCGACCCCACCGACGACCCCGGCCACCGGGCGCACGGCGAAATCCTTCGCGGCCATCACGTTCCAGGCGCCGAGCTGGCCCAGCGCCTCGCCGATGATGCACGAAAGAAGTGCCGGCACGCCGCCGGCGGTCGGCCGCACGAAAGTATCGCCGGGCGTCACATGCTTGACTCCGCGGGCGTGGCGCCCCGGATCGAGCTCGAGAATCTGATCGACGAAGTGAAACACTGGTTGTCAGGAGGATGCGGCCTGCTCGCCCCGATCCAGCTCGCGGAGCACGATCTTGCAGATCGTCTCCACGGTGAACAGGGCGGGGATGAGAGCGACCTGCATCTGCGGGGTGAAACGATCCTCCGGCACCTCGGAGAGGTAGGCTTTCAGCTGCTCCAACCCTTTGTCGGTGAGCCGTCCGTTCTCCTCGAACTCGTCGTCGGAGAGGCCGTGGCGCGCTTCCTGCTCGATCATGCCGCGGGGAATCTTGATCTTGAACTCACGCTCGAGCTGGTAGACCAGGTCGAGAAAGTCGATCGACTCCGCGCTGTAATCGTCGACCAGGCTCCCGTCGCGTTGGATCTCCGGTTCGTCGAAGGCAAGAACGTCGGCGACGATCTCGCGGACCTTTGGGTAAATGGTGTCGGTGTTCATCTTCTCCTCGCGTGGCGGAGCCTCACTCCATCTTGAACCCGCCGTCGACGTGAATGATTTCTCCGTTGATGTACTCCCCATAGCGGGAGGCAAGGAAACATACCACGGATGCGACCTCTGCCGGGGTTCCGTACCGGCCCAGGAGGATGCGGTCGAGCGCCTGCTCCCCGGCCAGCTCCCGGACCTCGCGGCTCATATCCGTGTCGATGAGTCCCGGAGCCACCGCGTTGACCCGGATCTTGCGAGGGGCGAGCTCCACCGCCAGGGCGCGGGTGAAGGCGTTGATCGCCCCCTTGCTCGCGGCATAGTTGGTCTGGCCCTTGCCGCCCTTCTCACCCGAAACCGAGCTGATGTTGATGATCGCGCCGCCGCGCTGCCGCATCATCACCGGGGTCACCGCGCCAGTGATGTGAAAGACACCCAGCACGTTGGTGGCGAGGACGTCGCTGATCTCGTCCTCGGTGAACGCCGGCAGCAGGTTGTCCCGGATCACCCCGGCGTTGTTGACGAGAATGTCGATCCTGTCCGTCCGATCGAGCACCGATTCCACGGCTCGACCGCATTCCTCGGTATTCCGCACATCCACCTGCAGGGCCGCCACCTGGGAGCCGGAGGCCCGGCACTCCGTCTGCAGCCCCTCGGCGGCGGCGTTGTTATCGAGGAAAAAAAAGGTGACGTCGGCGCCTTCGGCGGCCAGCACCTTGACGATCTCGCGGCCGATCCCCCGGCTCCCACCGGTGACGATGGCCGTCTTGCCGCCGATCCCAGAATCTCTGAAGATCATCCCCACCTCATCCGGCCACGGAGTAGCCCGCGTCGACCACGATGGTCTGGCCTCGGATCGCCTCGGCCTCAGGCAGGCACAGAAGATACGCCACATCGGCGACATCAGCCACCGTCAACCCCCTGCCGAGCTGGGACCTCATTTTGAACTCCTCGAGGAGCTGCTCCCGGTTGGGGAAGTGCTTGATGGCATCGGTGTCGACGACTCCGGCCGATATCGTATTCACCGATATCCCGGAGGGCGCCAGCTCCATGCTCAGGGATCGGACCAGCGATTCCAAAGCCGCCTTCGAGGCGCCGATAAACGCGTAGTCGGGGATAGCGCGGTGCGCCCCCAGGCTGGAGAGCGCCAGCACTCGAGACCCTCGTTCCATGAGCGGCTTCGCCTGCTGCACGAGGTGGTTCAACGCCAGGGCGTTGGTTTCCATACACCAGCGCCAGTGCTTGGTGGACATCTCCAGCGCCGGCCTCAGGACCCCGCTCGCCGCATTGCTGACGAGAATGTCGAGCTTGCCGAATTGCTCGCGAACGGCCTCGAACATTTCCTTGGTGGCCACCAGGTCGGTGACGTTGGCCTGGAAGGTGAACGAAGGCACGCCCAGCTCTTCCAGCTCCCCGCTGAGCGCCTCCGCCTCGTCGGCGCTCGAGAAGTAGTTGACGCAGACCCCGCAGCCGGCCCGGGCCAGCCGCCGGCAGATCGCCTCACCGATCCCACGCGCCCCACCAGTGACCAGCGCCGTCTTGCCATGAAGCGATCGGGACTCTGTATTCAAGTTCACGGGGGTGATTTTCTCATATCCCGCAGCGAAGTAGAAACGGTCTGGCCCGCACTTCTTACCGGGTATCTAGGCCGGCTCCACGCTCGACAACAGACCCTCCTCGCGCAGCAGCTCCTCGACCCGGGCGTGGGTCTGCGGCTTGGGCCCATCGGTAGCCACCTCGTGGAAGAGCTCCGGGTGCTCCGGGTTCTCGGCTTCGAAGTCGGTCCGCTGCTGCTCCATCAGCTCCACCCGACCGTCTGACCGGGTGTCGTGCTGCTGACGCTTGGCCAAGCGGCGATGCTGCTCGTCGGGAGCGCACACAGTCTGCAGAAAGACCAGACGGGCGCCGGCGCGGCGGGCCGCCGCGATCACCGGCTCACGCTCCGACTGGCGTTTGAAGGCTCCATCCACGATCACCGGAAACCCTCCAAGGAGCAGGTTCTCGGCCCGGCGGCAGACCTCGGCGTAGGTCTTCTCGTTCATCTCCGCGGAGTAGAGTCCCTCGTTGTAGGGAACGTAGACGCGGGTGTTCTCCCCCACCCCGGAGATCTGCTTACGAACCGCGTCGGTCGACAGCACGTGCCAACCGAAACGCTCGCGCAGGTGGCGGGAGACGGCGGTCTTGCCCGAACCCATCAGGCCGTAGAGCACCACCAGCGAGGGCCGCTCAGTGCCGCCCGCATAGTCGTAGGCGAGCCCAAAGAAGCGGCGGGCAAGGTTTCGCTGTGCGCGCTTGGCGGTGTCGTCGAGGGCCGGGTCGGTCGAGGTGAAGCAGGCAATCTTGCCGCGCACGTAGGCGCGGTAGCACTTGTAGAAATCGAGGAGCTTCGGCAGCTCGGCATCACCCGAGGCCGCCACGTATCCCTCGACCAGGCGCCTGGCAAGATCGGGGCGGCCGTTGAAGTCCAGGTCCATCGCCAGGAAGGCGAGATCGACGGCAACGTCCCCACAACGGAAGCGCTCGTTGAACTCGATGCAGTCGAAAATGACCGGCGGGTCCTCGAAGAAAATGTTGCCGAGGTGGAGGTCGCCGTGGCTCTCACGGATTCGGCCCTCCGCGATGCGCCGGTGGAAGAGCTCCGCCTCATTTTCGTAGAACGAGTTCGTCCACCCCCGGATGTGCTCGAACCGCTCGCGCGACAGAAGCTTACCTACGTAAGCCTCGGTCTGGCTGAAGTTCTCGTCGGTGTTGAAGCGCACCCCCTCCACCGAGCCGTAGTGGTCAACCCCTTCACCGGTCGCGGCGTTACTGTAGAAGGGCACCAGCACCTTGACCAGTGCATCCATGCGCGCGTCGTCGAGCTCTCCACGCTCGAGCACCTGCAGACCCAGCAGGCTTTCGTCGAGCTGCTGCATCACAACGACCCAATCGACGACCTCTCCGGGGCCTTCCAGCGCGAGGCTGTCACCATCTGCGGTGATCGGCGCCGCCCTCAGGTAGACCGAGGGAGCGAGCCGGCGGTTGAGCTCCACCTCGGCGCGGCAGTACTTCTCGCGCAGCTCGACGGTAGAGAAATCCAGGAACCCGAAGTTCACGGGCTTCTTCAGCTTGAAAACGAAGTCCCCGGTCAGGAAGACCGAGGAGATATGGGTCTGGAGGAACCGTACGTCCTCGACCGGATGGTCGTAGAAATTCGGGTCCGAAAGGGCTTCCACAAGTGCAGCGTGATCCAACGAGTCCTCCTCCACGCCCCTTCCGCTCTACGACAACAGGCTGTCACAGCCCGAGGTGGCGGGTCAACAGGCGGGGTCCAGTGGACTCAATCCGGTGCAGAGAGTTTCAATGAGGTTTTCTACTGTGAGGCGGTGCCGCCTGCTCCCTGGTCACTACCACCAGGCTCCGGTCATCCAGCACGGGTTCGTCGCCCCTGAACTGTTCGAGCTCCTGCATGACGCGATCGTGGACGGAGCGGCTCGAGCCGCCGGCGGCAAGGACGCTCCGCAGCCTATCGAAACCGAAGGACTCGCCGGAGGCGTCGAGGGTCTCGACGACTCCGTCGGTGTAGAGGAGCAGCGTGTCACCGGGGGCGATGACTGCCTCGTAAGCTACCAGCTCGAGATCCGATCGCATGCCCAGCGGCAGGCCCCCTGTCCCCAACTCGAGAATCTCTCCGTCGGCGCGCCGTAGGTATGGGTAGGGGTGGCCGGCACAGACATACTCCAACACCCCACTGACGGGATCGAGGATGCCGCAGAACAGGGTCATGAACGCGCGCCGCCCACCGATACGGCAGAGAGCGCGATTCGTCATCCTGGTCACCGCCACCGCGTCCGGGTCGAGATCGAAACCGATCTTGAGCGCGGAGTTCGCGATGGCCATGAGCAGGCCCGCTGCGATGCCGTGACCGCTGGCATCGCCCGCCACCAACGCCAGACGCCCGTCCCCGAGGGGAAGGAAATCGTAGTAGTCACCGCCGATGGTGTTGGCAGTACGGTAGGAGAAGGCGAACGAGTAGCCGGGGACCTCGGGCTCCTGATGCGGCAAGAGCTCGCGTTGCAGCTCGCGAGCGATCTCGAGCTCGTCGCGAACCACGATCCGATCGGCCAGCTCGAGCACCAGCAGGAGAATCAGACCGGCGAGGCTCAGCAGGTAGAAAAGAGAGACGCGCAAGGTGGGGGTGCTGCCGAGAACGATGTCTGTCACGCCGAGGACGGCGAGCACCAGACAGATCACGAAGAGCAGCCGCCGCGGAGGCGACAGCTTGTAGGCGAGCCCGAGGAAGAAGATCCGGACCCGGTAGAGAAATTTCCAGAACTCATCCTTGGGTTCACTCTCGCGGTCGTGCTCCCGGGTCACGACCCCATAGGCGCGCACCGCATCACGGTCAAAGAGGCGTTGGAACTCTCCGCCGTCGATGCCCTTTGCGTGTGAGCGCACGAACCGCTCCGCCCTCTTGAACCAATCTTCCTTCTTCATTGCCGCCGCACCCTTCGTCAGTACCATCTCAACAGCCGTACCTCGATGTCCGGGTTCCGGCCGGCCACGATCGAGCGGAACCGCTCGACGTCGCTCATTCCCTCTTTGCCCCGGTAGTGGTACGGGTAGACGATCTTCGGTCGAAACTCGAGAACCGCATCGGCCGCCGCGTCGACCTCCATCGTGTACGGCAGGTTCATGCACACGAAGGCGGCGTCGATGTCTTCGAGGCGCCTCATCTCGGGGATGTCCTCGGTGTCACCGGAAATGTAGAGTCGTTTCCCTCCGAAACCAAGGACATAGCCGTTCCCCCGGCCATTGGGGTGGAAGCGCTGTCGCTCCTCAGCCACGTTGTACATTGGAATCGCCTCGATCTCCACACCATCCCAGGCGAGCGTCCCCCCGTTGTCGAGCACGGTCACGCGGTCTCGGTCAGCCTCCGGGAACTCACTCGCCACCGCGGCCGGGACCACGACCTTCGTCTTCTCATTGCTGACGGCCCGCACCGTGTCGACGGATAGGTGATCGCCGTGGATGTCGGTGATCAGAATGAGGTCTGCCCTCCCGAAGCTCGCGAATGGGTCCGCGCCGCCCACGGGATCGAGGTAGATCGTCCTTCCGTCCCACTCGAGGACGGCGGTCGCGTGCTCGATCGGATGGATCACGAGCGGCCCCTTGTCCGTCATGAGCTGGTCTTCGGTGGGAGGTTTTTGCCCTGTCGCCGCGGCGGTGAGGGCAACCGTGGCTGCGAAAACGAGGACGCCGTGGACGCCTCTCTTCATCAGTACCTCCTTGTTCCTCGGGCTGACTACTGGCACCGAGCGTACAACGATTTCTACGCACGGCGAGGGAGATGGATCTCCCCATGCGAACCCAAGGTGCGCCGTGTGCGTATATCTGGACTGAGGGCCAAGACGGCCACCGAACACCATCCTACAAGGGGAAGAGACATGAAAATCCTGAAACGCGAGATCGGGAACGTCACAATCCTGGAGCCCAAGGGGAAGATCATGATCGGCGCCGGCGACGTGCAACTGCGTGAGGCGATTGACGAGTCCTTGAACCAGGGCGCGGACAACGTCCTGCTCGACTTCAAGGGCGTGTCCAAGATGGACTCCTCGGGCATCGGCGAGCTGATCGCCTCCCACCGCACGGTGGCCGATCACGGCGGAGCGCTCAAGCTGATGAACATGCCGCCGAAGCTGCTCAACGTATTCGGCGCCACCCAGATCGTGACCGTGCTCGACGTCTTCGACGACGAGTTCGAGGCGCTCGCTTCTTTCAAATGAGAACGGTGGTGGCCGAGGGCAGCGCCGGCCGTTTTCAGTCCTCAGGCAGGTTCATGCGGCGCAGCAGGTCCTGAAAGCGTGGATCGGAGCGTAACAAGGGGTCGGTGGAATACAGGTTGATGTAAGGGAGATTGGGGTCGCGAATCTCGAAGGCTCGCTCGAGCCAGTCGAGGGCCTTGTCGTACTCGTGCGCAGAGGCGTAGAGCGGCGCGATGTCCGCAGGACTGACGTACGACGTCCGGGATCGCTCTTCCAGGGCCGCAGCCGCCCGCCCCATAGCCCCCGTGTAGCCGCCCGCTGCCCAACCCTGCTCGAAAGCCTCCTCGACCGCGGGGTCACCATAGAGAACGTTCCAACAGGCCTTCGCCGCCTCGACAGCTTCCGCGTGTCGGCCGCCGGCGGATGCCGCGAACCAGCGCAGATAAAGGGCGACCGGATTGTCGGGTTGCATGGCCAGGGCCATGTCGGCTGCGGCTAGGACTTCGTCCCAGCGCCGATCAAAACCCACGACTGCCGCATACAGGGCGTGGAAAAGGGAGTTGACCGGATCGAGCTCGAGCGCCCGCTCGCTGTGCGGCAGGGCCTCGTCGGTGCGCCCCGTGATCGCAAGGAAGTGGGCATAGTACGCGTGCGTATTCGCGGCGTTGGGGTTGAGCTCGAGGGCGCGTTGCCACTCCGGCTCGGCGCCGGCCCAGTCCCAGTCGGTCCACGTCCTGACCCCGGCCAGCGCCTCGTGCGCTCCCGCGGAGCGGTCGTCCAGCGCGATGGCCTGCAGCGCCGCCGCCTTTGCCTTGGGTCCGGCCTCATGGGGCGGCACGAGACCCATCTGCTGGCGGCACGCCCAGACGAAGGCGAGGCCTTCGTAAGCCGGGGCGTAGGAAGGGTCCTTCTCCAACGCCAGCTCGAAGTAGCGCTCGGCGGTGTCGAGATGCGCGGGCGTCAGCTTCTTCCAGTGATAGGAGCCGATGAGGTAGGCTTCGTGGGCCTCCGGGTTGACTGTCCCGGCAGCGGCGAGACGGGCCTCCTCCTCCGGAGTCAGCGCCAAGGAGACCTCGTCGGCGACCGCCCGCGCAACATCGCTCTGCAGGGCGAGAATGTCGGTGAGGTCGCGCTCGAAGCTTTTGGCCCAGAGGTGATTCTCGGTGCTCACTTCGATGAGCTGTACGGTCGTACGCACGGTGTCCCCGGACCGCCGCACCGAACCCTCGAGCACGGCCTCGACACCGAGCAGCCTGCCGATCTCCCGGATCGGCGTGTCGGAGTCCCTGAATGCCATCACAGAGGTGCGGGCGATCACCTTGTCGAAGGCCGAGATCTGGGCGAAGGTGGCGATCAGCTCCTCGTGAAGACCGTCGACGAAGTAGGCCTGGTCGGGTTCTCCGGTCAGGTTCTTCAAGGGAAGAATGGCGATGGAGCGGATGGGCTGCGTCGCCTCGTCTGAACCGATGCGGTCGAGGAGACCCGGGCCCAGCAGAACAGCAAGTGCCACGAACCCGAGCACGATGGCGGCAACGGCCACCGCCATCGCCGTTCTGGTCTTTCGCTGCGGTGGCGGCGGGACGACCATCTGGTCGGCCGAGATCGACCTGAGGTTGTACGCCAGATCCGAGGCGGACTGAAACCGCGCATCCGGGCTCTTCTCCAGGCACCGCCGGATGGCGCGCTCGAGCTCGGCGGGCAGCGTCGTCCCGGGGCCCGAGAGACTCGGCAGCTCCTCCTTGAGGATGGCCGCGGTGGTCTCGGCCGTGCTCGTCCTGAGGAACGCGGCCTTTCCCGACAACATCTCGTAGAGAATGCAGCCGAGGGCGAAGATGTCCGATCTTGCGTCTGACGGTTCACCCCGAAGCTGCTCGGGCGACATGTAGCCCATGGTTCCCAAGACGGTACCGGCCACGGTGCCTGCCGGAGTGAGAGTCGCAGTCTCGGCGTCCTCCTCCACCGGCTCCTTCACCTGGGCGAGGCCGAAGTCGAGGATCTTGACCCGGCCGTCGGAGGTGACGAACACGTTCTCGGGCTTCAGATCGCGGTGAACGATCCCCTTTCCATGCGCGGCGGCGAGACCATCGGCAATGGCCGCTCCCATCTCCACCACCTTCTGCCAGGGTATGCCGGCTTTTGGAATGGACTGCCTGAGGTTCTGGCCCTCCAGCAGCTGGGTGACGGCATAGGTGACACCTTCACCGGTGGCAAAGTGATGGATCGCGAGGATGTTCGGATGATCCAGCTTGGCTACCGCCTTGGCCTCTCGTTCGAAACGAGCCAAGCGGTCGGCATCCTGTGCGACGTCTTGATGCAGCACCTTGACCGCCACATCCCGATCGAGACGCTCGTCGCGGGCGCGGTACACCTGACCCATCCCGCCCTCGCCGATCTTTTCGACGATGCGGTAATGGCCGAGGGTGCGACCGATGAGGTCACTCACATTGATGATTCCCTGCGGGCCCATGTTATCGCAACCAGGGGGCGCTTCGAAATCCCTGCTGACAAATCTTCATTGAATGCAATAACGATCCCTGATGAGTTGCAGCCTCGACACATTTCCCCACGCAGTTCTTGACATCAGACCGCCAGAGGACCACCTTTCAAAGATAGAGACAACGAGGAGCAAGCAGACGATCGTCCTGCCTCGGTCAGGGGTCGGGATCTCATTGCTTCATCGAACACGGAGGGAGGACTGCCATGAACAGTGCGCGCACGGAAGAGGCGATTTTCGACGAGGGGATCCAGGACTACCTCAGGGCCTTCAACGCCGGCGACCACCGACGCGTGGCCTCCTGCTGGACCGAGGACGCGGTCCATCTGCCCCCGATGGGACCCGAGGTCCGCGGTCGGACCGCACTGGAGGAGTTCTATCGACAGGCATTCGAGGCCATGAAGGCTCAGCTCTCAGACTACTCCTATGAGTGTCGCTTCGCCGGAGACCATGTCTTCGTTCGCGAGAGCTGGAAGGTCACCCTTCAGCCGCCGGGCCAGGAGGCCACCAGCCGGACGGGGAAGGGGTTGTGGGCGGGGAGGAAAGAGGCGGACGGGGTCTGGAGGACCTTCTGGGCTTTGGCGCGACTCGACGAGCCGGAAGGCACACCGGCGTAGCCGTGAACCGAAATCCGTTGCAGGCTTATAGGTACCAGGTCCGAGAATCTTGAGTTCGAGCATAGGAGCCCCCAGGCCAGATCCCGAAATTCTCGGACCAGGTACCTATTGCAGCTCCTTGACGAAAGCGTCGCAGAGTCAGTAGTCTGTTCGGAGACTCAACATCCCATGAGACTGCCACGACTCACTGCGGTCCTTCTTCTGATCTGGCCAACGGTGGCCCCGTGGGCGGTTGAACAGCCGTCGCCTGAACCCGGCGAGAAAAGCGGGCTGGCCGCCACAAAACCGGCAAGCCAGAATTCGAGATTCGAGGGCTTTCTCTACCTGGATACCGAGGGAAACCCACTTCCGATCCAATCCGACGCCGAGATCGAGGCCTTTCTGGTCGAGGCCGAGATCGTCGAAACCTCGTTCGACGTCACCGGCGTCACCCGTCCCCGGAGGGTGGTACTTCTCGGCGACGGCTTCCGTGCACACGCGATCTTCAAGGACGTCAACATCGAGCGGAAAAAGGTCACCGAGATCATTAACGGCCGCAACCGTTTCTCACTCGACTGGCGCGATTGGCACGGCTACGACGCAGCGGCCTACGAGCTTGACCGGCTGCTCGGGATAGACCGGGTGCCGCCTGCGGTTCCGCGATCGATCGGTCGTGATTCGGGAACCATCAGGATCTGGCTCGAGGGGACCGTCAGCGAGTTCGAGCGCTCGCGCGAACTCCACATACCTCCCCCCGACCAGAGACGTTGGAACCAGCAGCGCTCGATGATGCAGGTCTTCGACAACCTGGTGGCGAACCGGGACAGCAACCTGGGCAACCTGCTGATCGACACCAAGTGGCGTCTGTGGTTCATCGACTGCACCCGCTGCTTCGGGAACACCAAGGCAATGTACTTTCCGCTCGAGAACATCAGTCAATGCGAACGCGGATTCTGGCGCGGGCTTGAGAATCTGGATGCTGCCAGGGCCAAAGAACACCTCTCGCGATACCTCAAGAAGGCGGAGATCAGTGCGCTGCTGGCCCGTCGTGACACCATAGTGCGGCACTTTCAGAAACTGATCGACGAGAGGGGCGAAGAACGCGTGCTCTTCGAGGTCGATCCACCGATTGAAACGGCTCCCTGGGGAGATGACTAACCCAGTCCTTCATCTGCATGAGCATTCCCCGCGACACGGAACCTTTTCGCTCGTTCCCACGTTATTGTTGTTGATCGGCACAAATCGCCCGGCAATAACAGGGACCGATTCCGACCCGCCGTCACCATGGAGGAATGAAGATGCGGATCACTCAGATCCTGCTCACCGGGACGCTCCTGTTTTTCCTCTTCGCCTGCGGGGGACGCTGCGAAACCAACGGGACCCCCGCCCGGCTCGACGCACTTTTCGACCAACTCGACGAAAACCTGCTCTTCCGGGGTGTGGCGCTGGTGAGCGATGGCGGCCGGGTTGTCTACGTCACAGCCCGCGGCCGAGCTAACGAGGAATGGGACATCTCGAACGCCGTCGATACCCGCTACCGCATCGCCTCCCTATCGAAGCAGTTCGCGGCGGTAGTCGTCTTGCAGCTGGCCGACGAGGGCCGTCTGTCGCTCGACGACCCCGTTGCCGCGCACTTGAGCGGGTTGCCGGAGGCCTGGGCGGGCAAGGTTACCGTGAATCACCTGCTGAACCAGACCACCGGGATACCCGACTACACCCTGCTGCCGGATTATCTGGAGGTGGTGAGCAAACGGCGCTTTACGCGTGACGAGTTTTTCCGGCTTATTTGCGGCAACTCCCTCTTCTCTACCGTCCGTTTCGCGCCTGGGGAGAAGTGGGAATACAGCAATACGAACTACTTCCTACTGGGGGTCTTAGCCGAAAACGTGGCCGGCGGGTCTTACGAAGATCTGCTTGAGCAGCGGATTTTCTTTCCATTGGAGATGCGCGATTCGGGCGTCTACGACAGTCTAAAAACAGTGCCGATGCTGGCGGAGGGCTACAGTCTCACGTACACCGATGAAGTGGAACGGGCCGCCCACTCCGAGTTCTCCCCCAAGTCGGTGCCCTCGGGAGGTCTATACTCCACAGTCGGCGATCTGGTGAAGTGGTCCGCCGCGTTGCAGGACGGTAGTCTGCTCTCACCGGCCATGCAAGAGGTCTTCACCACGGCGACTCACGCCGTCGATGATCGCACGGACTACGTCTGCGGCCAGTGGCGCGAGTTCCGCGACACCCCCGATGGTAACCGGGTCGCGGTCTTTTCCCACGGCGGAAGCATCATGGGCATGAGCACCTGGCTGCTGCGAGTGCCGGCTGAAGATCGCTGCGTGGTTCTGCTGCACAACGGCGGCAGCGCGCGCGAGGGCATACTTGAGAAGGTGGCGCTTGCAGTCCTGGACATCCTGGACGGCGGCCAGGGTGAGTTGCCCCCCCTCGACCTGATCGGCCCCCTGGGCAGCACCTACCTGCACCACCGCGAGTTTCTGTTCGACCACTACCGCCTGCTCAAGGAGAATCACCGGGAGATCTACGATTTCAGCCCGGAGCAACTGTCGATGATGGGTCAGGTGCTTATCGATCGATTGGGCGACCGCGACACCGCCGCCGCCCTGTTCCGACTCAACGTGGAGGAGCACCCTGACTCACCGCTAGCCCACTGGGACCTCGGCGGCCTCCTGGTGGAGGACGGCTTTCCGGACAGGGCAATGGCGCACCTGCTGCGGGCTCGCGAACTGAGCCCCGAGCCTAACGCCGAACTTGAGGCGGTGATCGCCCGGGCGCGGGCGGGCGCTTTACCGTAGCCCGGACTATTCATGAGTGTTCGTCGCGAGACCGCAAAGCTGTGCGTCAGCGGTGTCATCTGAGCGGCGAGGCGCCGCAGGCGTACTCGACAGTACGTTGAGGACGCCGAGCTGCGAAGAGGGCTGCGCTGGCGTGCAGATCTGCGGTCGTAGCAGATCACTCATGAATAGTCCGGGCCAGCCCGTTTATCTCACCAGGTTTCGTCGCGAGGACGGCGAGGTGTCGTGCCCAATTGTGTTTTCGACCCTTGGGGCACTGCTTCACACAGCTCGCGGAAGTATCGTCAATTTGGCCAGTGCAAACCCAGCGCCCTCGCCAGGAACGTCGCCATCTGCGCGCGGGTGACCGCGGCAGTCGGGCGGAAGGTCCCGTCCGGGAAGCCGGTGGTGATGCCGGAGGCAGCGAGAGCTTCGATCTCCTGGAACGCCCAGTAGGACGGAGAGACGTCGGGAAAGGTCGGGTCGAAAGGAGCCGGGCTGATCTGGAGCTGGTAGGACACGAGGACCGAGAGGAACCGGTGATCCTCGCCGACGTCGGAGTACACGTAAACGACATAGGTGTTGGTGAGGTTGTCGACGGTCAACGGCGGATCGATCGCCAAGAAGAACCCATCGCATCCTGGGATTTCAGTGATCCCCGTGAAAACCTTGGCCGTGAGTATGCAGTCGTTGGCGCCGCGATGCGGGCAAATCACAATTTGCGCGGTTACCTGTCCAAGATTACTGTCGTCGCAGGCTTCGAGCTCGAAGGCGACGATCCTGGCGCCGGCGGGCAGCGTCAACGGACCGAAGAATTCTCCATATGATGAGGTCGGCCGGAACATATACAACTTCGTGTCTGTGCTGTACTCCATCGATGAATAACGAACGGCAAACCCTACGGACGCGATCGTGTGCACGATGTTGTCGCCCAGCCCCCAATTCGGCTGTGAAACGACGGGTGTGCCGGCGCCGTCGCTCGTCGGTAGGGTCGCCGGCGCGGCGATGACGAGGAATGTGGCGATGACAATGAGTCCACGGCAACTCTTCATGATGTCCTCCATTCGCGGTTCGGGCCGGCTGCGGACGCGGAACGACACACTTCAGCCGTGAGGTCTGACGTTCCCAGCGGCGTCCGACGCGGTTTCATTGGATGAGTTCGCTTTGCGGCAGTGTACCGCCGCCAAAGGAGGGGAACAAATCGAAACCGGAAACCGGAAGCCGTGCCAAGTATCTCAACCTCACAAAAACTGGATTGCCAGGGCGTAGTTCGAAACTACGTTTCGAACTACGCCTGGTAGGCCGCCCGGAACTCGAACTCGACGCGAGCGAGCCTGCTCTGGGGCCACAAAAAGCTCCCAAACACCGTGTTAGCCTGGGGTCGAACGAAAGGGACTTCCTATCCTTCACTCGGGCGCAGTGATTCGCTGTCCAGCTTGTGGGGCTGAGGTTTCAGGGGGGAACCGGTTTTGCGGTGCCTGTGGTGCGTCCATCGGTGATGGATCGGATGTCCCGACCGGGGCGCCTGCGCCGGGCGCCGTGCCAATCGAGATGGCTCAGCCCTCGAGCCCGGATTCGTCGTCGTCTGCCGACCAGGGCCGCTTCATCCCGGGCACGGTGCTGGCCAGGAGGTACCGAATCATCGGCCTGCTCGGTCGCGGTGGGATGGGCGAGGTCTACCGGGCCGATGACTTGAAGCTCGGCCAACCGGTCGCCTTGAAGTTCTTGCCGCGAGGTCTGGAAAAGGACGAGGGTCGTCTACAGCGCTTTTTGAACGAGGTGCGGATGGCGCTCAAGGTCTCGCACCCCAATGTCTGCCGGGTGCACGATATCGGCGAGTTCGAGGGCCAGCACTACATCTCGATGGAGTATGTGGATGG
>Ga0209013_10000711_pt1 | contig 30144 bp, 35 predicted proteins | sample Cruoilmetagenom2_FD_187291 | JGI IMG/M metagenome (GOLD analysis project Ga0209013, IMG submission 187291) | Oil polluted marine microbial communities from Coal Oil Point, Santa Barbara, California, USA - Sample 2 (SPAdes) (version 2) | ecosystem: Environmental > Aquatic > Marine > Oil seeps ...
GGCTTTTTCAATGAATGTTACTGCCTTATTTAAATTGACCTGTTTATCTTCTCTTGAATTTAATTGGATTGCTGCTATTTTCAATTTAATTCCTCCATCATAATGAATATTCTATTTTCCACCACTTAAAAGTGTCGGTAACCATAGTGAGATTTGCGGGAAGTAAGTAATCAAAATCAAGGCAACGAATAATGGTACATACATTGGAAGAATTGCTTTCACAATGCTTTCAAATGACATTTTTCCAACCCTGCTCATTACATAAAGGCCAAGTCCAACTGGAGGAGTGACCATCCCTATCAATAAGTTGAAACACATCACGATTCCAAAGTGAACGCGGTCAATTCCCAAGCTATCTATGATTGGCAATAAAATAGGTAACAAAATTAGTTTAATTGGAATTCCTTCCATTACCATCCCCAAAATCAATAGCAAAATATTAATGATCAGTAGCATAATAAACTTGTTTTCTGTCAATCCTAATAAGGTATCAGATAATAAGTAGGGTAGTTGTTCTGCCGAAATAATCCATCCCATTGCGGTACCCACGCCTACTAAAAACATAATTAGTGCAGTGGATCCCACACTTTCCAGAAAACCTTTTTTCATGTTTTCAATTGTAAATTCTTTATAGATGGCAGCACAGAAAAGTGAGTAAACTACGGCAATTGCCCCTGCTTCCGTCGGTGTTACTACTCCGCCTAACATGCCCCCTAAAATTACCGCTGGGGCAAGTATGGCGAAGAATCCATCTTTAAATGTTTGAATCAAAGTTTGGACCTTGAATGGTTCCGGTGGAGGAGTGACGATTGTCCCTCTCGCAGATCCAATATATACATATACAGATAGAGCAGCTGCAATTAATAGTCCTGGAACAATTCCGGCAATAAATAATTTTTCCACAGAAACTTCAGCTAAATATGCATAGATGATTAGGGGAACACTTGGCGGAATGATTGCACCAATAACGGATGATGCAAGAGTCAGCGCGGCACTGAAAGGTTTTTGGTAGCCTTTTTCAGTCATCGCTCTCAACTCGATAGCTCCTAAGCCTGCCTGATCACCTACAGCAGTTCCGGATATACCTGCAAATATAACACTAGCAGCAATATTAACTTGAGCCAGGCCTCCTCGGATATGACCGATGATTGCTGAAGTGAAGTCGAAAATTCGTTGTGTAATGCCTGCGGAATTCATCAGGTTCCCAGCTAAAATAAATAGGGGAATCGACAACAGCGTATAGCCTTTAATACCTTCCACCAACATCAGGGGCAACACTTCAGCAGTGTAGCCACCCAATAGCAACGCAATTATTGTCGATAGCGCCATAGCGAAGGATATAGGGAAGCCCATAAGCAGCAGAATAAAAAACGAAAGGAATAACGTTATGGCCAGTATCATTTCTTATTCCACCCCTTCCTCTGTTTTTATTAATAATTGCGACTTGAAGGCTAAAACGACATGATAAATTGATGTAAGTACGACTAATATAAGCAACAATACTAATGGGGTATAGAACCAAGCTGAAGCAGCTTTCATGATAATCGTTCTTTTTTCCATGTGGCTGATTGTAAGTTTTGTTGAGACAATCAGCATGATGCTAGAGACCACCAACAGAAGAATACTGTTGATGATCATCATGATTCGTTGCTTTCCTTCACTTAATCTTTCAACCAGGAAAGTAATCGTAATATCTTCTCGATCAACGACCAATTTTCCAAAACCTAAAAATGTAATCCAACAAATCAAAATAGTGAACAATTCTTGGGACCAGTCCATAGATTGGCTGAAGAAATATCTTAAGCATATTTCTATCGTCAAAATACTTATCAAAGCAATCATGCACAACAGTGCAATATACATATAAATATTTGAAATCATATCAAGTATTCTTTTCATAAGACAGGGCACCTCACTTACTCAATAGATTTTATCCGATCAACAAAGCCCTCAGGTATTTTCCCCTCTTTTTCAAGTTGGTAATGATAATCAGAGAAGGCTTCAATCCAATCATCTTTATTGATTTCAAATACTTCAACATTATGCTCTTTTTTCATTAACTCCAAATGTTCCTCTACTTCCTCCAACGTTATCTTAGTTGCATAATCCCCAGCCTCATTTGCTGCTTCTATTAAAATATCTTGATGTTCCTTGGAAAGTTTAGAGAATCGTTCTTCACTCATCGCGATTACGACATCCTGGGGATATTCATCTATAACCGTCATGAAAGGAGCGACTTCAGAAAACTTCATCGGCCAAACTAATGAGATAGGAGATGTAACAGCATCCACTAAACCTTGTTTCAAGCCTAGATATGTTTCTGTCCATGCGATAACTGTAGGATTTGATTCAACAGAACTATATGCCGCTGAATAAAATGCAGATTCGAATGATCGTAATTTCAAGCCTTTTAAATCTTCAACTGTTTTAACCGGTTCTTTTGACAACATGACACGATATGGTCCACGAACAAAATTTCTCTCCGTGTTCAGTATTCTTACACCATTGGAGATTAAGTTTTCTTCAATCTCTTTACCAATTTCACCTGTATTGAACTTCTGGTAATGTTCAAAATCCCTGAACAAGTATGGAACACTGCTTACTTCAATCCTTGAATCGAAATCCTGGAAATAGTTAGGGCCCTCTGCATACATATCTTGCGTGCCTAAAGTCAGATTATCCACCTGAGTAGTTCCTTTTCCTAATTGCTCTGCTGGATATACCTTTACAATGACTTCTCCATTACTTTTTTCTTTTACCAGTTTGGCAAAGTGATCAAAGCCTTTTCCTTCAGCTGTTTCTGCAGGCATCTTTGTTCCGAGCTTCAATTCAATAACTTCCTTACTACCACCTTTTTCACCTGACGCATCCCCATCCCCAGTGCAAGCGCTTACAAAGAATAGCAACAATATACTTATGCCAATAATATAGTACCTTTTCATTATTAGTTCCCCCTAAAGTTTAGAATAGAAATTTTCGATAAGTTGATCAGCTTTTGTAATCGTACTTAGCAATCGACCTTCATCAAGCAATTTTTTAGTATGTGGTTCACTATTCTCACTTGCCTCTGTCTTTTCTAGAACTTCTTCATAATTTACTTCTTGTGATAGTACTAACACTCCATTATCATCGGCAACGATTAAATCCCCAGGATGTACTGTTACACCACCGCATTGAACTACTGTATTGATTTCTCCACTTTGTCCATATAATTTCGTTGTGATCGGTGATAAACCTGTTGCGAACACCGGAAGACCGATTTCTCTTAAAGCCTGTATGTCTGTACATGGACCATCAATGATGATAGCTGCCAATTTTCGTACGTTTGCTGCATAAACAACGATTTCCCCTACACAAGCATGCTTTACATCACCAGTTCGATCAATAACTAAGATATCCCCTTCATTAGCTAAACTGACTGCTTTATGCACCATGGTAGAATCATTTACATTTGTCTTCACGGTAAATGCCGTTCCCACTACATTTACATTTTGGAGCATTGACTTAACTTTTGGATCCATGAATCCGTAATGCAAATGGTGACCAATGGTTGCAGGCTCCACTTTACTGAATCTTTCCTTTAACTCACTTGTTAACTTCTTGTTCTCAACACGATCTAAAATTTTCATTTGCTTTTCCCCCTTGTATTCTAGTGGTATTCATCTTGTATACATGATATTACAAGAGACTGTTCTTAGCAAGAATATTTTGAAGATTTATAATTAATTATTTTTGACGTTATTTCTCAATACTATTTCAGTAAATTGATATGACTGTTCCGTATTGATTCAGCTAGATTTTCATTCATTACAAATGTTGATTACTGAGCGAACAGACTCTACTGATTGGTTCAATGCCTCTATTTCTTCATCACTCAAAGGTAATTCGATGATACTCTCTATTCCGTTGCCTCCGATAACAGTCGGTACTCCTAAGCATATATCCTGGAAGCCATATTCCCCCTCTAAGAAAGCGATAGAAGGAAGGATTCTCCTTTTATCACGAATGATAGATTCCGCCATTTCAACTAAGGAGGCAGCAGGGGCGTAATAAGCACTTCCATTGCCAAGCAGAGTAACGATTTCTCCTCCTCCTTTTCTTGTACGCTCTACAATAGCATCCAGACGATTTGGAGGAATGATTTTATCCAACGGAATTCCCCCTGCATATGAATATCTAACAAGAGGTACCATGTCGTCACCATGCCCTCCTAAAACAAATCCCGAAATATCCTCAACTGAAATATCCAACTCTTCAGCCACAAATGCTTTAAACCTGGCGGTGTCAAGAATTCCGGACTGACCGATAACGCGGTTTCTAGGGAAACCGGTTGTTTTATGGCATACATAGGTCATAGCATCTACAGGGTTACTTAAGATTAATATGTAACTCTCTGGAGCATATTTCTTAATTTGCTCAGATACGAGACGTATGATCCTTGCATTTGTCTTTACTAAATCATCTCTGCTCATTCCCGGTTTCCTTGCGAGACCAGCAGTGATAATCACCATATCTGCGCCGGTAATTTCCATATAGTCAGATGTGGCAGTGATTTTAGCGTTGAATCCTTGAACTGGACTGGTCTGGAAAATATCCAGCGCTTTCCCTTTGGCTGGGTCGGTCTTTTCGGGTATATCCAGTAAGATGACATTCCCCAATTCTTTCTGGGCAAGCATTAAAGCTACAGTAGCGCCGGTATGCCCCGCACCGATTACAGCAATTTTACTTCTTCGAAATGCCATATGCACTCACCCTTTCACCTTAGGCATCGGATTTTCGGGAACTCTGTGTTGGAGATTTTATGTTAGGAACTGTTTTTTCCTGTTTCTCTTTCCCATGGTTTGAAAAGTCCATAGGTTCGACTATCTTGCTGACGGAATCGTCCGGTCGCGCGATAACATGAGCTCCAACTAGTTCCCCCACGCGTTTCGCTGCCTCACGTCCTGCATCCACAGCTGCTTGTACAGCACCAACATCTCCCTGGATAATTACCGTCACTAAACCGCCGTCAATAAATTCTTGCTTGATCAACTTGACATTGGCAGCCTTTATCATGGCATCCGCCGCTTCAAGGGACCCAACCAAACCTTTTGTTTCAATCATTCCTATTGCCTGACCCATGAATTTCACCTCTTTCCACTTCTGTTGAATCAATTATTCCAATAATTACTGCATCAATCGGAATAGGGTTATCTTTGTCGATAAAACGTGATGAACCACCACTTGTTACAAGGACATGATCACCTATCCCCGCACCAATTCGATCTGCAGCCACGAAATGCGTCTTCACTGCTGACCCATAAGCATCTATAGGTTGGATAATTAATAGTTTCAAACCTTGTAATCCTTCTTCCTTGCGTGTTGCCCAAACGTTTCCAATAACTCTTCCTAACCGCATGCCGTAATCACCTTTTCCTAATTTCTGATGGTAATTGACTTCCCAAGCCCCCGTGCTGTATCCCGAGCGAGTGCCGTTACTATTGTTCCTTTTCCAATCACGATTTCCGCCTCTTTAATTTCTTGCACATCGGCATTTGAGAGCAACTTTTTTTGATAAAGATAGCTGCTCTTCACTGAGGTTGCCGGTATTGGATCGTGTTCTATCAAACCCCGTTTATCTTCGCCAGCGCAAATGAGACGGCCGATCGTCCCTTGAGTAATGAACCCTGCATTCGCTTCATCTGTGTCAATATGCATTTCCAGACGATACTTTTCAGAAACCCTGACCTTCACATTTCGATATGCAATCGGCCGAACTCCATCCACTTCCACCGTCACGTATTCATTGGCAAGTACACCCAAGCTCTCAGCTTCATTTGGATGCATGTGTATATGCGATTGAGCAATAATTAACCCCTCTTTGAGATACAGACTTCCTTTAGGGCCGATCAATGTAATTTCAGCAGAACCCTTTATATCGCCGGATTCACGAATCGGGGGCTTTACACCGAGTTTCATGGCGTCTGTCCAACTGACTTCCACTTGTGTCAAAGAGCGTGCGGGACCAAGGACACGGACACGATTGATGCTTCCTTTCGGCCCGGCAGTCACTACTGTCTCGTTCGCTGCAAATTGATTGGGTTGGGATAGGTCACTTTTTTTTGTTAACTTATGTCCCTCCCCAAAAAGTATCTCGACATGTTCCTGGGACAAATGGACATGACGAGCTGAAACAGCGATCGGTATTGCATTTGGAGGAAGTGCCTGTTCCATCGTTCCCAATTGACTGAGTACTTCCCCTACTATTCTTTCAATCAATTGCTGATTCAATGCTTAACCACCTTTCAGTTTAATTGTCTGATTTAGGCAAGATCATCTCCAGCTCATTATGTGGTCTAGGAATGACGTGGACAGACAATAATTCGCCTACTCGCTGAGCTGCAGCCGAACCCGCATCTGTAGCAGCTTTGACAGCACCTACATCACCACGTACCAAAACCGTTACAATCCCTCCGCCTACATGGACTTTCCCGACCAAATGTACGCTGGCCGCCTTGACCATTGCATCGGCTGCTTCTATTGAACCGATCAATCCTTTAGTTTCTACCATTCCTAATGCTGTACCTTCTCTGTTCATCTTTGTTTCCTCCTATTTGGATAATTGTTTGACAATCTCACTGACTAAGTCTTTCACCATTCCGGAATCGATGGTTTGTCTGGAACCGATTGAATCCATCACCTTCGATACTACTTGACTGGCTAAATCCGGTTTGGAGTCGGACACTTGCCCTGGGAGCTGTACCTCTTTAATGCCGTAAGCCATCCGTTTAATATTGATTAAATGTTTCGCTGATACATTGTCCGACGTTATGTTACCACCAAATGTCCCGCATCCCAATGTCATGGATGGCAATAAACCTGTTGTTCCCCCCACAGCACCTATGGAAGACATTGTATTTACTAAAATACGGGACACAGGCATATCAATCGCAAATTCGCGGGCTAAAGTATCGTTTTCCGTATGAATGGATATGGAATGACCCCTTCCACCTAGATTTAACAGTGCCAAACATAGCTGCTTGGCATGAGCCATATCTGTTGCCACATATAAAGCAAAAATTGGAGATAGTTTCTCAAGAGAAAATGGAAACTTCTTCCCTATTTCCGTCTCCATCCCAATGATGACTCGTGTTCCTTCAGGCAGCATGATTCCGGCTTTTTGGGCAATGGCTTGAGGGCTCCTGCCAACAATTGCAGGATTCACTTTTCCAGGCACCGGGGAAATCACTTTTTCCATTACTCTTTTTTCTTCAGCCGAAAGGATGTACGCCCCATTTTTTTTCAATTCCCGCTTCACCAGTTCCAAAATGTTCTGATCAACGATGATTGCTTGCTCCGTTGCACAGATGGTCCCGTAGTCAAACGATTTACTATTAATAATGTCCTCTACGGCTTTCTCGACTTTCGCAGAGCGTTCCAAAACTACAGGTACGTTCCCCGGACCCACTCCGTAAGCTGGTTTCCCGGAACTATAGGCGGCTTTGACTAATGGTCCTCCACCTGTTGCCAGAATTAAGTTCACGTCCTTATGACGCATCAACTCTTGTGTCGCTTCCATCGAGGACATCGCAAGACATTGAATCAGTCCTTTCGGTGCTCCGGCAGCTATCGCAGCAGCATCACAAACCCGTAATGCTTCTTGTGTACATTTAACTGCATAGGGATGGGGGCTTACTACAATTGAATTTCTTGTCTTCAAAGAGATCAATGTTTTGAAGATTGCAGTGGAGGTCGGGTTTGTAGTCGGGATAATAGCAGCCACAACCCCAAAAGGAGCAGCAATCTCGACTATTTTGTTTACCTTGTCTTCCCCAATTACTCCCACAGTCCTTAAATCCTTGATGCTCTCATAGACAGCCTTCGACCCAACCTCGTTTTTTATTGTTTTATGGGCTGCCACGCCCATTCCAGTTTCCTCAACTGCCAGTCGCCCCAATCTTTCCGCCTGTTTAAAAGCAGCATCGGCGACTGCCTGAACAATCCGGTCTACTTGTTCTTGTGTAAAGTCCATGTATGCCAGTTGAGCTTCTTTTGCTGCGTTTACAGCCGTTCGCATTTCTTGAAGAGCCATTAAATCGGCATCTATCGCTGTTACCACTTTGCTTCCTCCTCCCTCAGTAATCTAGCGGTCTCTTTGTCATATTCATTATCGCTTCCCGAAAAGCATCTGCAGCAGCCTGGCATGAAGACTGGCTGCCTGTAAGCAATCCGCCCCCGAAGTTTGTTTCAGAAGGAGGCTTGAAAAATTCACACATACTCACATCAGCGGATTTCAATGCTGCATCAAGTCCTACAATCGCTTCAATCGGTGGCGCTATCAGATATGCCAGAGGCTGTCCGATTGGAATTCCTGCAATCTGAGCCAGGTAGCTGCCGCAACTTGAAATTGTATTGGCGTACATAGCATGATTGATATCATCATTGATTGCTTCGAAGTAAGCATTACTCTCGACCGTGATACGTATCGAATCCAAACCACTCTTCACTTCCTCCGGGCTGGCACCGGCAATGATACCAAGGAACTCTCCGGAAAGCGGACCTGATGCATGAGCTGCACCTGCATAGAAACTCCGTGCATAGACCACTTCGACATCGGCCGTTTTCGTCGCTTCATCAACAGCGGTATACCCTATATCATCAATGGTCGTCGTGAACATGCCGATGCTTCTCTGGAAGGGCTTAAGATTGAATTTATTGGCAAATCCGGCATCAATATTCGGAATGACTTGCATCGATAATATTTCTGCATGAATTTTTTTCATATAGAACTCCCCCCTAACCTTCCTTCTCGACCAAGGAAACACCGCTAGCTTCGTACTTTAATATTTTTTGTATCAATGTTCCCAAGTACGCCCCGGCCTCTACTGCAGGGTGGCCACCTTTATGAATATTGGAAACGACCATCCTCTCCGCCTCGATTGTGCCAATTCGAGGCTTGTAGCAAATATAGGCACTTAAGGATTCCGCGGATACGAGTCCGGGTCGTTCCCCGATCAGAATAATGACAACTTTCGGCTGCAGCAATTCCCCAATTTCATCCATCAACGCCACTCTGCCTTTATCGACATAGAAAGTTGTTCCAATATCTATTGATAGATTCTTCAATGATTGTTCCAATGATAAGTACACATCTTCCAGATTTTCCTCGATTGCTTTGGCACTCAACCCATTGGAAGCAACAATTTGTACTGTGGGAGAATGCCTGCATGTATCTCTCACCCTTTTTTTGGATTCATCCGATAACCTTCTGCCTAAATCCGGCCTTCTTATATATTCTTCCTTATCCTCTACTTTCGAACATACTTGGAAGAAATTTAGACGTTCCAAGATTTCCTGGGAGACTTCACCATACACCGAGTCGACAGCGGCGGCATGGTCAAATCTGAATTGGAGCCAGGTCTTCGTCTTCGGTCTTGAGCCCGCTCTGCCAACTGCAATTCTCGCCGGGGTCCTTTCACGAAGTTTTTCAAGGGATTCTTCTTTGTTTTTATTGATTTTGGACACTTCTTTATCCTCTCCACGAGACTTCGTGAAGGGACGATGCGGCTTATCAATCGTTGTTTTAAAGAACTTGACCTCGCCAATTGGAGTTGTATCCAACTTTTCCTCTGGTTTACGATTCCCTGTGGATGTTTTTTGAAATAACTTAACAGGCATCTGGTAGTCATTTTGTGAATCATCTGTTTTCTCTTCGGTTGCCCCAAGTTTCTCGACAACCATCTTCGTGATCATCTCAATGAGCTGTTCATTCACAAAAGTCCTCTCCTAACGTGTGAATATAGTGGGGTCTCCTGCTCTGGCACTCAGACGTCCATTTTCATAAATCCCCATTTTTTCGAGCCATTTCAAGTATTCAGGGGCAGGAGTTTTACCGAAAGTCTGCAATAGCGTTGCGATATCGTGATAGCTCATTGATTGATAATTCAACATGACATCATCGCCCATAGGTGTTGCAATGATGAAATTCACACCTGCCGCGGATAACAACACTCCTAAATCTTCAATGTCATTTTGGTCCGCTTTTATATGGTTCGTATAGCAGATGTCGACCCCCATCGGAATGCCGTGCATTTTACCCATGAAATGGTCCTCCAGTCCGGCACGTATGACTTGTTTGTTGTTGTACAAGTACTCAGGTCCAATGAAGCCGACTACCGTATTTACCATATAGGGATCGAAGTGCCTTGCAAAACCATAGTTTCGGGATTCCAACGTAAGTTGATCGATTCCATGGTGGGCTTCAGCGGAAAGTTCAGAACCTTGACCAGTTTCAAAATACATGACCTGGGGACCTGAGCCAGTTCCTTGTTTCAAAGCCAATTCCTTTGCTTCTGCAATAAGTTCCGCTGTAATGCCAAACGAACGGTTTGCTATTTCAGTCCCGGCAATACTTTGAAAAATCATATCTGAAGGAGCGCCTTGCGCAATAGCCTTCATTTGTGTCGTAACATGCGCCAATACACAATTTTGGGTAGGGATCTTCCATTCCTCGATAAAGTCCTTGGTAGCATGCAGTAACCGTTTGACGCTTTCAACCGAATCGTCAACAGGGTTTATGCCGATAACTGCGTCACCAATCCCGTAGGACAATCCATCTTTAAGAGATGCAATCATTCCGTCAACATTATCAGTGGGGTGATTTGGTTGTAAGCGAGATGAAATCGTTCCTTTATAACCGATCGTGATATTGCAAGTGGTTAATATCTCTACTTTATTCGCTGCATGGACTAAATCCAGATTCGACATCAGTTTGGTGACCGCAGCAATCATCTCGGAGTTCAACCCTTTGCTAATCCGCTTGAGCTCGCGGTCACCCACTTCGTTGCTCAATATATATTCCCTTAACTCTGCGACACTCCAATTTTGTATTTCACGATATATTCTTTCGTTCACGTCGCCCTCAATGACCCGGGAAACTTCATCATTTTCCACTGGAATTAATGGGTTGTCACGAATATCACTCAATAGAAGTTCACTAAGGACCATTTTTGCTGCAATTCGCTCCTGCACTGTTTCTGCTGCAACACCGGCCAACCGGTCCCCTGACTTCTCCTCATTGGCTTTTGCCATAACCTCTTTCAAATCAGCAAACGTATAAATTATGCCGCCTAATGACGTTCTTAAATTCATGAACGAACCACCTCCTTACGCCGAATGGAATGTCAGTGTTTTCACAACAACTGGAACGACTCCAGAACCAAGATTGCTTCCGATGTCAATATAGTCACCTTGTTCGACCTTGATTTGATCCACACAAATGACACTCTGTTTTACATTCATGCCGATTAATGTCTGTCCTAAGACCTTTGCAAGGTCTGATTGAAAAACCAATATGATAGGCAGCAATGGATCCGCCCGCTTTTCCATCACTTGGATGATTGCCTGTGATAATGTTTGGATATTTTTGAATCTCATATATGGGAGCTCAGTAATATACAGAGCAAAATTCAGCCCTTCCCCCTTGTCGTCATAAATTTCCAGTGCCGACAATACAGCTTCTTCAAAGGCTCTCAAACCGCTTTCGAAATTCTGGCCAAATGAATAGGTATATACAGGTATATTTTTCAAGGGCAATTCATTTTGTGCTATCTGTATGGTCGCTCCGCTGATTTCCGTAGTTTGGGTGCCAGCACCCAGGACGGTTGCACGGATTGTTTCCACCGGTTCAACCCATGAGAAACTTTTTAACTCTTTGTTTTCTTCCAGTGCACCAGCCAGGGACTTACCTATATCATCAAATGTCGAATGCTGATCAATGTCAGGTTCATGCGCATAAATACATTCTGAAATCCCACCGGAAAAGACGATTACGTCAATTTGTTCCGTCCAGTTTGGTGGATTCCCCAGGATTAGCACCCTGTCCCTGTCCTGAACTTCATTCTTCAATATCCTTGCAAGCGATTCAGCCATGAATCTCGTAATATTATTCACTTCAGGTGATTCAGAGGAATCTCCTATTTGCAATCGTATATTGTTCTCTGTTGAGAGCTTTTGTATGGGAGGTGAAATGGAACTTATCTTGCGATCTCGGAATTCAATGAGTCGTCCTCCAATATGCATGGTGCATGTCCCAAGAAGGACTTTTTCTTTATAGACCGCGATGTTTGCAGTCCCGCCTCCGATATCGATATTGGCAATGACCTTTCCGGTTCGTTTTGAATAATCGTATGCACCTGAACCTTTAGCAGCGATGATTCCTTCCAAATCAGGTCCAGCCGTGGCTACCAGAAAATCACCGGCTTGATCGGATAAATAGTGGATCATTTTACGTGCATTATGTTTGGTCGCTGTTTCACCTGTAATGATGAGAGCCCCAGTACCAATCTGATCGGCTTTCAAGCCGGCTATCTCATATTCAGTACGAATGATATTCTCGATCTCTGCTACATCGATCGTAAACGAGTCAACTAAAGGGGTCCTGTATATAGGGCTTTTATGTAAGATTTCCTTTTCCACAATCTCGATTCTCGGTATATGCGAGGAACCCGCTACATTCATTAATAAAAATCGACTGATGATCAACTTTGTTGTGCTTGTACCAATATCGATTCCTGCACTGATAATCGATTCTTGATTTTGCTCATGATCAACCACACAAACACTCCTTAACCAAAAGAAAGGCGCCTTCACGTACCTGAAGAAGATTCTTCAAGTAGTAAAGGCGCCTTTGCCAAGTTTATTAACTTTTAATAGTCTAAATATATCAAAGATTTCGCTAACTGTAAAGATGTCCGGAAAATAAAAGGCAATCATCTTCAGTTTCAGCAATGTATTTTTTCATCATTGCCATGTCATTGAATTGAACCAGTCTGCGCAGATGCTGGATACCAGCACCTGTAGCTGCTGATGTAATTACAATCGGTCCCTCTAGGATAATCGATTGCATTATTTCGACTGACCGCGCGATTTCCGCCTCCGGATGATCACTTTTTGTGATGACGCCAATCGGCAACTTCGGGATACCCATGCTGAATCCAGGTGGAAAAATCAATTTCCCGCTGGTCGCATCCTGAATGTAGAAAACATGGGTTACTTCCAAAGCAGTTGCCATGATATTTTTATAGAACATTGGGTTTTCGGTGTACTCTCCAGGGGTATCAACAATCCATTCGGAATAAGTCAGAGTCTGGGTTTTATATGCATCTGCGTCCACCCCAAGCAATGCATTTGTCAATGTAGATTTTCCGGCCCCGATGGAACCAATAAGCATCGCCCTGTTTTTCATATTCAGAATCACGCCTTCACGATTTTGTTATGGATGCAGGTGTATAGCTTAATCTTTCCGATAAAAACCGATTGATTTCAACCATTGCCATTTCCACTTCCGAAACACTGCCTACAATGACAAGACTGCCTGTAAATCGGTCCAAGAACCCGATTGTCACATTTGCGGCTTTTGTTGCTAAATCAGCTGCAATGATAACTGTTTCACTTGGTGTGCAAGTCATGATTCCAAGAGCACCCGCTTGTTGAATTCCCAGCTTTTGAAACAAATCAGAATCAGGATTTGCGATCAAATGACTAAGCGTTATTTGTTTTCCGGGTACAAATTCCTGTATGAATCTCTTTTTCTCTTCGCTCATTATCATCACTTCTTTCTTATATCGGTCTTGGCAAATGCCAAAATATGACGAAAAAAAAGATGCTCAAAGAAGTTCAATTTAAGCACCGTTGCTTTTGTTTATTTACGAATGTGTCGAGATAATCTTCTTTGCTACTGAAGTCATCGATAGTTGGCTTGACATACTTGAATCCCTCAAGAATTTAAATGCATCTTCTTCAGTCAATTGACGGTCTTGCATCAGTATCCCTTTTGCCTTCTCAATTACTTTCCGTTTTTCAACTTCCTCGCGTGCTTTGTCTATATCTCTTTTCAGCCTCTTTGCTTTCTCTGCTTGGTGAAGTGCAACCTCCATCATCGGAATCAAGTTTGATTCTGCGATAGGCTTGACTAAATAGCCAATAATATTATCTTGTTGCGCTTTTTCGACGAACTCTTTTTGACTGTAGGCGGTTATGAGTATGATGGGCAAGTCCAATTGTTTCCCGATAATTTGGCTTGCTTGCAAACCATTTACCTTCGGCATTTTGATATCCATCAATATTAGGTCGGGTTTATGCAGGAATGCCAGCTCAATTGCCCGATCCCCATCCCCCGCCTCTCCAACAACCTCGTATCCGTGGTCTTCCACCATCATTTTCAAATCCATCCGTATCAGTGATTCATCTTCAGCTATTAATATTCTCTTTTTCATGATAGATAACAACCTCCGGGCTTACTGGAAATGCAACAACTGCATGAGTTCCTACATCTTTGGGCAAGTAGTGGAATTCTCCATCTAAATCATTCGCAACCAGGTTATGTACAATTTCCAAACCAAGTGATGCATTGGTCTTCTTCATTCCAACTCCGTTGTCGAAAATATGAAGTTCCAAGTGCTCCTCATTTATACAAAAATCCACCGTAATTTTGCCTGATACTTCCTCAGGAAACGCATGTTTCAATGAATTCTGTACCAGTTCATTGACAATCAGTGCTATTGAAACAGCCTTCTTGGATGAAGCAGTTATCCTATTCCCATTTGATTGCATGACTAGATCAATATGATTATGTACTAAAGTCGAACATACTTTTTTAGTGAGCTCAATAATATCGATATCATCTTCATCCGCATCCTCATTGGCGAGAATGATCTCATAGACGGATGAGATACTGTAAATTCGATTCAGGGTATCATTGAATTGGGATTTACTTTCTTCAGGAAGCCCCTTTCTCATCTGCAATCTGAGCAAACTTGCTATGGTCTGTAGATTATTTTTGACTCGATGGTGGATTTCTTGTATGACAACAGACTTCATCATCAGCTCTTTTTCTTTAGTACGAAGTTCTGTTATATCATGAATGACCAGTAAGGTCCCTTGTGTTTTGTCTTTTTTTCGTAGTTTGATCTTTTTGACAACGAAAGTTTTGTTTTCTACAGCGATTTCAAAAACAAATACATCTTCCTTCTGATCATAGACAGGTTTTATGAAAGGCAATAATTCAACCAAGTTCGCATTCAGAAATTCTTCTGTATGGCCCATTTCAGATATGAACTTAATACCGCCCAGGTTTGCGTAAGTAATCCTGTTTTCCTGGTCGGTCAAAAGAATTACCTCCATGAGCAGGTCGGAAATGTTTGGACTTTCACTGCCTCCATCCCCTAGCCCATAATCAATTAATTCCTGATCAAAAGATAGAATCTTCCGTTCAGTTTGAGTTACAGCCGAACCTGGACTTTCTGTTTTCTTCTCCTGGATAAGTACGCCGATGACGTCAAGGGAATCATTTTTTATCGGTACCACACTTTGTTCCACGGAAATTCCCTCCTGTGTTACCGCCTGACGAATAACAGATTTCCTTCCGTTGCGATAACTATAAAAAACGCCTGGTTCAAAGGGATCAAAAACAATTTTCCCTACTACTGAGTTATCATATATTGATTCCATTTTTTGAGGGAATGCTTCAGCGACAACGATTGCCTGATTTTTATTACTCATCCGACAATCAATGAACATATATGCATCTGCTAAATCAGCATACAATTGCAAGGTGGAGGCAACCTTTTTCAGGATTTCGATATCGTCCGCAGTCAAATCCGTGTAGGCCCTACATAAGGTTTCCAGTGTCGTGTCTGTCAAAATAATGATCCATTCCTTCACGTTATACTTTTTGAAATAGTAAAGTAAATATATAATTGTTTCCCACCGAGGTCAATTCAATTAATTAAATTTTCTTTATAATCACAAAATAATCTATGGAAATTAACGTTAGTTAGAGGTAACTTAATAGGGAGAGGTTTTAATACATATAAATTGAAAGTGGAGGCAATAGTCATGCCAATTTCGTCAGAAAGCGTTGTTGAATTAACAACTGAAGAACAATGGAGAGGGGCCTTCCCCTTAATGATACAGCTTCGATCAGATCTATCATTGGAGCTTTATCTTGATTTACTCAGACAAATGAAAGCGGATGGATACCGACTTTTCGCATTAATCATTGATGAGGAACTTGTCGCGTTGGCAGGCTTAAGCTTACGAGTTAATTTTTACAGCAAACGCCATGTCTATATTTATGATTTAGTAACTGATGCTTCCAAACGGTCTCATGGATATGGGGAAAGACTATTGCGTTTCATCCATGCTTGGGCGAAAGAACATGGTGCTGACTACGTTGCCTTGGAATCGGGAATTCAAAGAGTCAATGCTCATAGATTTTATGAAGATAAACTCAACTATGACAAATGGTGTTTTTCATTTAGAAAACAGCTTTGAAACAGGGAGAAAGAAAGGTTCCTGGAAAACCTTGGGAGAAAGAACTGGAACAGAAGTGCAAGTCTAGTTCATTATGAAAGCATGCGAAATGATTGCTTATCTGCTGGATGATAACCAGGTAGGATGAAAACGAATTATTTATTACAACAAAAACAGGAATCACATTGTTGAGTTCAACCTGTGTTTCCTGTTTCTAATTTCAGAAGAAGATCTAAGTTGTGGAAAAAGTACTTCCGCAACCCTGTGTACACTCTCTATTGTTTTAAGAATTATTGTAGAGAAATGTCAGAATTGTCGTCTTGGTTGCAACTATATGCAATAAAAGAATCCAATAACGCCATGGCTGCCGGATTTCCAAAATCAAGCATGCAATTGTAGTTCATAGTATGAATTGTTTTTCGCACAGATACCTTTGACTAGGTACCTTTGACTATTTCTTCCCTTTCAACTGGACCAGAACATCTTTAAGCTTATCCGGAATTGGAAGACCGATCTTTGCAGCGTTTTCAATGATGCTTATTCCTTCATTCGAAAGGTAAAAGAAAATGACTGCTGTGCGTACGGTACTGCCTTCACCAAAAATCTGGCTATCGATTGTGTGAGCAACACCTACGAGAAAGAAAATCAACACTTTCTTGAATATTCCTCTTGCCCCAATTTCACTGGAAAGTTGTTTCTCCAGAATCGCCCGCATGACGCCAGTAATATAATCCACTACCACAAATGCAATAAGTGCGTATAAAAATCCATCATAGCCTCCAAGAAACCAGCCGATCCAACCCCCGAGCGTAACAATGACTGCTTGTAAAACCATCCATGTTTCTTTCATTCTCGCATGCCTCCTCACTATCGTTATTTTTTGCATACTATTAGTTTTATCTCATGTCTAATAAATTCTCATACTTTATTTATATGTATTTTATTGAAAGAGACTTGTGTTATTGTCACGGGGCAAGGCTATTTTGCCCTCAAACACTAGTAATCTTTTTATAACTTAAATTGTAGATTTATCAGAATTGTCCATTTGGGTGTCACTGAAAAATTGATGACAATTTAGTTAACTGAGTTTTTATACACCAAAAAATCCAACAACGTTATGTTTGCTGGATTTCAAAAATAATTCATACAATTGTAGTTCATAATCTGAATTGTTTTTTGCACAGGTACCACAAAAAAAATTTCCTGCCTTAGAGTCGTCAAAATTCATTTTTCGCCCCCAGTATAGAACCCAAAACGAAATTTTCACTGTTTCCCATAAATCCCTCCACTCTTAGAGCCACTTGCATTCCGAGACTATATGAAGTATGATTTCCATAAAAATCGGGAGTGATGAGAAACGATGGCATCCACCATATTCAGTGTCGGTCTGAATGGCTTGAAGGGACAAATTATCAAGGTTGAAGCAACCGTACGAAACGACAAGGAACAGTGTGTCATCATAGGCTTGCCGGACGCCACAATCAAGGAATCGCGCGAAAGGATCTTGAATAGTCCTCTTACCCTGGATATCGAAATGAAAAAGATCACGATTAATCTATCTCCTGCCGATGTCAAAAAGACGGGCACCGGTTTCGATGCGGCCATGCTGCTTGCCGTCATCCAGGAGTTGCTGAAAGTCAAGTTACCAATTGAGAATGATACATGTGTCATTGCGGCTCTTTCGCTGGACGGTGAGCTGCAGCCTTTCCAAGGGATGATACCAGCAATCCATCAAGCCATCCAGCTAGGTTTCAAACGGATTTATATTCCCCCGATAAATCATTCCATGTTTTCCTCTATGCAAGACGCGCAATTGGTTCCACTACATCATATGGATGATTTAATTGCGCACCTGAAAGGCAAACCTTCCCTATTCAATACTCCAACCCCAACCGATGTCACTGAAATTGAACAGGTCAATGAAGATAGTATAGGTGAATCACCTGTCGACTTTTCAGCCATACGCGGTCACGAACAGGTTAAGCGAGCCATGGAGATTTGTGCCGCCGGTTGGCACCATCTGTTGATGTCGGGACCACCAGATTGTGGAAAAAGCTTGCTCGCCAATGCTTTTCATACGATTTTGCCCGACTTGAACAACGAGGAAATGCTCGAGGTTTACAGCATCTATCAGTTGACGAACCAACCTCGTGGCTTCTCAAAAAGACCGCCAAACTGTGCTCCCCATCATACGACTTCGGAAGGTGCCATCCAAGGCGGTGGCCGCAATCCAAAACCTGGTGAAATCACCCTTGCCCACAGGGGTGTCTTGTTTCTGGACGAACTCGGCCATTTCCAGAAACGGGTCATCGACACCTTGCGTCAACCGCTTGAATCGGGGATTGCCACAGTAAATCGTGTCGAAGGTTCCATGGAATTCCCAGCCGCAGTCAACCTAATTGCAGCGACCAACCCGTGTCCATGCGGTTATGCGGGTTCCTCTGAACGTTACTGTACCTGTACAGACAAACAGATTTTGAAATACATACTCAAAGTGACGGGTCCGATTTTGGACCGCATCGACTTTGTGCTTCAAATGAAAAGTACGGGCATTCTTAACCAACAAACTGGTGAATCTTCACAAATCGTTCGTGAACGAGTTTCCAAAGCACGTACTTTGCAGAGGAAACGTTACGGAATCAATGCGACGAATTGCATCGTGCCCATCAAATTGTTCGATCAATATGTCGACTTCACACAGGCACAACTTCAGCATGTCCAACAAGTCTGTTTTGAAGAAAAACTGAGCAGTCGTTCCACTACGAAGATTTTGAGGGTTGCACGGACCATTGCAGATCTTGCAGGAACAGAAGTTGTATCAGACGAAGCATTGGAGGAAGCTATCCAATGGAAAATGAAATCATCATCGTTCCAGAATTCGATGGCACGAAGAGGCTGATCATGCCGAGAAGAAAACGGCAGTGGCATCCAAATGGCTACTTTCACGTCATCATGCGAGGTAACAACCGGCAGCGGATATTCCGCACTGCACAGGATATGAACCATCTTATCCGTGCAATTGACTACGCAAGAGATTTTTATCCGTTTACACTGTTAGCGTACTGCATCATGAACAATCATTATCACCTGCTGATTCGCTCACCCGAAGTCCCTCTCCATAAAATCATGGCCCGCATCAATCGCAGGTATAGTGACTATTATTCAAAAAAATACAATCATGTCGGGCGAATCTACGAAAAGAGATATTATTCGAAAGAAGCGTACGGTCCCCAAGCGGTATTGGCAGTCAGCAGTTATATCCACCGAAATCCGATCGACACCAAAGTGCCCATGGTGGAAAACCTGGTTGATTATCCGTACAGTTCCTTTCCTTTTTATTGCAGACCGAATGGTTCTCCACCAAGATGGCTGGACCTTGAGTTGCTACCCACCCTCCTTCCCGTTGGCATTGATAAAACAAGCACATCCTATTCCATGTACTGCCTGCTCTATCGGCAACAGATTGAAGAAGACAAGAAGATTCGATTGCTGTTGTCTGATGATGCGTATCTTTAGGGTATCTAGGGTAGAGGAATTCGTAAGAAGTTCCCGTTTAGGCAACCTAATGGAAATTCAACACGTGTCACTTGATTGACAGCCTAGAACGTATTCCCTTTGTCTTGAGATAGTAGTCCTATCAGGTTTTCAAGACATAGAAACTGTGGGTGGCTAATTTTACGAATACCTTAACTCGAAAAATATAGTCTGAAAATTTAGTCAAAACTATATTAATTATTTCATGATTATTGCATAATGAATTAACACGAAAAATGAACTAGTGTGAGGAGGGTTAAATTACCTATGAAACTCATGTTTATAGAACTTACTCGATTAGTTGATGATTTTTACAATTGTGATAATCTCTTAATAAAAAAACAAATTCTAAAGGACATTAATCTCTTGAATGAAGCTTTAGTTCTTAGTGAATATCCATTTAATCTTCGATGTATCCGTTCTCACACTCCAATGCAACAACCTTACGATCATGAACAGCAGGAAGCGGAATGTATCGCCGGTCGATGTGCATTAAATATCTGCTAGCAAACGATTGTGCCATTCGTTTGGGTATTGCTCGTGGTCTACAGCAACTATCAATCATCGAACCAACACGCGAACTTTTTGGGTCTTTGTACGACAAACGTACCTTACAAGTACTCGAAATATGAAAGAGCCGATGAAAGTGAATGTCACTATCATCGGCTCTTTCAGGTTCAAATAATAACTTGATGGCAGGATTCAATCTCACTTATCTGGTACCTTATTTTACCGGCAGTGTAACAATGAAACGATTAATAGAGTAAAAAATGCCACTTAGGTTAATAATAGTGAAAAAAAGGTGCTGTATACAATATCATGACAACCAACAATACAGAAATACACATACAAAGTTTTTACGAGGACACACACTTTAACATCCAGATTGTTGTTAAAGATAACGAGGGTAAATTATTATCCTCCGAATTTATTGACACATTTAAAACCTTGGAAGAAGCTACCCAAGTAGCTCGGGGAAAACTTGAAGAATATCCAGAATCACCAATCGTAAGGGTAGAAGGCGTTGAATAACAAATCCTCCCGCTTTGGTAATATTAAAATGAAATGTTAGAAATGATTATCTGAGTGCACTCTAAGAATTATGGAATTATGGAAATTTGAAGAATTACATCTACACGAACAAATCCAGCAACTGCATGGTTGCTGGATTCTTAGAATTGTACAATGTAGTTAATAACCTAAAGAATTTTTACGCAGGTACCTGTTTCCCTGTGGAAGTTTATACTTCTAGCAAATTATAAAGATTCCGAAGCAAGAATTTTTTACCAATATCATCAAACACAACTTGTTGATATGGTCGTCCATTAAAAGATCGTTCGATAGTTGATATACCGTAGCTTGCGGATGTATGATTTATTATCGATCGTTTCTTACCTTCTTCTGTAATTTCTTCTGACAAAATACCAAGTTGCTTGAGTCTGTCGTTTAAAACTTTGCCACTTATTTTTTTTGAAATCGAGAGGTCGAGTTTTTCATTGACTCGATTACAGAAGTCATTGATACCAATTGGATGGTTTGGTAATTCCACTGTAGCTAACTGTTCTTGTGTAATTACATATTTTCTCGGTGCTTTCGTATGAGTTGTTTTCGGCTGATTCAGATGGTTCAGCAATAAAAATAATGGATGGATGACGCGTGGGTCTTGTAAAAAGTGATGTTCCTCTACTTGTTGATCAGTTAAAGGATGTATCCCGTTTGCCATTTTTTCGAGTATTTGTTTCGCTTCCAAAAGTTTTATCTGTTGATCGCCCATTTGATTCCCTTCTTCCAATAATTCTCTTTCAATCACACTCCTAGGTCCTAATTTTCGACATATACCTGGATAATTCCTCCTATTTTTATTTAATTCTACTAAAGTTCTCGCGCTTGTATGAAGTTAATAAGTTAAAGAGTTTTTTACAAAGGAACCTATATATAAGGAGAGTCAGTCCACTAGTCTTAATCATTCCACTCAAACTCATCGGATATATCCACTGCCTCAATTTTCACTTGAAACCCTTCATAGGACATAAGAATCTTCCCGATTTCCTCCCATTTATAAGGCTTTCCATCCACAACCAGAAGCAGCATATCGTCTTTTTGCCTGTCTTATTCAACTATTCCCACCAAACAATCATTCTTTAGGAATTGATAACGTTGCCCGTTCGGAAACTGGCCTTCCTCGATGAAGGTCTCCATTATTGCACGCTCCGCTTTATCAATCAGTTGCAATAATAACTGTCCTTGATCGCATTCCAACTCTCCTTGAACGACGAACCGATAGCCGAAAGACTTTATCTCCTTTGCTTCCATGCTGAATCCCCCGTGATGGAGCCGCTTTTTAATGCTGAAATGACGAACTTTACCATTACCGTCACGAATCGAAATCCCTTCAGGATAACTGTCTACTTTTATGCCAAGTACTTCCGACATCATCGCATTATAACAGTCAATACAAAGCAATTCCGTTTCGGTTTCTGAGCCGTAATGGATATAAGCACTATCCCGGCCACACCTTTGGCAATCATACATCCTTGACACCTCTTTCACTCCCCTTATTCTGAAACCTATTCACATTATAACAATGCGGATCTTATTGCTAGATTCACTTTAGGAAAGTGAAGTCATATATCAGAATTGTTTCCTAGAGTGGCACCGTGAAATTTATGACAATTTGTAGATTTACATCTTTATACACCAAAAGAATCCAACAACGCCATGGTTGCTGGATTCTTCATTTGGTTTATGCAATTGTAGTTAATAATCTGAAGAGTTTTTTACACAGGTACCTGTTTAAACACCCATCCATTTCTCCCTCTACTGCATAGACTATAGATAGTGGAAGGAGGTTTTGAAATGGAGAATAGTAAACAAATAATCACAATACTAGGAAGTGCAGGAGGAGTGGCAGACGGAATACTATCGATTCTAAATAACTCGGCACAGGATGAGAAAGATCCCATTCATCATATAATCATTAATTGCTCTATTCATTTGATTGATAATAAACAAAAAGATGCCTCGTTCTACCATCATTCATATCCACATGTAAAAGATAAATTTTTATTTCATGAATTTGATTTGAAAGATATAGAGCAATTTAAAGACCACCTTAAACAAACTAAAACGACTGTTGTCATCGATCTATCTTGGGCGGACACAGTTGAGATGATAGAGTGTTGCGATCAGCTTGGTGTCAACTATGTCAATACAGCATTAGAGAACACAATGATTGATGAGAACGAAGAGTTATATGAAGGATTTGGCTTGATTGAGCGGATGAGGCATTTGGAAAAGTATAAAGATACATTTTCAAATTCAACAGCCATTATCGGTTCTGGCATGAATCCAGGTGTCGTTCAATGGATGGCTCTTGAACTTCTAAAGACGGACTCATCAGAAAGTAAACCAATAGGTTGTTATATTGTAGAACATGACAATTCGTTTTATAAGAATAAGAAAAAGGCTAAGAAAAACGTTATCTACACCACATGGTCACCTGAATGTTTCCTGGATGAAGCGATACTAAGTTTTCCCATGTTCATGAAGCACCATAATCCCCTCTTCTTCTATGAGAAAGTCTATGATCTAGAATTTAAGGTAACGTTAGGGAACATAGAATTTTATGGTTGCCTAATGCCCCACGAAGAAGTTTATACCCTTGGAAAGTTATATGATATGGAAAGCGGATTTTTGTACAAGGTAAATGACCATACTACTAATCTTATTCGGTCCAATCTAGATGACGTGGATAAATTATGGAATTACGAAATGAAGGTGTTAGATCCTAAGGATGCTCCCTTGGACGGTGAGGATTTGGTCGGTGTACTGCTCGTTTATCCAGACAAGGAAAGGTACATGTATAATGTACTGAGTAATGAAGACATCTTTAAAAAGTACAAAACAAATGCCACCTACTTTCAAGTATCCTGCGGGGTATATGCTGCCCTATCTGTACTGTTTTTGGATAAAATAACTAATGGCGCATTCTATGTAGATGAACTGTTGTTGAAAACTGAGAACAATTATGGAAATTATTTAAAGTATTACATGACTGATTTTGTCACAGGAGAAAATCAACAAACAGAGGGCCTGCTGAACCAGCGAATGCAAAATCATCGTAAGTTGGATCTGGAAGACAAGTAAAGAACTTTGAGATTCTACCTCTAAGCTATTCCCTACAACGGACTTTCCCCATTAAAGACACACCACCTAAGTACTTTTATGACAACTTAATCATTTACATTTTTATACAACAAAAGAATCCAACAACGGCTTGGTTGCTGGATTCTTAATATTGTTCATGCAATTGTAGTTAGTTCTCTGAAGAATTTTTTTCCTTACAGGTTCAAATAATAACTTGATGGCAAGATTCAATTTCATTTTTCAATTTATTGGAGGCAGACTCCCAACGGATTAAATCAATTTTCAGTAATGTATCCAGTTCATTTTCCACTTGCTCTGAAAAATGTAACCAATCCATATCAGAGAGTTTTTGCGCCACTATAGCTAAATCGATATCCGAAGTTTTCCCGTTATCCCCATACGCCCGCGAACCAAATAAAGAAACAGATTCAATTTCAGGGTAGCGTTTTACTATCATGCGAAGCTGGTTCATCAACTCCTCATTCATTCCAACCATTTCCTTTCGTAACGACCTTTTAACTTCACAAAAGTGGTCTTCATCTCGTGAAAATACTGTTTGATATTGGCCAAAATTTTCAAAGCCATTTCCTCATCATACACATGAGACGTCTCGTTTCGATCCTTCAGCATTTGCAGCCAAGCTTTCTCATCTTCAAGCCACCCTGCCTGAAATGCTTCTTTCAATGTTTCCCGTGGTGTTTTCGCATCAATACCTTCCGAAAGCAGCAACCGTTTCAAGGTTTTCCAATAGAGTTCAAGGGTGAATTCAAAACGTTGAATCGTCCCGTCCACCATTAGGCTGGTAGGATAATCTTCTTTCAATGCTTCTTCGAGCCTCGAAAGTACACGGTCGCTCCAATTCCTCCATCTTTCACACCCCTAACCCGTATATTATATAAATTTACTATACAACACTTTCTAGTGTTTTTGAGGCAATAACTCATCAACCGTTTGACAGGGCAAGGAATTCAGCATTGTGACATTTTCCGAAATTGTAGTGAAATGTCAGAAACGTTTCTTTGAGTGGCACCCTGAAATTTATGAGAACTTAATCATTTACATCTTTATACAAAAAAAGAATGCAACAACGGCTTGGTTGCTGAATTCTTAAAATTTCATATACAATTGTAGCTAATAATCTGAAGATTTTTTTACACAGGTACCTGTTTTTTTATACAAAAAAAGAATCCAACAACGGCTTGGTTGCTGGATTTTTAAAATTCCTTATACTATTGTAGTTAATAATTTGATTAGTTTTTTACACAGGTACCTATTATGTTAATAGACAGAAGGAGAGGTCTTGTTTTATGAAATTTGAATAGCAAATAGCCTAGAATTGATTCTTAGATTTTATTTATTTGCACTAAAATTATTAGAAACAATGCCATCTGGGTTTGTACGCCAGTGTGCATCGACGACTGTTCCGTCTGCACGTACATATGAATCCACAAGTGTTACGCCTGGGAATGCAGGACATTGGTAATGTGTTGATTGACTTAAAGGGTCATTTCCAAAGTAACCGTCTTGATATCCTATAAATTGACTATTATTTGAATAGTTATAATCCACCACACCATCATAAAGATTATCATTAGCTAAATCATTATGTTGATCAACATTTAGTTCTCCACCATCAATACTATTCCACAAATCGAACATATACGATTCCTCCTTACACTGTTAGTAGTTTTTGTTCATTTAACAATTGACCAATCACATTTATTTCTTGAGTGTTTTCGCTCGACTGATTTTTATTGTTTTCTAATTGTTCTCGTACAGCTCTCTCCTGCTCGGAAATTCGGTCATTGAAATAAAGCAAAGACTGCTCAAAAACTTGATTAGAACTTTTCTTTATATATCCGCACACTTCATCTATAAATTGAAATTGCACTTGAACAAGTTTTTCACTTATATCTGATTTCATTTGTGGTTTCAAATTTTCTAGTTGGTTTTTTTGCATTTTCTTTTGCAAATAAGGGAGACCAACCATACCTAAAATAGGTAAAAAAATTGGACCACCTAAGAAAAGCAATAATGTACTCGCACCACCTACAAGTAAACCTGATGTAAGCAGTGGATCGGATTGCTTTTCCGTTAGTAAACTAACTTCTTTTGCAGTGGCAATTTGATGATAACTTCTCATCGTTTTAATTGACGCCTTTTCTTTAAATAATTGCGCTAATATGTCTGCTAATGCCACTTCTAACTTACTGATTAATTCATGAATATGAGGGGTATAGCGCTCAATCCACATTTTCATTTTACGTTTCATTAAATTAGGGATTTCCTTTTCGAAGAACGTTTGAGCTTGAGTACCATTATAAACATCGATACGTTCAAGAATTTCTTCTTCGAGATCGTTAAAAAACGTTTTAATCGATTGCTTAGCCATTTGTTGGAATTCAATTACACGTTCCTCTTTATAGGCTTTTAAATTATCTAAGAAGAATACTTGCTCTTCACGCCAGTTTCTAAGTTGTTGCTGATATTGTTCTAACTGTTCTGCGGATTGTTCTAACATGAATTTTCGTTGTTCTAAAAAAATATAGAATTCTTCTTTGATGAATTGTAAACGTTGTACATATCGTTTATTCTTTTCTATGATTCGAGTACCAGAGATACATAATTGTATTATTTTTTCTTTCACCCGTGGCATTCCCGATATTTCGTATAATTCTTTATCATTTTCAACAATTGCATCTATTGCTTCAAGTGCAGAAAATGGAATGATATCAACCTCTTCTAAATTTGTTCCTTCTTTGATTTGACGTTGCATTTTATCTAGAATTGCTTCAATTTCCACTTCGTCTATTTCATCTGCGAAATTCGCAACAAAGATAATTCGATCTAAACCCTTGGCCAATAAAGTTTCTGAAATAAAGTGATATTCAGTCTTACGAAGAGGCGAACGACAATCTAATAAGAAAAACACAACATCTGCACGTGGGATGTATTGATAGGTAACGTCTGTACGCAATTCATTGATATCATTTAGTCCAGGTGTATCCACTAATACGATACGTTCCTTTAAAAATTCAATTGGCTGTTCCAAAATAATATGTTTGATTTGTTCAGCATTTTCAATTTCTTTTGCAATAAACTGCCCTAACACATCAGCATTTGCATCAGAAAATTCCGTACCATCTATATACTCAACAGTAACTCTTTGTTGTTGTCCATATTGAATTAAGTTGATTGTTGAAGTTGTTGGTGTAATTCCAGTTGGTAGAATGGGTTGCTCAATTAATGCATTCAAAAATGAAGATTTACCAGTACTGAATTCCCCAACTACTATAAACGAAAAATAGTCTTGCTCCATATCATCAAGTAAAGTTTGTAGATTATCAGAAACAGAAGTCATATTATATTGCTTGGCAAGTTGCTTAAAGCGATTAATTTCATTTAATAGGTTATCTTGGAATTGGTATTCGTTCATGTATTTTCACCTCATTGGTTGCATTAACAGCAGTAGTTGTAATTAGATAATGGTCAAACTCTCTATTTAAATTGAAAATAAAAGAATCACAAACTTGACGTTGGGTATCTAATGCTTTTATTTTTTGTTGGACTTCACCTGCTGCCAGGTTTTGATTTTTAACAAGCATTTGCGAATGACTTCTTTCTTGTGCAATTTTAGCTTGTACTACTTTTTTATACTCTTCTTTAATATCGTTCATTAATTGTTTTAAATATTTATCCAATTCTTTCGTTTGCGTAGATACGCTACTTTTATAACGATTTTTCACTTGTGTTTTTAATCGACCGTACATAGAGTGATTGTCTTCTTTTTGAGTGACATACGAAATAGCTGAACCGGCAAGACCAGCACCAACTAGTCCCCAACCTGCTAAACCACCTGTAAAGAATAGTGCTAATCCTCCTAAAACAACTGCTCCAGCGCTTGCAGTTTCCACAGTTTTTCTTACTTGTGCCTCTTTACGTACTATTCGTTCGTCCCATTGATCTTTATTGGTAGATAAACTCAAAATATTTTGAGTTAAATTACCAAACTGATTATTTAACTTTCTATCTTCATCGCTAATTATAGTATTAATCATATTTTGAATTTTCCCCGATAACTGCTCTGCAACCAGTTTTTCTTTTTTCCCGGTTGCTAGGTCAATATCAGATTTAATAATTTCTGGATCATCTTGATGGGAAATTCCGTTTTGCATTGTTTGTTCAGCGGTATTGGCTACATTACTCAATTCAACCGCATACCATCTAGAAATTGCTTCTGATTCAAGTGAAATCTTTTGAACAATTCTTTTCGTTGTTTGACTAAGATCACTTTCGACTTTTATCAGTTGTTTTTCAATTTCTGCAACACGCGTTCCTATATCATCAATATTATGATTTAAGGAATTTCTCTCAAACAAAATATGGTCATCTACTATAGACTCAAGTAAACGAACTGCTCGTTCTATTGGTTTACGTAATTTCTCAGTCCCACTTTCCGAAGACAAAAATTGCATTAACTGTTGTTCAAACTCTAACATTCCAGATTCTTCTATCGTTAATACACGTTCTTGTTTTCTTTGTGCTCGGCGACCAGTGGATTTCACTTCGACTCCCTTAAGACGTCGGTAGTGATTTAATGCATGTAAAGCGGATACAAAATAAATTTTTGGTGATTCAACACCATTTGGTAAATGATCGATGACAACTTGTTGAATTTCAGCAAATTCTTCCTCGGTACGAATTACATCTTTAAAGTTAATCACAAAAAAGATTTTTTTAATATCCGCGTCTAAAATACGCTGTAAAAATGCCTTCTCACTCGCTGTAAAAATTTTTGTTGCATTTAATAAAAAAATTGCTGCATCACTTTTAGGAATATACTCATGTGTAATCTGGACGCGTCTTTCATCCATATCATTTGTACCTGGACTATCAATTAAAACAACATTATTCTCACATATAGATGTGGGATATCCGACTTCCAGATGAGTTGCTTTTATAAACTGATCGCGAATCTTTTGCAAAATTTTCGGAGTTTTCCCCTCTACTTTATGCTTATCTTCCGCCACAAAATCTAAAAATTCCTGCCTGCCTAAATTTTGCACTTTTCCATTATCAAAATATACTTCAAACGTCGGCTGATTGCGGAAATAGATTTTATTAATCAGTGCTGTAGTTGGCACATTAGAAGATGGAAGGAGTTCATCTTGCAACAATGCATTTAAAAACGTGGATTTACCATTTGAAAATTCTCCTGCTACAATAATTTCAAATTTTTCTCGACTTAAAGTCATACGCATCAAATGTAGATCTTGGGCAATTTTCTCAACACCTAGATCACTGACAAATTTTTCAGCCAGCTCTAACGATTTTAAAGTTTTTGATTTTGTTTCTTCAAATTGTTTTAAATAATCCATTAGTATTCCCCTAACTCATAATCTACATAACTTACAACCTGGTCACTATTACTAATCCATGCATCATAACCAATTCGATACCAACCTGTTTCTGAAGAAATTTCGTAAACTTCTACAATTGCACCTTGTTTTAAAGTACCTTGACTTTCGGACTCACGATGAGCATTTAAACGAACATGAGCACTGACTAAAACCTCAGCTGTACCTATCGCTAATTCCCCTGTTGGATATTGTTCGTAAAATCTAGTGATTGTGCTATATTCTGGATCTTCACTGACCCATCCTTCCATACCGATACGATACCAACCTGTTGAACTTGAAACTTCGTAAACATTTACAGTTGTCCCTATAGGTAAAATTCCTAAAAGATTCGATTCTTGATAATCCTTGTCTCGTACGTTTAAAGCATTTATATCAACCGTTAAAGTAGCAATTGGTGCTTCATAATCTTGTGACACAAAATCCCACTCAATATCTAAATATTTATTAGCTTCGATCCAAGCATTTGTCCCAATACTCGCCCATTTACTTGTCGGTAATTCATATATGTCAACATCTGAGACATTCATCAAATAGCCTACAATAGGACTTTCTCTATTATACTCTGCAAAAATAGGGATGAAATTAGAAGTAGTACTTTCTGTTCTTAAAATTGGTGCATTGTATGCATATAAACTATCACCTAACGACGTTTGATCCAAAGTAATGTGCTGATCATCATAGAATACCCAAGCATTTTCCCCAATTTGCATCCAACCATTTTCAGTGAAAGCAAATACTTCATAACCCGTAT
>Ga0209013_10000712_pt1 | contig 30126 bp, 30 predicted proteins | sample Cruoilmetagenom2_FD_187291 | JGI IMG/M metagenome (GOLD analysis project Ga0209013, IMG submission 187291) | Oil polluted marine microbial communities from Coal Oil Point, Santa Barbara, California, USA - Sample 2 (SPAdes) (version 2) | ecosystem: Environmental > Aquatic > Marine > Oil seeps ...
CTTTTTCGTCCCTGTGTAAGAAACATTCGCGTTAGTTTGAACAAACGTGAATGTTTGAACTTTCATGTTTGTTTGCTACACAGGGAACCAATCACTTTATAAATGCAACAGCCCGAACTGGTGAAGCAGTTGCATTTTTTAGGTTAAGTGGCAATGCCATGAAAGTGAAGCGTTCATTTAAAGGAAGCTGATGTAGATTCACTAAGTTTTCTACTATATAAATAGGGACACTTAATAGCTTCAAATGTACTTCACGCATCATATTGTCGTGAATGTCGATATTAGCCAAATCTAATCCAACACATTTTACTTGTTTTTCTACGAGCCAATCACCAGCGCTAGGTGCAAATGCATGTTCTTCATAAAATGAACCTTCCCCCCATGCAAGCTTACGAGTACGAGTGAGGACAATATCGTTCGTTTGCACAGTAATACCTTGACGTTTTTCAGCTTCTTCCAACATTTCTCTTGTTACCGCCTGAAAAGGGTCTTTAAAATCGGACACATCTAATAATACAGCTTCTCCGTATGCTTTAGAGAGATCCATTTCAGCTGTAGATTCACCATCACGCATAAAATGTAACGGGGCATCAATATGTGTACCACTATGATCAGACATTTTCAGCATGCGAGATTCGAAACCTTCACACGGAGCCACATAACGATGACCTGAGTTTTCAAAAGTAGATTCCTCTGCAATAGCAATTGGTGGATGTGAAGTGTAAGAGCGAAGTCCATCATAAATTTCCAAAGATAAATCTATTAGTTTCATAAAAATTCCTCCTTACATTTTAATAACGATTTTACCTGAGGCTTTATTTAATGCAATTTCAAATCCTTCAAGACAATTTTCAAATGGCACTGTTTGCGCAACTAGTTTTCGGAAGGGAAAGCGATCATCTGCAGCAAACGATAGAACGGCTTCATAATTTGATTGGGTAATACCATAGCTACCTTTTATACTGATTTCTCCACGAACTATTTGATCCATGGGAATAGAAAAATTTGCGGGATTAATGCCAACTAAGATAAGTTCGCCACCTCGTTTTAAAAGACGAAGTGCTGTACTTGGAATAGTCGGATGACCAGAACAATCAATAATAGCGTCAAAACCTTTGAACTGTTCATGTGGAATATCCTCTGCATTTTCATAAACCTCGGAAACTCCAATATCTTTAGCAAGGCGAAGTCGATCTTTATCAACTGCAGTACCTAACATCATCACTTGTCGATTACCAAATCCGACTAAGATAGCTGCTGCCCCTAAGCCAATCGGTCCTGGACCAACTACTAGGATTGACTTTTTTGCAAAGTTTTCTATTTTTACAAGAGCAGTATAACTGACTGCTAAAGCTTCTGAAATTGCAGCAACCTCATCCGTTACTTCATCCTGGATCTGGATTAGATTTTTATTGTCGACAATCATGTATTCTGCCATTCCGCCTGGTTCGCGAAAGCCATAACGTAATGCTTCCGTTGGTGTTTTTATATATTTATAATCATCGAAATCACAGCGGTTACTATCACCTGCAAGGCAGAATTCACATACACCACAGCTTGTATATGGGTTAATGACCATACGCTGTTGTGGGATTTCACCTTCAGCCACAGCAACGACTTTACCAGTTACCTCATGTCCTAACACAAGAGGATAGGTCACCCAGTTATAACCTCCATGCCCATCATACATATGTAAATCACTGCCACATATTCCAACAGCATTTACTTTTAATAAGCTTTGATGTTGCTTTAATCTTGGTATTTCGTAAGTCTCAAATTTTATATCCTTTTGAGCTGATGAAGTTTTTACAAGTACCTTGTTATCCATTTATTTATCCACCTCTTCATCCTGAGTTGCAACTGCCTTAATTATATTTATTAAAACATCCTCTTTTTGGGTTAGATATTGTTTTTTGTCGATTGTGGACCAATCATAAAAACCTTCATTTGTCTTCATGCCGTATTGATTGTTTTCTAATAGTTGTTCATGAATAGACAATGGTTCGATACTATTTTCAAGAGTAGGATAAACATATTTTACAATAGCCATATGCGTATCAAGCCCATTAATGTCTCGTTGTTCAAGGGGACCGGTATTGGCTAGTCGAATACCTAAACTCCATTTAGCTATGAAATCAAGTTCTTCAGGTGAGACAATGCCATTTTGGACAAGAGACATAGCTTCGCGTGATAGCGCACTTTGAAGTCGATTTGCCACAAATCCTTGAATTTCTTTTTTTAGAAGCACTGGCTTTTTATTTATGGATTGAAGAAAGGACATCGTTTTTTGAATATGATGTTTATCTGTAAAAGCACTTGGAATAACTTCTACTAAAGGGGTGATATGTGCTGGTGAAAAGAAATGTGTACCTATCAATCGTTCCTTGTTTTTTACGTTTTCTGCTATTGAACTGATTAGATAACTAGATGTATTTGTACAAAAAGTAGTAGAAGCAGGGAAGAAATCTTCAATGCTTTCGAATAACTGTTGCTTTACTTCTAAATTTTCAGTAATTGCCTCGATAATAAAATCTACTTCTTTACAATCCTCAATAGATTCTAAAAAGAGTACCTCTTGAAAATCTTTATCAGCCATTAATTCATGACGACGTGCTATAAAACCTTCGTATAGCGATACTTTGATATGGGAGTTCAAAAAATACTTAGTTAGTGCTGTCCCCATAAAACCACCACCTATTATGCATACATGCTGCAAATAATTCATCTCCTTAATATTTCAGTACAGCTTGAACTCCGACTGCATAAATACAAATAGTCCGAACATCTTGAAGTACATCTTCAGTAGCCCCTAATTGGATAGCGTTCGTCTCGTGAATTTCTATCCCTTTTGGATATTCATCACAAATGTTAATTGCGTATAGAAGTAATTCCTTTAAATAACGGGATACGACCCCGTCACGAAGGGAGGTAGTGCGTAAATTACTGTATTTTAAAAGTGTATCAGGTGCATAATCTACTAAATATGAAATCCATTGTGGAGGCTGTTCAAACTCTGTTTGATAGTAGCTTATACAGTCTTCTTGAGTGGAGAATGCAGCTATATTCTGCGTCTCTAGAGTAGATTCAGTTTTTCCTGTTAGTTCAATCGCTTTCGTAATAGATTCAATGCCTGATAACCAAGTGGGAATTCCACGAGAAATAATAGCAGCAGAAATTAGTTCAGCAATTTCATTGACCGTATTGCCTGATTTAACAGCTACTTCTGTGAAGTGAAGCATAGGCTGTTCCTCACGACGAGCAGCAAATAATCCGACTAATAGTAAAGACTTATCTTTTTTAGATAGATGAGAATCGTTTAGCAAAGAGTGCATGATTAAACCTCCATATAATTGAAAGAGTCATTGTTAATGAAAACAATGACTCTTTTTTGTTTTTTATAATAAGTAAGACCAAGCAAGAGTCGCAACTATATAGACAATTCCTACATAGAACATAATCATTACAAGGAAGCCCATAATATCTTTTAGTTTTAAACGGGAAAGTGCTAGAGCTGGTAAAATCCAGAATGGTTGTACTAAGTCATTCCAAGCATTACCTAGCATAACTGACATTGAAGTCTCTCCAAGTGAAGTTCCCAATGCTTTTGCTGCATCAATCATGAAAGGACCTTGTACCGCCCAATGACCGCCTGCAGATGGTGCAAAGAAGTTAATGAAGAAAGAACTAATCAAGCCCCAGAATGGTAATGAATGCTCAGTTGAGATATCTACGAATACTTGTGAAATTGTATCCACTAAGCCAGAAGCTGCCATGATTGCCATAATACCGGCATAGAATGGGAATTGAAGAATAATACCGGATACCGTTTTGATACCATCTGATAAATGCTCTGTATACTTTGCAGGAGTACCAAGTAAAATAATCCCTAAGAATAAGACCATGAAGTTAAGAATATTTAGGTCAAGTGATTTCCCGTTAGCAAAGTGAATTATTACATAAATAAGACCTAAAGCACCAATCAAATAAGAAAGGATGCGGCTATTATTTAATTTGTTAGCGAATGTATTTTCTTCGTCTAACACATTTATTTTTGGTTTTTTCGTGTCTGAATGTAAAGCAAGATCTATTTCTTTCACATTTTTTGGATCCTTCGGATGAAGCATAGCATTGAAGAGTGGTAATGTGATTAATAAGAAAATAGCTGTAAGAATCATTGGTAAACTAAAAATGGTTTCAGATAAACCGATAAGGCCCATATTCTCTTCTAAGAAGTGCCCGGGTGTGGAGATTAAAATTGGAATAGAAGCAGAAAGGCCTAATCCGTAAAAAGTAAACCCAGAGTATGCAGCTGCAATAATTAATGGATAATGAACACCTTTTACTTTTACTGCTAATTTCTTTGCGATAATCCCACCGATTACTAGTCCAAACCCCCAGTTCAAGTAACTCCCGATTCCACCTACTAGAGTCGCAACAATAATTGCAGTCTTTGGTGTATGTACCATAGTAGCAATCTTATTCAAGAAGCGATCAGTAATTGGCGCAGTTGCTAGAACATAACCCATAGCTAAAATGACCGCCATTTGTGTAGTGAAGGCTAAAAGGTCCCAAAAGCCATCCCCCCATGAAGATGTTAAATTTAGGAATGAAGTATCCTCGATTATCAATGCCAAAATAAATGTTAAGATAGTTAATCCAATCGCAAATACGAATGGGTCTGGTAAATACTTCTTCATCACCGATGTGAAGAAATTAGTTAATCTTTCCATTAAAAATCCCCCTAAAATTGTTTAATAAGTAACAATTATTCCCATATAAATTTATGTGAAATTAACAATAAACCTTATCTCGTGTGACAATAGCTAATTTTCAGATTAACTATGATAAACTATATCTAGTTTAAATTAACGGAGGTTCTATTTATGCAACAATTAAATACTTTACTAGTGACTGCGTATGCAAAAGCTCCACAAGGTACGGCAATGTATGAAATCTATAAACACGCAGGAATTGTGTTAGAAATTGATAAACAAACACATAAAATAGTAGATGCAGAATTTACTTTCATTACGGAGTTAGCACAAAAATTCTTTCAACGCATGTTAATAGATTTTGACTTTACAACGGATATCAATGTTCTAATTGAACGTATTGAAGATCATTATATGGCACCTTCAAGTGGAGCAGTTATAGTCGCTTTAAAGTCTGCGCAGAAGAGATATTTAGAAAAAATAGCAAAGTAATCTCGATATTAAAGCGTTTACATTGTCTGTCAATAAAAGAAAATTCTCTTCAGAGAATTTTCTTTTATTTTGAATGGCAATTTTCAACAATTGTTGTAATACCAAGTCCACCAGCGATACATAGTGTAACTAACCCATAACGCTTGCCTGTCCGTTCTAATTCATGGATAAGCTTTGTCATTAAGATAGCACCAGTTGCACCAATAGGATGTCCCATTGCGATAGCCCCACCGTTAGGATTTACTTTACTTTGATCTAGGCCCAGTTCTTCGATAACGGCCAGTGATTGCGAAGCGAAGGCCTCATTGAGTTCGATCACATCGATGTCTTCAATGGAAAGTCCAGCTTGCTTTAATGCTTTTCGTGTTGCTGGAACAGGTCCAATACCCATGATGGAAGGATCTACACCCGCAGCAGCTTGAGCAATGATTTTAACCTTTGGCTGAAGCCCTAGTTCATCAGCTTTTTCTTTTGACATTACTAGAAGGGCTGCAGCTCCGTCATTACGACCACTTGCATTACCCGCAGTGACAGATCCACCTTCACGGAAAACAGGCTTCAAAGTAGCTAGTTTTTCAAGTGCTGTTAATCGAGGGTGCTCATCGACCTTGAATACTTCCGTTGTTTTAAGTGTTTTAATCTCATATGAGACAATTTGTTTTTCAAAGTAACCGTTTTTAATAGCATTTTCAGTACGAGCTTGGCTTTGATAGGCAAATGCATCCTGAGCTTCACGAGAAATGGAGTATTTTTCGGCTAGGTTTTCAGCTGTTTCCCCCATTGTTTTTAGCCTATATGATTCTGGTTGAGAGCCGGGTTGGCTTTCTGTATTTGGATCCAGTATTTGGCTATTCCCTACATTAAGACCGTATCTGGCATTACGAATATAGTAGGGTGCTGTACTCATCGATTCTGTACCGCCTGCAATAATCACATCACTTAAGCCAAGTGCAATCTGTTGTGCGGCATTATTAATAGATTGTAGGCCAGAACCACATTGACGATGCACTGTGTAACCAGGCACTTCAATTGGGATATCTGCTCGTAATGAAGCAAGGCGAGCAACATTAGACTGATCAGCACTTTGTTTTGCTTGCCCTAAAATAACTTCATCCACTTCATTAGGGTCAATTTGCGTCCTAGCCAATAGTTCCTTTAAAACGACAGCGCCTAAGTAATCAGCAGTCTGAGTCATTAGTGATCCGCCAAGCTTTCCAATTGCAGTACGAACGCTTTCTACAATTACTACTTCCTTCACGTCGATTCCTCCTTATTTCAAGCTATTTACAAATGTAGCTTCTGTATTAGCTTCTACTGTTTCTAAATCTACCCCAGGCATTAATTCCACTAAATGTAATTGACCATTAATGTATTTAAAAACTGCTAAATCTGTAATAATAGTGTCTACACTACGTGTGGAGGTGATAGGGTAATTACATTCTTTCAAAATTTTACTTTTTCCATCTTTAGATGTATGAGTAGTTGTCACAATGACCTTACGAGCACCAACTAGCAAATCCATTGCACCACCGACACCGATAATGTTTTTTCCTGGAACAGCCCAGTTGGCAATACGTGCCTGTTCATCAACTTGTAGAACTCCTAAAATTGCTACGTCCACGTGGCCGCCACGAATCATTGCAAATGATGCAGCACTATCAAAATAAGAGGCGCCTATAGCTTCTCCAACTGCAAATTTTCCTGCATTGACGATATTTGGATCAATATCCTCCTCGGTAACATCTTCGACACCAAGCATCCCGTTTTCTGTGTGTAAGTAAACGTAGTTTGGTTCTACATAGTTGGCCACAAGTGTTGGAATTCCAATACCTAGGTTAACAATTTCCCCTTGCTCTAATTCCCTGGCAGCCCGCTTAGCAATAGCTTCTTGAATTGGATTAGTCATGTTCGATGACACCTTCCTTTGTCAAAATCTTTTTCGCTAGGATAACGCGATCTACAAACAGGTGAGGTGTAGCAATTTCATCACTTTTAAGTTCGCCAACTTCTACTATTTCTTCCACTTCGACAATCACTGTTTTAGCAGCTGTTGCCATGAGAGGATTGAAGTTACGTGCTGTTTTGTAATACACCAGATTACCTAATGTATCTGCCTTGTAAGCACGAATAATGGCTACATCTGCCTGTAATGCTTCTTCAAGAACATATTCCTCGCCTTTAAACATTTTAGTTTCTTTACCTTTAGCTAAATTAGTGCCAAAAGAAGTTTTTGTATAATATCCAGCAATACCAGCACCCCCAGCCCGAATAGATTCTGCCAATGTACCTTGGGGTAATAATTCGATTTCAATTTCACCACGTTGGAATGCATCCCCTACATCTCTATTTCCGGTAAAATAAGAGCCTATCGCTTTTTTTACTTTTTTTTGTTCTAGTAATTTTCCTAGACCTTTACCTTGCTCTCCTAAGTTATTACTAATAATCGTTAAGTCTTTTACATCAAGTTCTACTAACGTATCTATTAGTGTCAGTGGACCACCAACGAGACCAAATCCACCAACCATAATTGTTTGACCAGTTTGGACACAATCTAGTGCCTCTTCAGCTGAATTATAAATTTTCATATTTTTCACTCCGTTATTTTTGGATAAGTGCGTCACTAATCTCAAACCAAGAGGGGATACCTGCTGTCAAAAGGCAAATGTATCCAAGCTCCGCCAAGTGAGGCTCGTCGACGCCTTTTTCACGTGCTTTTTGTGCCCAGGAATCTGTTTCTGCATTTTTTAACACAGTGGTGTAAATGCCGGTCATTAAAATGTATTTCATTTGTTCACTGACTACGTTTGAAGTAAGTAGTTTGTCAATTAAAGCGTTTTCATTACCATCTACAAAAAGCGTAATAAGCTGTTCATAGTAGTTTTTGCTTTCATTGGTTGAAGCAAAGTGTGCATAATAACGTACAATATCTGTCGCTGTTGAATCATGTGAAATATTCTCAGCTTGTGTGCCAGTTAGCTCAAGTGCGTATTCAAAGGATTGGAGACCAATCTGTAATGCTTTTTCTCCGCCGTAATTATAGGCTATCAGTAAATACTCCACCAATTCTTCAAGTGTTGCACCACCATCAATTGCACCTTTAGTGTGATAAACCATGCTTCGTGCATAATGTCGAGCAGAGTTAATGCCAACTAGTAAAATATCTTTTTCTTTTACCGATAGTACTCCTTCAGCCATAGCTGCTCCTCGTAATGCAGTGTAGTGATCTAGCATCGCCGGGTTATAATCATGCATTTTTTGAACCCAACCTGGTACGACATCGTAAACTTTTTTAAAGTATTCTAACCCAGTGGACATATATTATTTTCGCTCCTTTTTAAATAAATAAAAAGGCCACATCACACTCATGAACACAGGTAATAGTGTCATTTGAGAGTAATGAGGCCAACAGTCAAGTGGGGAATAACAAAGAAAGGTCATTTCTCTGTAGCCACCTGATAGGCTTATATTTTAGATTATCTAATTATTCACATAAAACCGAATAAGTTGCAACCCTTTTTTATAATTTTTTTATAAAATCTTTAATTACCGGGGTTACATCGCTACGTTCTTCGAAAACAAGGGTGTAATGATTACTATCACTTGTAATTTTATGGATGTTTTTAGTGAATTGTTGCGTTTCGATATACGATTCCGCTAAAAACAGTGCTGGCATCGTCCCGATTCCACCAGTAGAATGTACTAATAACACGGGGCATTCTACTTTAGCAAATACTTTGGCAGGCTTGTAATCATAGAAACTCTGGAAGTCTTGACGAATTTTTGTTTCATCTGATTTATTCTCCCAATGGCCATCTACTCTAGCAATCTCATATCGACCGACGCTTTCCATGTGCTCATCCCAAACTACTCCAAGATTGCTATAGATTTTCTTTATTTCCTCCAAGTAGGCTTCAGCAGTTTCATAATGTTTACTAATACGTCCTAATGAGGGCTCGACTATTTTTCTTTGATGATCTGTACAAGTTGCAGCGCCATCGAGTAAAATAACACCTTTTATATCATCGCGTTTACTTGCTACATTCCCCATGATGAAGCCGCCCATCGAGTAGCCCATTAAGATTGGGTTTTGTATATTTAATGCATCGATTAAACTAATAATATCCTGTGTATGCTGCTCGATACCTGTATTATCTGTAGCCTCTGAACTATTGCCACGACCCCTTAAATCAACAGAAATAAATCGATATTCATCCTTGAGTAGCTCCGCGTAGTAATGAAGCTGTTTACTATTTCCTGTTAAGCCATGAATACCTATGATTACACCTCGTGTTCCTTCATAATCAGCATAAGCTAAAGTACCACCATTAACTTCAATTGAACGATATTCCATATGTATCCTCCTAATGTGTAAAGTATAGAGTAATCTTTACACCTTCTATGCAGAAATGTCAAAATATTATTTTACGGATATTCTAAAATTCTTGTACTAAATAAGCAATTTTAAAGCTTTTCTTAGTTGTTAAAAAACTTTATGGTTTCCTAATTCTATTAGCGTTTTCTGATAGTAGTGCTTGGAATTACTTAACTTGTAACGCTAATAAATATTTAAAAATAAAAACACCTCTTCGACAAGAAGAGGTGTTTAGCATTATTATAAGTAATTTTTCATCCATTCTTGGAAATTAACGATTACTGTATCAATAAACTCAATTGTTGCTTGGTCTGTTAATTCGCCATTATCATTGAATTTTGTATGAGCTGCTCCAACATACACTTCATTCATCGGTAGTAAAGGTGAGTTTAAACCGCTAGCGAATAGAATATCTCGTAAATGCATTTGTGCTTTTACAGTGCCCATAGCACCCATAGAAGCACCCATAATCATAGATGGTTTTCCGTTCAACACTTTATCTACACGACTCATCCAGTCAATTGCGTTTCCTAATACACCTGGAATTGTAGAATTATATTCTGGTGTTAACCAAAGTACAGCGTCTGCTGCTTTCACTTTTGCTTTGAAGTCTAATACTTCTTGTGGTGCATCTAACTCGATATCTTGGTTATACATTGGAATTGGTTTTAAGTCTAAAATTTCTAGTTCAAACTTCTCGTCATAGCGTGTTTGTATATGTTTTGCTAGTTGTAAATTTAATGATTCTTTACGGATACTTCCTACGATTGCTACTACTTTCATGATATATTCCCTCCAAGGTTTAAGTTAATGGAAATTTTCTGCAATTTCCATTGTAAGTGTGTGACTGTCGGTTATAACGACGAAACAATTTAAGAAGCAGACTCTTTATATTGTGTCATTTTTTCAACTTTAGTCCTTTGTAAGTATAGGAGGTTACTAAAAGTAAGTCAAAGAAGTTGCTTGCGCTATGAAAGTGCCGGGATTCGAACTGTTACAGTGGTGCCTTCTCCTAAAACACTATCGATAGTAATGCCATATTTGTTTCCGAAATAATAGCGGATTTGTTCGTGTACATTTTTTAGCCCAATATGTTCTTCCGTTAAAGTGTTAGATGATTCTTCAAGGTAATCCCGTAAGTGCTGTACTTGCTCGGGATCTATGCCAGCTCCGTTATCCTGAATCCTAATAAGGAGGTCCTTTCCAGAAACAGTAGAAGAAAGTTCAAGGATTCCTTGTCCAAGCATCGGCTCTAACCCATGAATTATCGCGTTCTCTACTAGAGGCTGAAGTGAAAAATGTACTATTTGCATTGAATTACTATGTGGTTCTAAGTTTTCTAGATACTGTATCTTGTCTCCAAATCGCATTTGCTGCACTTGGATATACAAGCGAACATGTGTCAGTTCTTCCTCTAGTGTGATTGTTTCTTTCCCGCTTTGGATAGTGATTCGAAATAACTGTCCAAGAAGTCCGATCATTTCTGCTATATCGCGTTGTTTGTTTATGACAGCCTTCATTTGAATGGATTCGAGAGCGTTAGCTAAAAAGTGTGGATTGACCTGACTTTTTAGTGCACGATAATGTGCTAGTTGCTGTTGGGCCTTGAGATAAGAGGCTCGTTCAATATAATCTTTTAAGTTAGTAGTCATTTTACTGATACCTTGATATAAAACACCGAATTCATCCTGGCGTTCGCTCGTTAAGTTGACATTGAATTTTCCGCTTCCGATTTTTTTCACTTGCTCACTTAAAAAGATAATAGGTTTCGTAACACGTGAATATAAGATCACCATAAATAACGTAGCCATTGCTAGTGAGAAGAATGCTAACCACAAAATAGCCCTACGAAGGAGAATTGCATGCTCCGTCATTTCTTGTTCCTCAATATATTGTATTACCGTCCATCCAGAATATGGAGAAGTTACATAGTTAAAAAAAGAGTTAACATCATCTACTTCAGCATAGAAGCTCCCCGTATCTGTTGGAGAGTTTGAAATTGCTGACTGAACGGATGTTTTAAATGCTTTATCAGAGTTAACATGATTTAAATCAGAAGCATAAATAATTTTTCCAATGTCATCCATAATAACAAAGTTACGATTGCTATTCTCTGATAAGTTTAAGATATTTCGGAGTGAATCTAAACGGATATCGATCAGTAAAACTCCTAATGGATCTCTCGTACCGCTTTTGTTAATGACTCTTGCGATGGATATAACCGATTCATTTGAGTTTGGTCGGTGAAATGGCTGATGCGTTCCAAATAATACGATTTTACCTTTTTGTTCTATTGTTTGTTTGTACCAACCCTCGCTTGATAGGTTACTCACATCGTAAACAGCTCTTTTAAAACTCGAATAAAATACTCGATTATCTAAAAAAATTTGTACACTATCTACATTATCGATAGTCATTTCAATACTGCTGATGAAATGTTCAATTGCACTTTCATATTCTAGACTTTGAATATAATCCTTTTCGAAATCAGTTTTCCCCCAATTTTCTAGTGCATTTTGAAGTTTACTATCCATATGAGCTGTTAAAGCACCAATTTCAACACTCCGCAAATATTGATCGAAATTGAAGGATAAATTGTTAAGGATAAGGTTTGAACTGTTTTGATATTCACTTTTCGCTGACTGAATAGAGAAGACATATATGATAACCGAAAGAATTAATAGCGGAATAGTAATTGTTAAAATCATTAGACTAAAAATTTGATAATTTACATGCTTAAATTTAAATATTTGGAAGAGCAGCTTTAGTTGGGTCATCATTTTATATCCTTAATTGTTTTCTATATTCCGTAGGGGTCATTTGTGAGATATTCTTAAACAATTTTACGAAGTGTTTATAGCTTTTATATCCACACATTAGCGAAACATCACTTATGGAGTATTTGGATTCTTTCAGACATTCCAGTGCATGCCTTATTCTGATTTCGCTTACAAAGGTCATATAGTTAACATTTAATTTTGTTTTAAATAATCGACTGAGATACGATGGATTGTAAAAGAAATGATCAGCAACCATACTGAGTGTTAACTCTTGGTTAATATTCTTTTTAATATAAGTTTCAATCTTCTTAAAAAGTTGGAGATCCTCTTCAGCAAGAGACTCCATCTTGTTCAAAATTAGAGAAGTATCCAGTATTTCTATCGTGCTCTTTATAGTTTCTTGGAATGCCAGTTGCTTAATACGAATTTTTTCTATGCACTCCACAATAACTGAAAGACTCTTTTCATACTGTAATGGTTTGAGTAAATAATCATGAACACCGCCGTAGTGAATGGCTCTTTGTGCATACTCAAATTCACTATGCCCGGTTAAAATAATGAATAAGGTCTCGGGTAACTTTGAACGTAGATGACCTATCATTTCAAGCCCATCCATTACAGGCATTCTAATATCTGTTATGACTAAGTGAGGCGATTCGACTAAGGCTGTGTCTACTCCATCTTTACCATTCTCTGCTTCTACAATTGTATCTACCCCTAATTCCTTCCAATCAAAATATTCTTTTAAGCCAGAGCGTATGACAGGTTCATCTTCAACAATCATCAATTTATACATCATATTCCCCCAAAATGACTTCATAGTAGTTGTTGTTATAGAAGAGTTTAAACTTTTTGTAATGTCATTTTTTGTATTTTCTTTAGTGTACACGATAGAAAAGAATTTCCCAATAGTTAATTATATGATCATTCAGATAATTTAATATGTTCAGAGTATACATGTCAGAATTGGCGTATGAATGTAAAATTCGAGGGATTGTGAAGTGTGCTCTATGACATTATGATAAAAAGAGGTAGTGAAAGCGCTTACCTATATTTTCAGAATCGTAATAGGGGGGATACTATGCAAGGTTCAAAAAGAAGGTTCATTTTGTTTATCGCAATCGCATTTGTCGTATCAATGTTCTTGGCAGCTTGTAGTGAGGACGCTGGGGATGATAACGAAAAGGAAAAAGACTCTACAAAGGTTCCAGCATCGGGTGATGCCAATTCAGTTGAAATTACATGGTGGAATTTTCCGAACTTCCAGGCTTTAGATGGAGAAGTAGGGAAGTATGAAGAAGAAATTATAGCTGCTTTCCAGGAGAAAAATCCTGATATTAAAGTGAATTTAGAAATGCTGACTTTTGAAGGTGGACCGGAAAAACTAAATGTTGCCATTGCAACAAATACAGCACCAGATGTGATTTACGATGCACCTGGTCGAATTATTGACTGGGGTAAGAAAGATTTGCTAGAGCCGTTAAATGACATGATGCCCGAAGAGGTAATGAGTGATATTTCTCCAGCTTTGTTAAAGCTATCAATGGTTGGTGATGAAGTATATATGTATCCATTCAATACTGGGCCATTCATGATGGCAGTAAATAAAACATTATTTGAAGAAATTGGGGAACTTGACTTGTTACCTTTAGATCGACCGGATCGTACATGGTCTGTGGAGGAATACGAGAAAGCTTTAAATGCAGTTAAAGAAAAAGCTCCAGATATTATTCCTTCTGGGTTCTATGCTAAGAGTGTTGCAGGAGATCAAGGGACACGAGGTTATATTACCAATTTAGGTGGAAGTAGATTTTTAAATGAGGATTATAGTGAAGTAGCGATTAACTCAGCGGCTGGTGTAAAAGGGCTAGAATGGGTTGTGCAAGCTTCTAAGGATGGATTAGTAGCACCGGGTGCCGCGTCACTTGAAGCAGGGGATCATAATGACTTATTTCTACAAGGGAAAATGGCATTTGCTATTAACTATTCTGCTGTACTAAAATCACTATTTGCTCCAAATAAAACGGAAGACTTTGAAGATGTTTTGCTACCTTATCCAACTCCAGATGGATCAGATCCAAAGCTTGAGCCATTTCTTGGAGGTTTAGCTGTCTTCAATAACGAGGATGACAAAAAGGTAGAAGCTTCTAAGAAACTAGTTGATTTCATCGTGAATGATCCTGAGTGGGGAGAGAAAAACCTTATCCAAACTGGAGGATTGTCAGCACGTAACTCTGTTACGGGGCTATACGAAGGTTCAGAGTATGACTATTCAGAGCTAGCGCGTAAGTTTATAACAGATCCGCCAACTACCGCTGATGGTTATGCTGAAATCCGTACTTTCTGGTTCCCTGCGTTGCAGGAAGCAATTCTTGAAACAAAAACACCGAAAGAAGCATTAGATGAGTTTGCGGAAAAAGCGAATGCGACGATTGAAAAAGCAAAATCTGCTGACTAAAATACGGGAGAAAGAAAGTTGCCTAAGCAGAGTGAATAGATAGAGAAGGAGCAGCATCTTTGATGTGTTGCTCCTTTCTTAAAAAGAACTGGATTGGGGTGGTAGAAAATTGTTAGCAACTATTCGTAAGCCAAACAAACACAAATTGCACGATTGGTTGATGAGTTATTTGTTCTTGTTACCAGCGTTAACATTTTTCCTTATTTTCGTTGTGTATCCTATGTTTAGAGGAATATACATGAGTTTTTTCGATTATAGCATTACAAGCTTTGAATTCATTGGATTGGAAAACTATGTGACGCTTTATCATGATGAAACTTTCCATAAATCGCTTATAAATACAATTGTATTAGTTGCTGTTGCAGTTCCAATAGTTATAGGCTTCTCTATCTTCGTTGCAATGGCGATTTACAAGAAAAGTGAATTTATCCGTTCATTTTGTAGAGGTATCTTTTATCTACCTGCAGTGACCTCTGTTGTAAGTGTCACAGTAGTTTGGGGCTGGATATATCATCCAAATTTTGGATTGCTGAATTATATCACGAATTTTTTCGGTATGGAGCCGATATCCTGGCTTGGGGATCCCAAAACAGCGTTAATGGCCATAACGGTAATATTAATCACCACATCTGTCGGTCAACCAATCATTTTATATGTTGCGTCTTTAGGAAATATTCCTACTAGTTATATAGAAGCTGCTCAAATTGATCGAGCAACACCTGGACAAATTTTCCGGAAAATTATTTGGCCATTACTAATGCCAACAAGCTTATATGTAATTGTCATAACAACGATAAATTCATTTCAGTGTTTTGCTCTTATACAATTACTCACTTCTGGTGGACCAATTCATAGTACCTCAACAGTAATGTATGGTGTTTACCAACAAGCATTCCTATTAGGTAATTTCGGTATTGCATCAGCTATGGGGGTCATTCTAGCGATCATCATTGGAATAATTTCAATCATTCAATTTAAATACTTAGGTAATGATGTTGAGTATTAAAAGGAGGAAACGTCTTGAAAGCAATATCTCCGATAGAAATGAAGAAGAAAAATAATGTGCGTGGACGCTTAAAATGGTTACGTGAATTAAGTGCGTTTAAAATAATTTCAACAATTATATTAATCCTCTCGGGACTATTCTTTCTTTTCCCACTCTATTGGATTGTTACTGGTGCATTTAAGTCTCAAGTTGTAGCTATTACAATTCCGCCAGAATGGTTTCCCCTCACCCCTATACTTGATAACTGGGTAACATTATTTAACAATCCAGTTTGGCGTTGGACATTTAATAGTTTCTTTATCGCGAGTGCTGAGATGATTGCAGTATGTTTTGTAAGTGCAACAGCAGGCTTCGTACTTGCTAAAAAAGTATTTCCTGGCCGTAAGTTTATCTTTATCGCACTGATCGCAGCTATGGCACTTCCTAAACAGGTAATTTTAGTTCCATTGTTCACGATGCTAGCAGATTTGGGCTGGGTAGATACATATAAAGGGCTGATCATTCCAGCAATTGGTTGGCCGTTTGGTGTTTTTCTGATGAAGCAATTCTCACAAACAATACCAAATGAACTTCTAGAAGCTGCCAAAATTGATGGTTGTGGTGAAATTCGTTCCTTTTTTCATATCGTACTGCCAATGCTTAAACCAGCAATCGGTGCATTAGCAATTTTCACCTTCATGTTAAGTTGGAATGATTATTTTAGCCAACTTGTTATTACACGTTCAACGGATATGATGACTCTGCCGCTAGGTATTGCGACAATGCAAGGGGAATATAAAACAGATTACGGTGTAATGATGGCCGGTGCTGCCTTAGCTTCTGTTCCTATGATTATTATTTTCATGCTATTCCAAAAGTCGTTCACACAAGGAATTACAATGGGTTCTATCAAGTAAAGGAGGGGAAGTTGTGTTGCTAAATAAGTTTAAGGGAATTATCCCTGCTTTTTATGCTTGCTATGATGAGGCAGGAGAAATATGTCCAGAGAGAATTATAGAATTAAGTCAATATTTATATGAAAAGGGAGTGCAAGGTCTATATGTTGGTGGAAGTTCTGGAGAGTGTATATATCAGAATCTTGCTGAAAGAAAAGCAACGCTAAAGTATGTTGCGGAAAAACTGCAAGGAAAACTTACACTCATCGCTCATGTTGGAGCTCCATCTACAAAGGAAAGTGTGGAATTAGCAATTTATGCAGAGGAATTAGGTTACGATGCGTTATCGGCTATTCCTCCAATTTATTTTCAGTTACCTGAAAGCGCGATTGAAAAGTATTGGTTGGAAATTATGAATTCTACAGACTTGCCATTTATTATTTACAACATACCTCAAACAACAGGCTATAATCTTTCCGTTTCGTTGCTAGACAGGCTTTTAAAAAATGACAAGCTAATTGGCGTCAAGAATTCTTCTCTGCCAGTGATGGATATTGAACGATTTAAAGCAGCTGCACATGAAGATTTCATCGTTTTTAATGGGCCAGATGAACAATATGTGTCGGGTAGACTTATAGGAGCAGATGGAGGAATTGGTGGAACTTATGGGGTGATGCCAGAGCTATTTCTTAAAGCCGAGGAATTTATTTCAACAGGTAACTTCACTAAGGCTAGAAAAATTCAACATGACATTAATAATATTATTATTGCACTTTGCTCATTGAATGGTTCGATGTATTCCGTGATAAAAGAGATTTTAAGATTAAGAGGCGTAAATATAGGAAGTGTAAGAGGTCCATTAGAAGCAGTACATGGAACAGATGTTGAGGAAGTAGCAAACATTAAAAGAATGATCGATATCGTAATGGAGAAATATCAAAAGGCTTAAGCTGGGGGATGGATATAGATGAGACGTAATCAGGAAATATTAAAATCCTTCAAGCATGAACTCATCGTTTCTTGCCAAGCCCTGCCTGAAGAACCCTTGCATAGTCCCTATATTATGGCACGAATGGCTTATGCAGCGATGATGGGTGGGGCTAAAGGGATTCGAGCGAATAGCATTGAAGATATTAGAGAAATTAAAAAAACAGTAAGTCTGCCGATAATTGGGATTATTAAACAAGTCTCCGATGAATCTGACGTATTCATCACACCAACACTAAAAGAAGTAGATTTACTCTATGAGGAAGGCATCGATATTATAGCTATTGATGCAACTAATAGGATAAGACCTGATGGTAAAGTAATTAGCGAAGTTTTTCCAGCTATTCGCAAGCGGTATAGTAACCAATTGTTCATGGCCGATTGTTCTACTTATGAGGAGGCAAAACAAGCTTATGAATTAGGATTTGACTGCTTAGGAACGACGCTTAGTGGTTACACAACATATACCCAAGGCACTAAACTTCCAGATACGGAGTTAATTACTAGACTAGTCAAAGATTTTCCTGTTCCAATTATTGCAGAAGGTGGAATTTGGACGCCCGAGCAACTAAACAGTGTATTTGAACTAGGTGCATATGCAGCGGTGGTTGGAACTGCAATTACTAGACCTATGGATATTACAAAAAGATTTGTAAAAGCGATTAAGTCCGATGTAGAAGGATGAAGCTGATGAAAATACTAGCTATAGATATTGGTGGTACGTCTATTAAATTTGGTATGTCCAATAGGAGTGGAAATATTTCCTGTTTTAAAGAATTTGATTCGGAAGCTAAAAGGGGAGGAGAACATTTAATAGAAAGAATAATTCAGTTAGTTAAAATGAATTATAAAGACTTTCAAGCAATCGGTATTAGTACGGCAGGTCAGGTTAATAGCGAAGATGGCACTATCATCTATGCAAATGAGAACATTCCTAATTTTACTGGTATGAACATAAAGATGATTTTTGAGATGAATTTCAATGTCCCTGTAGTTGTTGAAAATGATGTGAATGCTGCCGCATTAGGGGAAAGAATTTTTGGGGCGGGTAAAAGATATACAGACTTTTTATGTTTAACGTATGGAACAGGTATAGGGGGTGCTATTATTTATAATTCTAGTATCTATAGAGGTTTTAATGGTTCTGCAGCAGAGTTTGGTCATATGATTTTGTATCCAGGTGGAAGGAAATGCACTTGTGGGTTTCTAGGTTGTTACGAAGCGTATGGCTCCACAACAGCATTAGTTGAAAAAGCGCTAGAAGTCGATAACAAATATGCGAATGGCCGAGAAATTTTTGAAGAACTTAATCGAGAGAATTCAAAACTGGAACAAATCCTGAATACATGGATAATGGATGTAGCTTATGGTTTGGTTTCCCTGACGCATATTTTCAATCCGCCTGTAATCATTTTAGGCGGTGGAATAATGGAACAGGATAAATTAGTATCATTGATAAACAGTAAAGTTAAAGAACTAATAATTGAAAGTTATTCCAATGTCGAGATTGTAAAAGCATCACTAGGTAATAAAGCAGGATTATTAGGAGCAGTGTCCCTTCATTTATAAGCCATTCTAATATATTGGTACCGTGTTTAGTGTTAAATTTCTATTTGGCGACAATAGCAAATTGTTCATATAAACCAACAAATAGAGAAATAATCGCTCTACCGAATAAGAGGTAGCGGATATTTCTTTTTTTTTTGATTAATAATAAATATATCGAGGGTATTTGTGCTTATATAAATCTATATTTTAGATACAACACTAATTTAAAAATAACCTTTCTCCCATTGTTTTTAGAACTTTAAAATAGTAAAATTGTCAAAGTAGAGGGAATAAAGTCACGGGGCAAATTAACTAGTAATTGTAGTTTTAATGATGATAGATGTGAAGGGAATTTTTTGATGTGGATATTGGGTGTACTATCTATATTACTTATTATAGTAGTTATTCTATTAAATTCTAAACGGGTTAGGTTACAACAACAGGTTGCGTCTATAATTCCTATGTTAGAAGTTGTAGAAAACTTAAAAGATATTATGTATTACTGTGAGTTAAAGCCAAATTTAAAATATCGTTATTTAAGTCCTGTAGTAGATCAGTTTTTTGGAAAGGGCGCTATGCAAGAACATATAAAAAATCCAGGTATAATCTTCAGTGATCTTGTGCATCCGGATGATCGGCATATTTTAGTGAAGAAAAAGAATGGCAACCTGGATTATAGCAAGCCCATCGTAACGCGATTAAAAAATGCGGATGGTAAATACATTTGGTTTGAGGAATATGCTACACCTGTATTTGATAATGAGGGAATAATTGCTATACAGGGAGTATTAAGAGACATAAGTGAAAAAGTAGAACTGGAACAGAAGCTAGAATACAAAGTTACTCATGACGCCTTGACGAATGTATATAATCGAGGTTTTTTTGAATCACAGTTAGATTACTTCAACTGGAAAAGAGATGTCCCTATTGCAGTTCTGATATGTGATGTAGATGAACTAAAACTAGTAAATGACCACTTTGGACATAGAGTAGGGGATTCTTTAATCCGAGAGACAGCCAAATTATTAGATACAACAGTGGTAGGAAATGAGATAGTAGCAAGAATAGGTGGAGATGAATTCGCAGTAATCTTCATCGATACTGAACTAGTATCTATTGAAAAGTATTTAAATAGACTTCGAAAAGAAATTGATTTTTTTAATAGTAAAAGTAGACCATATCGGGTTAAAATGTCAGTCGGTTTTGCATTTAGTCCCTCTTCATTAGGAAAAATGGATGCACTATTTGTGGAAGCTGACAAAAAGATGTATGAAGAAAAAATAGAAAAACGAAAAATTCCACAGTTGTAGAGACTTTAAAAGAAAGAGTATTAAATAAATAGACAAGAAGAAGCTGCCAATTTTCTTTGGTAGCTTCTTTTTTTATGGCACAAAGAATATTCTATATATCTAAAGTAGATATTTCCATATAAAACCTAGTATAAAGAATTGGTTTAGATGCACATTAAAACAGTCGACAAATTCAGATTTTAGGAGAAGGTTATAATTTGCATTTGATATCTATTGCCATTAAAAGCAGAAAGGTTTGTATCAATCATTTTTGGGGCAATACATATAAGGGATTGTTGAAAGTACATTGGAGGTATTACATTGAAAACTAGAATTATGATTTTTACACTATTATTTTTAAGTATAACTATTTCTACGACGAGTGCTTCAGAACTATTATTGAATCAAGTGAATTTAACTGATACAAAGATAGAAGATATGTCTATCGTAGAAGAAAGTCTTTCTGATTCATCTATACATACCGTTGCAGAAGGAGATAATCTGTATGATATTGCGGCCGCTTATAATATTTCCATTGAATTACTAATGGAGTGGAATGGTCTGACTGATCATGTGATTTATCCGAAAGACCAATTAATATTGAGTGAGGATACTGAGTTGGTCAAGCACCCAGATTCTATTCCACCAGAGGGACCAGGACAAGAAATGGTAGTCGAGGCAACTGCCTACACAGCCTATTGTTATGGATGCATTGGAATTACTGCTTACGGTATCGATCTAAGATCTAATCCAGAAGAAAAAGTGATTGCAGTGGATCCGACAGTCATTCCACTCGGTACTAAAGTGTGGGTAGAGGGCTACGGAGAAGCGATTGCGGGAGATACTGGTGGCGCTATAAAGGGTAATCGAATTGATGTGTTCATACCTACTTATGATGGAGCAATTGAGTGGGGGAGACAGGAAATAATATTAAAAATTATGGAATAACCTTTAGTGATAAATTATGTGTATTTAATACCATTTTTCCAAACAGATTTTCTGTGTTTGGGAGGATGGTTTCTTTTTATTTTATAAGAATGTTTGTTTTTGAAAGTTTTTGGGCAATACTTAGTCAAATTTAAAAGTGATTGAAAGATTACTTGTAAGGAGGATATAGTATTGAAAGCAAAAACGATGTTAATGTTATTAGTCGCTACTTTATCGATGAGCTCAGGAACGTACGCTGCTGAACCATTTCTAATCGCCACTAGTGATGGAGAAGAATATGATATATACATTTCTGATAGGGACACGGAAGATATTTTTTTCGATGATGCACTAAATATTGAACTAGCGTATGATTTTCTATTGGAACCTAAGACATACACAGTAGAAAAAGGTGACAATCTATTTAGGATTGCTCTTAAGCATAGTATTTCATTGGAATCTCTAATGAAATGGAACAATATCGAAGGGGAACTAATCTTACCCGGTGATGTATTAACTATAAGCAACACTGGTATCCCTGAGGTTGTTAAGAAGGTAGCGGCTGCTTCGACAAATGTAGCTAGAAGTTCCCCACCTACTAGTAATGTTGAAGAACCAAAAGCAACTGTGTCCACTTCCATAGAAGAATCCGGAAGTTTTGGAGCGGAGATGACTGTTACCGCCACGGCTTATACAGCCTATTGTGCAGGCTGCTCAGGGACGACCGCATACGGAATCGATTTGCGAGCTAACCCCAATCAAAAAGTAATTGCAGTAGATCCTCGTGTAATTCCATTAGGCACAAAAGTGTGGGTAGAGGGCTATGGAGAAGCAATCGCTGGTGACACGGGAGGAGCTATTAAAGGCAATAAAATTGATGTCTTTATCCCTTCCTATGACAGTGCTATTGCTTGGGGAGTCAAAGAAGTAAAGCTTAGAGTTATCAATTAAACCAAAAACCAGATCAGCGACTTATGCTGATCTGGTTTTTTTGAGCAATTGTTTAGTTCGTTTTTATAAGTAAATATATAAAGTAAGGAGCACCGAGAACGGAGATGACAATTCCAACTGGGAGTTCCATTGGTGCTAATATAACGCGACCCAGCGTGTCTGCGAGTAACAACAATAGTGCTCCTAGCAGAGCAGCTAGAGGTAATGATTTGGCGTGAGAAGCACCTACCAAACGCCGTGCCATATGTGGGGCGATCAAACCGAGAAAAGTAATTCCCCCTCCAACTGATACACAAACAGCTGCTATCGCAACGGAGATGAACAGAAGGAAACGTCTTTCTTTTTCAATATTGGCACCAACTCCTATAGCAATGGAATCTCCTAACTTTAATACATCGAGTACTCGAGACTTATATAGAGCAATTGGGATCAGGACGGCTAACCAAAGAACAATCATCCAAACGAATGTCCAATTCGTTCCCCAAATACTACCGGAAAGCCAAACGATAGCTTTCATAAAGTCAATCGGTTCCATTTTCATTTGGAAAATAGTTAGTCCAGCACCAAATGCAGCATTAATCCCAATTCCTACAAGTATAAGCCGTACAGGAGTTACTCGACCATTTTTCCAAGAAATAATATAGATTAGAAATGCAGCGGTAAACCCACCAATCAATGCTGCCAAGGGCATGATGAAAATAGAAAGCCACCCAGTTAAAAAGATAGTTCCCTGAAAAAAGAACATATACAACACGATTGTAAAACCTGCCCCAGCATTGATACCAAGAATACCTGGATCAGCTAGTGGGTTCCCAGAAATCCCTTGCAAAATTGCACCTGATATAGAAATTCCTAACCCAACAAGTAATGCCATGAATATTCGAGGTAAGCGGAACTCGAATATAGTAAGTTCATTTTGAGGAGAACCATTACCAAGTAATGTAGCAATAACATCGGTAATCGGTATTTTCATATATCCTGCATTAATACTGATAAGAACAGCCATAATGATTAAAATAAATGTAGTAATCATGAGAAATGTATATTTTGCTTCATTTTTAGCTAAAGTGTTTGGCACTATAATCCTCTCCCTTCTTTACGTGCTAGATAGAGAAAGAACGGCACACCAATTAACGCAGTAATCGCACTGACAGGCGTTTCAAACGGAGGATTCACCATGCGTCCAATGATATCTGCAGTTATCAATAATAATCCACCTAAAATAGCCGAACATGGAATGATCCACCTATAATCTACTCCGACTAAAAATCTAGTTATATGAGGGATTACGAGACCTACAAATCCAATCATCCCGGCAATGGATACCGCAGCTCCAGTTAAAAGAAGTACAGCAATTGTTCCTAACAACTGTACATAACCGGTTCGTTGACCGAGACCTTTTGCTACATCTTCTCCTAAACTTAGTACAGAGATAGAGCGAGACAAGATTAATGCCAATATAAGTCCTACTATGATAAATGGGGTAGCAAATAAAATATGTTGTGGCTGAATACTAGATACGCCACCCGCATACCAGTAGCTGATATCTTTTGATACATTGAACTTAATACCAATAGCGGTTGACAAGGAACTAAGTAGAGAAGTGATTGCAGAGCCGACTAATGCTAATTTTACTGGAGTAACCCCGCCCTTTGCCATAGCAGAGATTCCAAATACTAAAGCAGCACCGAGCCCAGCTCCAACAAATGAGAACATCATTAAGCCCAAATAGCTTATACCTGGTAACACTGCAAGCGCAATGGCTATTAAAAAAGAAGAGCCTGAAGTAACACCCATTATAGAGGGGGAAGCCAATGGATTTCTTGTCATCCCTTGCATGATTGCACCAGAAACTGCTAAGGCAGCACCAACAGAAATAGCAGCAACTGCACGAGGAAGTCGAAGTTCACGAATAATAACATGTGATGAGTTATCAGCTTCAAAATGAAAAATAGCTCTCCATACATCCTGATAACTTAAGTTAGATGCACCAAAGTTTATAGACAAAATTATACTAAGTCCAAGTAGCGCGATGCCAATGATAATGACGATAGTGCTAGTAAAAGGATTTTTATAATCTGCTGTTGTTTTTGTTAGATTCTTTGAATTTGAGTTCATATATATCATTATCTCCATTATAAGAAAAAATAAATATTGACAAATGAAAGATTTTGTATTCTAATTGAAATCGAGAATCATTATCAATGGTTCTAGTATACCATATCAAAAGGGAGATTAACATGATAAATTTACTAGGTAAAAATAAGTGGATACAATTGGTAGGAGCGGGAGCTTTGGCTTTAACACTCGCTGCTTGTGGTGATGAAGAAACTACGGATCAAACAACAACAGATAAAACAGAAGAACAAGCAACGGACGCACAGGAAAGTGATACACGTACACTGACAGATGCGATGGGCAATGAAGTAGTTGTTCCAGCTAACCCTGAACGAGTACTTGCTTCATATCTAGAAGATAATTTAGTCGCATTGGGAATAACTCCTGTTGCACAATGGAGTGTAAATGATGGAGCAAGCATTCAAGGATATCTACAAGGTGACTTAAAAGACGTTCCAATGATTCCACATGACCTGCCATTCGAAGCGGTCCAAGAATATGCACCAGATTTAATTATTATGGACTCCGCTAGTATGGTGGAAGGTGGTAAATACGAGCAGTATAGTAAAATTGCCCCAACTTATGTAATTGGGACAGAAGTAAATAACGATTGGCGCGATGAACTTAAGCGTGTAGGGGAAGTATTTGGTAAAGAAGCAGAAGCTCAAAAGGCATTAGAAGATTATGATGTAAAAGCTGCTGAAGCAAAAGCGACAATTGAAGCTGAAGTAGGAAATCCTTCCGTGGCAGCAGTATGGCTAGTAGGTGGGAAATTCTTTGTAGTTGGAGAAAACTTGTCTAGTGGTGCTGTAATGTATGGTGATTTAGGTCTGAAGGCACCTGCAGTAGTGAAGGAAATATCTGCAAGTGCAACTGGTAATTGGAGCGAAATCTCTTTAGAAAAATTGGTTGAGCTGGACGCAGAGCACTTATTCTTGATCAACAGTGATACAACAAGTGGTTCTGCTGCATTAAGTGATACATTATGGAACAGTGTGCCTGCTGTAAAAGCAGGAAATGTATATGAATTTTCACCGGATGAAAGCTGGCTATATACTGGAACAATTGCAAATGAACAAATTATCGATAACATTTTAAAGAGTATTGTAAAATAATTTATGAAGAAGAAGCTATCTCCTAGTTACAGGGAGGTAGCTTCTATTTTTTTAGTTCTTCTGCCAATTTAGATTTACGGAATTTTTTTTGACGCATAAAATCTTTTGCCTCTTCCGTCGTTTGATACGATAAACGAACATGATAGTAATTGATATATTCTCCTAAAGCAAAGATATACAGAAAGAGAAGCCAAAAGAGTTCTTTTGGAAAATGTAATAATTCATATATAACAAGAACAAAGCCAACTCCTAAAAGAAATAAATTTACTCTCTTCAAATGCTGAAATAATTTTAGTTGTTGGTCAGGCAGTTTGGAAAAACCCCTGCGCTTAGCTTGTGTCCATTTCAAAAACCAATAATAACTCCCCTGTATTAAAAGAAATTCCAATAATAGAAATGCAAACAAAGGAGCGAATGAAGTTAAATGTGGATTTGTCCAATCATGAATATTTAAAACATTAGCCCTAACACTGCAAAGATTATGGTTGCTGCCAATTCCCCTATAAACAAATTAAATAGTTTTTTAGTAAGCTTTTGATGCACTTAATACACCTCATTTGAGTCAAAATCTAAGTTTAAAAATTATAATACAACACTTCAGTCATTTAATTTACTAAAGGGTTGAGAAGACTGATAGAATATTGCATAATAAGAAATTAATATTTATATAATGGGAGCTGTTAATATGTCTATCAACATGGAAGCAAAAGGTAATTCGCAACAGCAAAGCATCTATTTAGAAAACCGCGGACGCCTGCTAGTAAAGTGCCCTGATAAACCAGGAATCGTTTCAGTACTCTCAACATTTTTGCACGCACATAATTCTAATATAATTGAGTCGAGCCAGTACTCCAGTAATCCTGAGGACGGGACATTTTTTATCCGAATTGCGTATCAATGTGAAAACTTACTGGAGAAGGCTTCAGAAATGGAAAAGGATTTCGAACAAATCGCTACTGCACATAATATGGAATACAGTTTTAATTATTTACATGAGCGGACTCGTTCTGCAATTTTTGTTTCCAAGGAGCCACACTGTTTAATGGAACTCTTATGGGAATGGCAAAATGGAGATTTGGATACCGATATTGTCGTAGTCATTAGTAATCATGAAGACGCACGTCCGTTTGTCGAAGCACTCGGCATCCCATATTGTTATATTCCTGCAAACAAACATATTCGAAAACAAGTAGAAGCTGAACAAATTCGATTAATGGAGCAATACAATGTAGACTTACTAATTCTAGCTCGATACATGCAAATATTAACACCAGAGTTTGTGGGGCATTTTCAAAATCGTATTATTAATATCCACCACTCATTTCTTCCTGCGTTCATTGGAGCCGGTCCATACGAGCGTGCATACGAACGTGGAGTAAAGTTGATTGGAGCAACTTCACATTATGTAACAAACAATTTGGATGAAGGTCCTATAATTGAACAAGACGTAGAGCGAGTGGATCATCGCGATGATGTAGCAGATTTAAAGAAAATAGGTCGTACTATCGAACGTCGCGTATTAGCAAAAGCAGTAAAATGGCATTTAGAAAATCGTATTATCGTAGAAGGTAATAAGACGATTGTGTTCCACTAAGTCAAAAGTTGTAATGCCCATATAGGTTGAATGCGCTAGTGCTTCTGTATATAATGAATATAGAAGCATAGTCTATAAAGACTGGATACGCGAATATCCAGTCAGCAATTACAGACCGCAGAAAGAGCGGTTGGTCCAGGGTCGAAAATAACCGTCAAACCTTTAGCTCAGGGGACGGTTATTTCTTTTTTACAAAGAAAATGATAATGGTCACTGCTATGGAAAAGGTTGCTATTAATACAGCGCTAAGCTGGATCAACAAACTCATCATCTGGTATGTTGTCATGGCAACACCTCCTAACGGAAAAGTGACCAGCCGCCCACCCTGCTATGTAATTGCCAACTTATTATAACACAAAAGAGAACTAATGTTCTATTTTATTGTTGTGATGTGATTCTATGGCTTTAACGTGCGATTTTACATGTATATTTTCTCAAGCAAAATTTTCCAATAAGAAAAGCCCTAACAGAGCAAGACTTCTACTCTGTTAGGGCTTATATTAAATTTGAATAGGTTTCTTCGCTCGGATATCTCCTAAGAAGAACTTTCCATATGGAATCATTTTTTGAATAGCGATGGACGCTATTATCGGAACGAGCAAACCTAAAGTAGTAAAACCAATAATGCCATATTGGAAAAAGTCGTTCAGGATAATATCGGTGAAAATATGCAAATACATAATAGTAATTGAGTGTTTTTCAATTTTTGCTAACCAGTCTAGCGATAGAATAGTAGTAATTCTTTGGAACAGACCGAGAATAATAATTATAAATGAAATTGGTATTACTAGGTCTAGTAATAAGTGGTCGTATCTTAAAAACTTCATACTTAGGTGATAATCAATAAAACCTAGTTTGTCTGTAATTATTGCTGTAATTGCTACTATTAAGGCACCTATAAGCCATGGTCTCGTAATATTCATCCAAATGGATTTTGCATAATAACCAAAAGAAAAATAAACGATTGCCATTAGAGCCACATCTAGATTCCAAAGCATAGGAATTGTTTGTGAAGCTTTATCTGGAGCCCCACTGATATATTGCATTGCAAAAATACTTTCTAAATGAGCAACAATATAAAAGACGATTAGTAACCCAATCTGCTTGACTCGATTTAAATACTTTGTCATCATTATGAATAACAAATACGTAAAGAATAATGTTGTTACGAACCAGAAAACTCCATAAGCACCACGTGCAAAACGACCTGCAATAACTAATTTCCATACATCCTGTAAGTACCAGGATAAGTCAAAGTTACCTCCCGCAAGCTCCATTCCATATCGAACAGTCGTAATAGCTAATAGGAAAAAGAAATAAGGCACCATTAGCTGTAGAAACCTTTTTTTAATAGAGACTTTTGTGTCTTGATCTTCTTTTAATTCTTTGAAAAATAATCCACTTAATAAGAAAAAGGCTGGCATATGAAACCAGTATATATAAGTGATGAATGGGAAATCCAATTCACCTGGATAATGACCGATAACTACTAATATCATTAAGAATCCTTTTGTAACATCAACCCATGTCAATCGCTTATTAGCCATGAAACTTCCTCCAAAACATAATATCTATGTTTGTTTATCCTTTTTTGGGTAATTATAAACGTATAGAGTGTTTCAATTATATTACATATTATTAAAAGGAGTTTTGTTATATGTTGGAAATAATTTGTTTTGGTGATAGTATCACCGCTAGAAAAGAAGGCTACCCATCGCCTATATTAACTCATAAATTGTCGTCAAAATTGCCTAATTATAAATTTATCAATGCAGGAGTATCCGGGAATACAACGGAGCAAGCAATGTTCCGTTTTAACAAAGATGTGCTTTCTAAGCGACCGGATGTGGTAACTGTGCTGTTTGGAGCAAATGATTCGGCGACTGATAAACTGGTAGATATAGATACGTTTAAGCGTAATATTTCTTTATTTGCAAAGCAGATTGGTCCGGAAAAGACGATTTTAATAAGCCCCGCACCTGTTGATGAATCTCTTCAACGGAACAGAACGAATGAACGATTGAAACAATATGCACAGGTTGTTCAAGAGGTTGCAGAAGAGACCAACAGTTATTTTATCGATTTCTTTCAGATTTTATATTCATACCCAAATTATAAAGAGCTATTAGTAGGAGAGCAGAATGATGGACTGCATTTTGGGGAGCCATCCTATGAATTGCTTTCTGATTTAATAGTGAAGAAAGTAGAGGAAATGGAGATTGAGGTTGGGTTTTTCAAAAAGTTAGTAGACCGATTAATGAGAGGCTAGTATTTTTCTGACGGTTCTTGGAAATCATAGTAGGAAGGTTCAGATGAGGAGTGAATTTTCTTGCTACAATTACAAACAGAGTTGGAAGGAAAAGAGATTGGTTTCGGTGATTTAAGAAGTAGAATTGATAGCTTAGGCTACACAATAGGAGGAAATTGGGATTACCATAAAGGTAGTTTTGACAATGTATTATGGCGAGATGAAGGAGAAACAATATACTTACGACTCCCTTTCGAAGTGGTGGAAGGGGAGTTAGATAATTACGACGCGCAAATTAAGTTTCAAACTCCGTACGTTATCAAGCATGTTGTCAATGTAGGTTTAGATGATGATGAGAATTCATTACTTACATCTACAGGGTTCAATCAATTCCAAAACCCCGTCGATAAGGACGGTCAAATTGAAAATCAAAATAAATGGACAGTAGCTGGAGAGCAGGCTGTTGAGAAAATTGTTCGATTAGTTCAATAAGTGAAAGATCATTTTGCATAAGGTGCGAAATGGTCTTTTTTATTGCTTAAAATTATTGAAAGCCCCCACACTTACAATATTCGCTGTATTTCATTATAATAGAAGCATTAGAGATGTAACTGGAAAGGAAAGCGACCGATGAAATATGAACGAATGATTAAT
>Ga0209013_10000714_pt1 | contig 30082 bp, 27 predicted proteins | sample Cruoilmetagenom2_FD_187291 | JGI IMG/M metagenome (GOLD analysis project Ga0209013, IMG submission 187291) | Oil polluted marine microbial communities from Coal Oil Point, Santa Barbara, California, USA - Sample 2 (SPAdes) (version 2) | ecosystem: Environmental > Aquatic > Marine > Oil seeps ...
AGAGAGTAACAGATCCGTTTACAGTATCAATTTCCCCTTTGATCCTGGTTCCGGTTTCACATTTCATGGAGCCGTTAACAGATTTAAGGATGCCTTTGATAACAACATCTTTCCCAAGCCTTATGCTTCCGTTAACGCTGCTCACTTTTCTTGCTGAAGAATTGTCTCCCAACCTGATAGAGCCATTCACATTTCTTACCCCGTCTTCAACTTCACATTTGCTTCCGGTTCTGATGCTCCCATTCACATTTGTAAGAGATCCGTTTACGGAAACATTGTCTCCAATCGAAATGCTTCCGTTCACTGAACTGAGCGAACTGTCGGTTTTTTCATCTGAATTGATATTTATTGATTTGTTTACAGACGAGATCCCCATTGTAAGAGATATGATTAAAACTGCAGTAAATAGTAAGATTTTTTTTAAACTCATTTTATTCTCCTTAAATTTCTTTCACTTTAAGTAACGATATGGACGGGAAAATGTTCAGAAAAAAATTAATTTTTGGAATTCTGTTTGCTGGACAATGTAATAATGAATATCCCGGAAATGACAATTATCATGCCGGCTAATTTTAACTTGTGAGGGAAGTGTCCGAATACGATAAGATCAAGGATGAGGACAAGTACTGAGTTACTCCCTGATATAGCTATGGCAGGTCCTGCCGGCCCCCTCCTCAATGCAACTTTAAGGGTCAGCATTCCAAGGCCGAGAATGAATCCGGTTACAATTGAGAGCATTATCAGAACAGGTGAGTTCAGTCCTTTTAATCCCCGGCCTGAGAATATGCTTGACAATAATGAAATAACTCCGATGGATCCGGATGCAAGCCACAATAAAGTTGTGATAGTGATCGAATCCCCCCCTTTATGTCCTGCATATTTGAGGAGATAGTTGGTGGTACCGAAAAGCAGCAAAGTTGCTATTCCGAAAACTGCCCCCAGTAAACTTGCAGAAGTTGAACTGCTGAAAGAGATAAGTGTGATTCCGGCCAGAATTGTGACCATCCCCAGAAGTTGTTTCCAGGTCAGTTTTTCTTTAAGGAATAACCAGGCTGCAAGTGAAACTAGCATGAAATTTGCAGAAGCTATGGCAACAATTGGCCCTTTTGACACGGGATCGGATATGAAACCGATTTTTAGTGTAAACATTCCGAGAGCGAGAGTTACTCCTGCCGCGATCCCGGCCGATGCTGTTTTCTGTTTAAAAGATTCCTTTATTTTGTTTATTGATACTATTGGTGAAATTAAAAGGATCAATCCTAGAAGGCCCATTCCGGCCCACAGACAGAAAATGGATGTTATTGAGGCGTCCATATTGTTCCCGGATGCTTCTCCGATATATCCGAGAATAAAATTTGTGAGTCCATAGAGGAAGAAGGTTGCAGTTGCAAATATGACCCAGGATATTTTTTCTTTATTCATTAATTTATTCCGGTAATCTGGAATGATAACACATAAAATTATGATTCGAGGGATTAAAATCAGTGACTGAGATCAAATACTTTGCAGAGGCCTTTTGTCTCTCCTCCTGATCTTTTCATAAATGATATTTCCTGTTCCTCTTCCTCTGAAATTCTTATAAAAAATACATAATTTTTTGTTATTTTGACTCTTTGTAACTCTGAAATTGATTCACTGATCAGTTCACCATCGATCTTTGTCAGCACATATTTAAATTTATCTTTCTCTTTTGTCCTGCATTTAAGAAAGATGTTCCCGGACGGAGTCAATGACATCCCGAGAATTACAGGTTTGAATTTAAATATCGATCTTGTATATTTTTCTATTACAGAACCGAATCTCTTGTACCAGGCTTTTTTGTTACCCACAAATATCGCCTTCTTTTCCTTCCGCCACTTCGCCAGATCTTCTTTTGTTACTATCTCCTGTTCGGGCACGGGGACAGTGATTGTTTTTTTCAGACTGCCTTTAATATCGTAGACTTCCAATTGGGAACTAGTTCCGTCTGTAAAAATTATTTCCCCTTTCCCGTTCGCAACCCAGATGAATTTCCGAGAGAAAGGGATGCCCATATCCCCGCCCCCGCGAATAAAGGAGATCCTGTCTGAATGTTCCCGCTTCAGGATGGTGGTTTTAACGGATCCGGAGGAGTCTATAGTTAAGATTTCAGAAGAATATATGGAATAGTATATTCCACTTTTCAGGATCTCCTTGCCATAAGTCTCTTTATGAAGATAGATAGATCCGTTCCTGTGGGGGACGGCATGAAGAATTCCATAGGAGCCCTTAATGTTGTACTTTACTGTTTTTACCAGTTCCCCCTCCATATTGAGATAAGTGATCCAATTATGCCCCCTTATAAATTCGGTGAAATAAATCTGTTTTCCGTCAGGTGTAAATCCAAAATCGGCGCCGTCGGCTCGTTTAAATTGTCCGGGGCCCTCCCCCTTTCCCCCTATTTTTCTGATCAGTTTCCCCTCTGGGGAGAAAACCTTTATAAAAGCATCCTGGCTGTCGTAAATGTAGATATTGGTGTCGGGTCCTTCAAGAATTTCCCCGGGATATATTATCTGTTCCTCCGGTGAGTTGCTTCCAAGAATAATTAATTTTCCGGTAAGTGGTAAAAAAAACGTACATATAAATATTAAGGCAAAAAAAATAGTTTTCATTTTGTCTTTATAACTGAATTGAGAGGTTATGGCAATAAATAGTGACCATGTACATTGTGAAGTACTACTTGGGTGTATAGTACCGGAGTATTTAGAGTTGATAAATTCCGGGTTTAACGATAATGTGTTACTATTTTTATAATACAGGAGGGATTTATGAAGATCAGAATACTTTTATTCATTATCATATTTATAGTATTTTCCGGTTTGGGATTTAACCAGGAAAAAGAGATCAAAGAGGGGATTACAGTTACCAATATTGAAATACCGATCAGAGTTTTTCTGAAAAGTGAGCTGGTGGATAATCTGAAGAAAAACGATTTTACCTTATTCATTAACGGGAAGAAAAAAGAAATCACCGGTTTTAATATTACAAGAAAAAGACTTGAAGAACAGGAGATAGAACTGGCGGATGAGAAGGCTGAACGCCCTCCCCGCTACTTTATTCTGGCGATGAATATCACAAACTTTTCCCCTGAGATCAAGAAAGGTGTTGATTATGTTCTGAATAATATTCTTAGAAAGAAAGATGTTCTTCTGGTTTTCATCAACAATACGACAAAGGTCTATCTTGAGCTTAAAGATGTATCTTCGATACGGGAGGAGCTGTTCAAGTATATTAAAGGGGAAAGTTTGAAGGCACATACACGGATGCAGTTATATTTTAAAGAGATCGAACGGTCCTCAAACTTTACCAAATTCAAAATGATGATGAAAAGAGGAGGGACCAGAACCTCCGGAGAGAAAGAGATCTATTTCGTCAGTGATTTTATGAAGAACTATTTGATCCTCTGGAAGGATTATAAAAAAAGATATCTGACGCCGGATGTTAATACCTACTATAATCTGTCCAAATATCTGAAGAATATCAAGATAGATAAGTGGGTGATCAGTTTTTTTCAACTGGAAATGTTTCCTGAAATAGCGATCAGCGGCGAGATCGCCCGTATCATCAGGGCGAAGGTGTACGACTGGCAGGTTAGTGAAGATGTAGAGGAAGTAACTTTTTCTCGAATAATTTCACGTCAACTCTCTGAAATACAGAAGGCAATGAATGTTTCTGATGGATTCCCGACTGAAGATGTGACCAAAATATTTACAAAAGTTGGTGCAACATTCCACTCCGTGTTTATCCCATCGACTATTGCCACTTTCAGTCGGGATATGACCTATAAACAAATATCCTCCGACCTTGAGAATAATCTGAGAAGCCTGACGAAAAAGACAGGCGGAGAGTTAGTTGCCTCCACAGACCTGAGCAAGGCAATGGACAAGATTGTAAAAAAACAGGATATTTTTTATATCCTTACTTATGCGCCAGATGAGGGTGAAAAACTTGAAAGTGTTAAGGTTAAAATTAGCAACAAAAAATATGATCTTGAATATGATGATAACGCCCGGCTGGCCTTTTCCAATGCTGAATCTAATCCGGATAAGAAAACTAAATTTCCCGATGTTGTGATATCTGACCTGAAATTCAAGAAGAAGAAATTATCATTCGCAATGTCAGGTTATGTGAAGAAAAAAAAGGAAGGGACCGGAGCTATCAACGTAAGGATAAGGATCAATGATGCAGCCGGGAAATCTTTATTTGACAAAAATAAAACCCTGAAAACAACGAAGGACAAAGCAAATCTGTCACTGAATTTTCCCTGGCTGAAAAAGGGGAAATATGAAGTTCTGATTGATGTGAAAGACCTATATACAGGAAAAACCGGAACAGATATATTAAAGTTTAAAGTCAGGTAGATAAAAAGGGAGGGGCAAATGAAAGTTTTTGTTGTTTTCTATATTTTAATTGTTTTGTTGACTGTTCAAGTCGTTTCTCCGCAGGAGAAGACCCTGAAAGAAGGGGTGACCGTAACCAATATTGAAATTCCGGTCAGGGTATTTCTGAAAGGTGGTATAGTAGATAATCTAAAAAAGAAAGATTTTCAGTTGTTCATCAACGGAAAAAAAAGAAAAATTAACGGATTTACCATTACCAGGAAGCGGCTCGCCGAGCAGGAAATAGAACTTGAGGTAAAAACAAAAAAATACCCGCCCAGATACTTTATTCTGGCCATGAGCATTACAAATTTTTCACCTGAAATTAAGGAAGGTGTTGATTATGTATTAAACAAGGTCTTGAGGGGTGGGGACTCCCTGTTGGTTTTCATTAACAATACAACAAAATTTTTTAAAAATATCAAGAACAGGTTAAAAATAGGGTCTGAACTGAATGAATATATAAAAAAAGAAAGTATTAAAGCGCATGTGAATATGGTCTCTTACTTTAATAAGATAGAAAGAGAATCATATTTCGCAAAATTCAAATTGCTTCTAAGAAAAATATCACGGAAGGGTGGTTGGATCAACGAAAAACCAATCTATTTTATTCATGATTTTTTAAAAAATTACCTTGGGATATGGAAGGAATATAAAAGAAGATATCTGTTGCCTGATATTAACAATTATTACAAATTATCTGAACACCTGAATAATGTAAAACTTGAAAAATGGGTGATCAGTTTTTTCCAAGTGGAGATGTTCCCGGAGATCGTGATTACCGGGGAAATGCACCGGATTATTCGTGCTAAGATCTATGAGTGGCAGATGAGCGAAGATGTTGAGGAGGTTATTTTTTCCAGGACCATATCCCGACAGTTATCAGAAGTTCAAAAGGCGATGAATGTTTCTGATGGTTTTCCTACTGAACAGGTGACAAAGATCTTTACAAAGGTCGGCGCCACATTCCACTCTGTTTTTATCCCCTCATCGCTGCCGGTATTCAGCAAAGATATGAAATACAGGCAGATCTCCTCCGATCTGGAAAACAATCTCCGAAGCCTGACCGAAAAAACAGGCGGAGCGCTTGTGGCATCTAAAGACCTGAGCAAAGCGATGGATGAAATTGTTAAAAAACTAGATGTTTTTTATACCCTGACATTTTCGCCTGATGATGATGAGAAGTTGGAGAGTGTGTTAATCAAGACCGGGAATAAAAAATATGATCTTGCTTATGATGATAGTGCCAGAATTGCTTTCTCTAATACAGGTGTATCTCCGGACCGGACGATCAAAACCCCTGATGTTGAAATATTGGGCCTGAATTTTGTTCAGAAAAAACTCTCCTTTGCTATGTCTGGATATATAAAAAAGAAAACAGATGATACGGGTGCTGTTAATGTAAGGATCAGGATCAATAATGCAGCGGGTCAATTGCTGTTTGACAAGGACAAGACTCTGAAAACCACTCAGGATAAGGCGAATCTCTCACTGAATTTCACATGGCTGAAACCCGGGGAATATGAGATCCTTGTTGATGTGAAGGACCTTTACACAGGCAAAACAGGTACGGATTTTTTAAAGATAAGAGTTAAATAATTTGTTTTAAACAGGAGGTCTAATGCGAAAATCTATAGTAGTCCTTATTGTATTTCTATATGCTTTTTTAGGTCACTCTTTCTCTCAGGAAAAAGAGATCAGAGAAGACATGACCGTTACCAACGTTGAAGTGCCGGTGAGGGTTTTTCTGAAAGGGAAGCCGGTGAAGGGGTTAAAACAATCCGACTTTGCCCTCTTTGAAAGAGGTAAGAAACAGGAGATCAACGGTTTCTATGAAGTATCCAGGGTGATTGAACGAGAGAGTGTTCAGCTGGCCTCAGAGAGGGAAGAAAACTATCAACCCCGGTATTTTGTACTGGTGTTCCGGATCACTTCTGTTCCGGGAGATCTCGAAAAAAGTGTGGCCTACCTGTTTAAAGATGTCCTGAGGACCCAAGACCAGCTTCTGGTTTTCATGAACAATAAAACGGTTTTTTTTAAAGATCTTAAGCAAAAAGAACAAATGCAAACCCTTTTAATGGACAGATTAAGGGAGCAGGCTATGATCGAGAAATTCAGATTTGAGAAATATTTTCTCAAGGTGGTGGGGAGCCTGGACCAGGCCCGGCTTCAAAGCCAGCTGGAGCTGGATCGGATGGATTCAAGAATGGTGGCCAAAAGCTCGCGGTTATTTCTTAAGAATTATCTGAGAATCTGGAGGGAATACAAAAGGAGATACTTGGTGCCTGATATCGACACCTATTATAATTTTTCAAAATTTCTTGAAAAGATCGCCCTGGAGAAATGGGTGATCTCTTTCTACCAGTTCGAAAAATTTCCGGAACTCAAACTATCGGGGAAATTCAGGCGCGAATTAAGGAACCTGATCGGTGATATGATGGGTTCTGCAGAAAGTGAAAATTTGGCCATTGGGCAGATCCTTTCCCAACAGATCAATACCATTGACCGGGAATTGAAGGTAGCGGAAGATTTCCCTTCCGAGGAGATCAGCCGGTTGTTCTCCAAAGTGAATGTAACTTTTCACTCTATGTTTTTTACATCCTATAATGATATTAATTCCCAGGATCTTTCATTTAAAGAGATCTCCACAGACATTGAAAATTCGTTGAGAAAACTAACCCGGCTCACGGGAGGGGAATTGATCGTGTCCAATAAACTTAAAAAATCTCTGGAGGATGTGGTCAGGCAGGAGGATACATATTACATGTTGACCTACTCCCCGGAATCGGAAGTGAAACGGGGGAAGATCAAGGTAGTGGTAGAGAACAAGGAATACAAGATTCAATATGACAACAACATCCATGCCGACTATATTTCCGAGTACCTGAAAAAACGGGAATCGGAAGTGACGTTTGTTAAACTGAAAGATATTGGTTTCTTCGGGAAAGAGTTGTCATTCAGGGTTACTGATATCATGCGGAAAGACAGTGGTAGCGTGAGTGAAGGGAGTGTGAAGGTTCATATAGTAGTAAAGACCCCGGAAAATAAATCTGTGTACGATCAGTCGAAAATAGTGAGAACAAAAAAGGGAGATCTTTCCATTGATATAAAAATGGATTGGCTGAAGCCTGGTGAGTATGACCTCACCATTGACGTATCCGATATTCTGAGTAGCCGCTCCGCTTTCGAATACCTGAAGATCAAAGTTAACTAATCAGTCTGAATATTTATTTATCATATCCTTTACTGCTTTTTCACATACGATGCAATAGGGCTTTTTACCGATCGTGAACATGATGCAGTCCACCATCGGGCGGTAGAGCCCCTCCGAAGAATATCCGGCCCCTTCATAGGCACCCACCACACCGATCCTTCCTGTCCTTTTAAAAAAATCGCGGTTCTCTTCCTCTTTTTTTAGCATGAGCAATTCGATATCTCTTTTTGCCTTGTTGATTTCTTCAGCTCCTGCCCCAGACTTAGTAAGTTTTTCTATTTTAAGGTTAATTTCTTTCCTCTTTTTCCCGAATTCCTCATTCATACTATCGAACTTGATTTTCCTCCAGCTTGTAGGAATTTTTGTGTTTTTACCAACCAGGCTGGACCATTTTAGATTTGTTTTATCGAGAAGTGCTGTAATGTTAGCTTCTGCAGGCTCGGTTCCTCTGGGGTAGAATTCATTATATGCAACAGATGATGAATAGTATTCATCGGCAAGACCGCTGAAAGAATGGCCGAACTCATGAAGGATAAGATATCCAGCCTGCTCATTGTCAATGGTGAAAGTGCAGAAACTATTGTATATCCCTCCTCCGCCGTATCTGGATGAATTTACCATTATCATGATTGCATCACATGGGGCTGCTGCAGTTATATCTCTGACCTTTTTGTTAGCCTCTGTTAAAAGGTATCTTGATGATCCGAGGGAGTTAAAAGTTGTGTCAAGTGAAGTGTTCTTGAATTTCCCGACCCTCGGTTCGTCCGTACCACTTTCACAGGATGGTTTAAAAACTCCGAAAATATTTATTTTATCTCTGCTTGAATTGTATGGTTCCTGGCTGAAAAATATTTTTTTTACCTTCTCGAAATCCTTCACTGCCTTTTTTTCCTCTTCAGCTGTGTAACCTTCGGCTACGATAGTCAGATCCATCCTTTTTGAGGGGGGGCCGCTTTTATGAACGTTGAACACTTTGATGTTTTTGTCGGTTCTCTCTTCAATTATATTTACTGAATCCGGATCTATCATACTTCTATAAAGTAATTTAGATTTCCCGTCAGTTGAATATTTTTTTATAATTAATGTGCTTTTTGATTTCGGATAGGGGACGAGAGCAGTTTCATGAAATGCTTTACGGATCCCGTTTGAAGCTTTTCCGGTAGTAGCGTATTCTCCGAAATATGAATCAAAACCCCTTGAGAATAATACCCTGTCACCATTTTCTGTAAGAAGGCTTACTTTGTACTTCCCGTATTTGAAAGGATCTATCAATTTTGTTCTGCTGCCGGCCCATTCTCCTTCACGGTAGATTCTGTCAAGCGAGATCATCTCTCCTTTCCCTTCCCAGAAATGGTGATAATCAATCCTCATTGTCCTTCCGGTAAAATAATTGTCAAAATTCGATTTGTTATCTCCCCCATGCAGGATCGAAGCTGTTAAAAAAATAATTAGTGCGATCTTTAAAAATTTCATATGTTTCTCCATCCAGGATCACCCATCTCTATGGTATCCGGTTTTTTTTATTATTGTAAAAGCTCTGTATAATTGTTCGAGAAATACTATCTTGAAAATATCGTGGGCAAAGGTCATTTTAGAAAAAGAGATCACTGCATCGGACCTTTTTATTACTTCCCCTGAAAGGCCCGGTGCATCTCCGATTACGAACAGGATATTTTTGTTGCTGTAATTAAGTTTGTCTGAGATAAGCTTGGCAAATTGTTCCGAATCATACTCTTTCCCCTGCCTGTCAAGAGAGATGATAAAATTAGTGTTTCCTGCCCTGTCTAATATTTTTTCTCCGTTAATTTTCATCGACTGTTTTTCATCTCCCAGTTTTGCAGATTTCAGGGTGTTGATTTTAAACGGTGTGAAGAAAGCGATCTTCTTTTCGTAATTTTTTTCAAGTTCTGTCAGCTGCCTGAATTTCTGGTTTCCTATGCAGAGCAGCTCAATCTTTGCCATATTTTTCAATTCTGTCGTAGAGAGACTTTCTGGATATCCCGAGGATTTGAGCAACTTTAGACTTATTCCTGTATTTTTTAATGAGATGATCGATGTATTTTATTTCCAGTTCTCTCATCGTCATATCATCTGAGGAAAATGAACTTTTCGGATCGAAGGAACCTCCGGTAAGTATTTCTGTATCCTCATCATTGAGCAGGTCTTTTAATACTGAAATATTATTCACAAAATTCTTGATTTCCCGGATATTTCCGTCCCACCTATGATCAACCAGGTTCTTTTCACCTTTTTTTGTCAGCTTTAAGTTGATCCCGGATTCAGAAGAAAAGAATTTTATCAGAGGTATGATATCTCCTTTCCGTTCTCTTAACGGGGGAATTTTAATAGAGTAGGCAGATATCCGGTAATAAAGGTCTTTTCTGAACTTTCCGTTTTTCACTTTTTCTTCAATATCGTGATCAGCTGAGAACAAAAACCTGGCGGTAATTTCTTTTTCAACAGAAGAACCGAGAGGGAAGTATTTTTTCCGTTCTATTATTCTGAGAAGTCTTGACTGCATGTTGAGGCTTAACAGGTCGATCTGGTTGAGAAAAATAATTCCGTTGCCGGCGGAAGCCCATCTTCCCTCATGATTTTCACCTGCTCCAGTGAAAGCACCTTTGCTGTATCCGAACCATTCACTCTCAAGGAGATGTTCAGGAACGTCTCCGCAATTAAGGCTGAGCATCTTTTCGCTGCCGCTGATCGATCGGATAAAATCAGCCCAGAAATCTTTTCCTGTCCCTGTTTCTCCGTACAGCAATACACCGGTCTCAAAACCGGCAACCTTTTCAGCCTGCCTTTTTATATGATCTGAGGCAGGATCCTTAAGATTATTCAGCAAAGATGAAATCGTATCTTTTTGCATCCATCCATAGTTTTTCAAGAGAAAATTTAGCTCTTGTTTCCGGGGAGAAAATATGAATAACAAAATCTACATAGTCCAGCAGGACCCAGTCTCCGTACTGACTCCCTTCAACACCGAAAGGAGCATCACGGAATTCCTTCTTCAGGAGGCGCTGCAGGTCATTTGCAATGGCCCTGTTCTGTTTCTGGGAATTCCCACTGCAGATCACCATAAAATCGGTAAGGTCAGTGATCCCCTTTAGTTTAAGTATAACTATGTCATCTCCTTTATTGTCAGAGATCACAGAGACTGCTTTTTTTACAATTGGAGGTATTCTCCACGTTTTCAACACAGAATTGAATTTGTCAGGTTTGATTTTATCCATAGAGGTCATTCTCCTCGATTATCTCTTTTACTTTCTTGTCTACAAGTCCGTCTATTTTTTTACCACGTTTAATGAGACTTCTGATTTTTGTGGAAGAGAGGTTAAGGTATTCTGATTTATATGAATAATAATATACAGTATTTGAGTTGGATTGGGGCCTGTTGTGGGTGATCGGTTTGATTCTCTCTTTTTTAAGGAGTTCAGTAACTTCACCTTCCTGTCCTTTTGTCCTCATTACTACAATAAAGTTGATAAGGTTGAAAAGTTTCCTGTACTCTTTCCATGTTCTGATCTTTAGAAATCCTTCACTTCCGGAAAGAAAGAAAAAATTGTTATCAGGAAAAGTTTCATTCAGCTGCCTGATCGTATCTATTGTCCACGAATATTCATCCCTTCTGATCTCTGTGTCGTCCGGGATCAGGGTCGGATAGGGTAAGAGAGCGGACTCCAGCATCTTCCACCTGAGGTGTGCTGATGCGATCAGGTCCTTGTCTTTGTGGGGAGGTTTTGCTGACAGTATGTATCTGACCGAATCAAGGCCGAAGTGTTCCATGATCCTCAGTCCAATATCAATATGTCCCTTATGGACAGGATTAAAAGTACCCCCCAGTATTCCTGTTTTTATATCATTCCTCATTTAGCAATTTAAAAAGTTTGTTTTTCAGCCGGTTAAGGTTGATCTCTTTCAATGCGGATATTTCCAATAGTTCAAATCCTTTTTTCTGGCAATATTTCCTCAGATCCTGTATGCTTTCGTCAGTTTCAACATTATCCAACAGGTCAATTTTATTTGCAACAATCAGCTGACGTTTCCTCATCAACTCTCTTTTGTGAGAGCGTAGTTCATTTAAAAGAACCTCAAATCTTTTTACCGGGCTTTCCTCAGATGGGTCACCCATGTTGATCAGATATACGAGGACCCTGTTCCTTTCGATATGTCTCAGGAAATCTGTCCCCATCCCTTCACCTTTGTGAGCCCCTTCTATTATCCCCGGGATGTCTGCAATGATCAGGCTTTCATGACCCTGGTAAACTACTCCGAGATGAGGTGTCAATGTAGTAAAAGGGTAATCGGCTATTTTGGGTTTTGCACCGCTAATTTTTGAGATCAATGTTGATTTTCCCGCATTCGGAAATCCGACCAGCCCTGCAAAAGCGATAAGCTTTAACTCAAGGACAACTTTTATCGATTCTCCCGGTTTCCCTTTCTTGGCTATTTTCGGGGCCTGGTTCACTGAAGATTTAAAACGGACATTGCCTGCTCCGCCTTTCCCTCCTTCAGCGATAGTGAATTCTATATCTTCACCCTCGAAATCGAACATCAGTTCTTCTTCCGGAAATGTTTTTATCATAGTTCCCGGAGGGACTTCCATGATCCTGTCTTCACCATTCTTCCCGGATTTGTTGTTTCCGCCGCCATTCCCGCCATTCCTGGCTCCGATATGATGATTTCCCTTAAAATCTATTAATGAGCTGACTTTTTTTCTGCTTACCAGGACAACTTTCCCGCCGTTTCCTCCATCCCCTCCATCGGGGCCACCTTTCGGGATGAATTTTTCTCTTCTGAAACTGGCAGAACCATTGCCGCCATTTCCTGCCGAGAAGATTACTGTTGCCCTGTCTACAAACATGATGGTTTTATCTTGGAAAAACTGATGTATATAATGCCTTCAGAATAGTTATTGACAATAAATCTGAAGGCTTTTGATTAATTTGGTACTACCTCTACAAATTTTCTTTTATTTTTTGTGACAAATTTTACAATTCCGGTGGAGAGTGCGAACAATGTGTCATCTTTTCCTATTCCTACGTTCTGTCCCGGTTTAACTTTTGATCCACGCTGTCTTACTATAATAGAACCTGCATTTATCTGTTCACCGCCGAATTTTTTGACACCGAGCCTCTTGGCGTTACTGTCTCTACCGTTCTTAGCGCTACCACCTGATTTTTTATGTGCCATTATTATTTCTCCTTTTTCGCGGCTGCCGGTTTTGCTTTAGCTTTTGATGCTGTTGCGGGTTTAGCTTTTGGCTTTGGTGCTACAGCTGGTTTGGCTTTAGGCTTGGATTCTGCTGCCGGCTTTGCTTTAGGGGCAGTTTCAGCTTTGACTTCGATCTTCTCGATCAGGATCTTGTGAAGCCTCTGTCTGTGCCCTTTAGTTCTTTTATATTGTTTCTTGGATTTCTTTTTGAAAACAATAATTTTCGGAGCTTTTATTTCTGAGAGGATCTTTGCTTTTACTTGAGCGTTCTTCACATAAGGAGTGCCAAGAAGTGTTTTCTCCCCTTTCAGCAAAAGTACGTTCTCAAAAACAAAGTCATCCTGCTTCTTTTCTTCATTATTGCCTAATAATTCAACTTCCAGTATATCACCTTCTTCTACTTTATACTGCTTCCCGCCTGTTTCAAGTATAGCAAACATCACATTACTCCTTTTTTTAATACCCGGAATTTATATCATAAACTTGGATTTAATTCAAGTTCAGATGTGATTTTACCTCCATTTGCTCTGAAAAAACTTTAAAAAACATAAAAAAAAGTGCTATATAGTGCTATATTATTGAAAAATCGGAATAATGCTGGTATATAGGTAATATGCATTGCTAAAAAGTCTGACACCGCCTATATATCAGCAGAAACTGGAAAATCTTTCTTGGCATGTGGAAACCCGCGTGGGCAAAGGGTTTCCGGGTTTTACTTTTCATACATTCCCTATATGTCTGCAAAATAGAGCATTGAGAACTTGACTTTTCATTTTCTCTATGCTAAAGATGTATCGTATGGAAAAAAACCATAAGTGGAGAATGGTATGTCTTTTTTCAGTTTTGGAACAAAAAGAATACTGGGACTCGACATTGGTTCCTTTGCTCTGAAGCTCGTTGAGCTCAAGGCAAAGAAAAAGGGGAAGGAAACAGTACATGAGCTTGTTTCACTTGGTTATGAGCCGGTTCCTTACCAATCAATAGTTGAGGGCAGTATAATGGACTCTGCTGCAGTAGCAGACTCTATTCAGCATGTTTTTTATGAGAGCAAAGTAAAAGCAAACAATCTTTCGTTCGGTGTTTCCGGAAGTTCAGTTATTGTAAAAAAGATAGAAGTTCAGAAACTGAGCCCGGCGGAAATGCATGAGCACATCCTGTGGGAGGCCAGGCCGCATATTCCTTTTACTCCGGAAGAAGTGAATATCGATTACGAAATACTTGAGCAGCCTGATGTTCAACCGAACATGACAAGTGTAATACTTGCTGCCGTTAAAAAAGAAAAATTGAATGATTACCTTAATGTTTTTGATATTGCTCAGAAAAAAGTTGATCTTGTAGATCTTGAATCTTTTGCCGTATTGAACAGTGTCCTGAAAAATTATGAAATGTATACTGACCGTACTATTGCTATTATCAATATCGGGTCTTCTATTACCAATGTTGTGATCTCTAAACGGGGTAACCCTGTTTTTGTCAGGGATATAGCACTTGGCGGTAATCAGTTTACAGATCTAATTCAGAAAGAACTGAACCTAAAATATGAAAAAGCAGAATCGGTTAAAAAAGGGAGGCAGGTCGAAGGTGTATCCCCAGCAGCAGTTAAACCTGTTGTCAATCTGATCTTCGGTGAATTGAAGAATGAAGTTAAAAAGACATTTGAATTCTATAGGTCTAATACTATGGAAGGAAGGATTGACAATATTCTTCTGAGTGGAGGTACTGCCAATCTTGAATCTATACTGGACCTTTTTTCCCAGGAATTTGATATTCCTTTTGAGATCGTGAACCCTTTCAATAATATTGAAATTAATGAGAAAAAATTTGATCTGAACTTTATCAGTGAAATGGCCCCGGTTTTCAATGTGGCCATGGGATTGGCCCTGAGGGCTGTCGGAGATGAAAAATGATCAAAGTTAATCTATTAAGCCCCGAAAAAAAAGATGTAACTCCAGGTGTTGCGGCAACAGAATCTTTTGCTGATGAAGCAAGAGATAGCAAGGTCAGTGTGCCGGCAATTGTGGGAGCATCTGTACTTACATTCTTCATAATTGGGGGGATGTATTTTCTCCAATCCAACAAACTTACTGATGTGAAAAAGACTCTTGAAGTAAAAAAGGCCAGGCTTGTAGAGCTGGAGGAGGTTCTTCAAACCCTAAAAGTCCTTGAAAAAACAAAAAAGGTTCTTAAGAACAAAGTTGATATAATACAGGATCTGAATTCAAGAAAACAGGTAGCTGTTAAGATGATGGATCAGTTATCACGTGCACTTCCTGAAATGGTATGGCTGCTCAAATTGAAGTTTACCAATAGTACGGTCAGTCTCAGTGGAAGTGCTCTTTCGAATAATCTCATAGCGGATTTTATCAACAATCTGAAAAGTACCAATTATTTCGGAAATATTAAGTTTAAAGATTCTTTAAGAAAAAAGCAGTCGGGAGTTGATGTTTTCAACTTCAGGCTTGATTGTACTTTTTCTGATCCAACCAAGAAAAAGGGGACGGTGTAAAATGGATCTGCAAAGTTTACCCTGGTATGGACAACTTGGAGTATATCTCATAATCGGAGCTGTCCTTTTCGGATTCTTCTACTATCTTCACTACTCGCCGACAAGCAAAACAATTGACAGAACTGAAACGGATTTAGAAGCTGTAGAGAGCAAAATTAGGATTGCTGAAAGGCAGGAGGGAAAGCTCAAGCAATTAAAAGAAGAGATTGCAAATTATGAAGCTACCCTGGAAGAACTGAAGCTTATTCTTCCCGAGGAGAGTGAGGTTAGTCAGATTATCAAGAAAATACAGTCAATAATATCAAGTGCAAGGTTGAAAATCGGCAAATTTGCTGAACAGAAGAAGAGTACGAAGAAAGTTTATGTTGAAGTTCCATACTCAATATCACTGGAAGGTACTTATCATAACCTTGGTGTTTTCTTCGATCAGCTTTCGAGGCTCCAAAAGATATTTACTGTTAATAACCTTTCAATTGTTCCCATAAAGAAAAAGGTTAGTGATTATTCAATTACTGCCAACTTTAACACTTCAACCTATATATATAAAAAATCTGCCTCTAAGAATAAGGGCAAACCAAAGAGAAGGAGGAGATAATGAAAAAAGCACTATTCATATTTCTCCTGTGTACATTTTTCCTGATTCCTCAACAGAAAAGTGAGGTAAAGGATAAAAAAGCAGAAAAGTCGGGAAAACCGGCTGCTGGTGTTGAAACAAAAACACCGACTTCTCAGGGTGAATTCCTATATAACCCGATGGGTAGGAGAGATCCTTTCTGGAATTTATTAAAGAGGAATAGTTCAAAATTAAAAAAGAAGAGAAAAGCCGGGCTTTCGGGGCTGGATATAGACCAGTTGGAACTTGAAGGGATAATTAAAAAGAATGGAAAATTTGTTGCCCTTCTGAAAGGTCCGGACGGAAGGCCCTATTTGGTAAAAGAAGGAGATAGTGTCTATGACGGAGAAATTCTGGCAATTGGGAGTCATATGGTTAAATTCAAGAAGATATTGACGATAGCTCTTGGCGGCACTAAAGAGAGAACTATCATAAAGAGACTAAATCCTGAAGAGGAGGATGAGAGAAAAAATGAGAAATAAAAAACTAATTTTAACATTGGCATATTTTGTATTGGCAGCTTTTTTTCTCAGTGGAAAAACAGTTATTAAGGATGTTGAATATTTCAAGGGAGAAGATTTTGTACAGCTTCATTTCGCTACTGACTCCATAATTCCCATCCCCGATCTGTTCTATCCCATAGAGGATAATTTTAAATTTATAGTAATGAGGATAGAGGATGTCACATTTAAAGGAAAAGATGAGAAATACTTCTTCAATTCTCCGGTTATAAAAGAGATCGAGTTGAAAACCCGTGATAAAAACCTGGATGTTGAGATAAAACTGAAGGACAAAGTAAGTTATAGAGTGTTCAGTAACAGGAATGGGTTATATATTGAATTTCCTATATTCAAGAAAACATCTAAAACGGAAATAGCTTCAGTTCCGATCAAGAAAACTAAAAAGGTAGTGGCAAAGACTAATAAAACACCTTTAACATTTAAATCTGAAAAGGTTACGGGATATTCCGGCAACGGAATTCTCAGAAATGTAAGTTTTAAAGAGAGGAGAGGGGACGTCCTGAGTTTTGGGATAGCCCTTTCCAATAAGGTTAATTACAAAGTGATCCCTTTAGAGAAGAAACCTGCCCGGCTTGCTATCGATCTGACTAACGTTAAATCAAGAAAGATAAAGAAGAAGATCGGGCTACTCAATGTTAAGGGAATAAGAGGTTCTTATAATTCACCTGAAATTTTCCGGATAGTTTTTGATCTTGATTATCTCAGAGAATATAATGTTTCTTATAATGGGAATACACTTGAAGTAGAGTTTAACAAAAATTCTCTGGCAAAAAACAAACATATTGATAAACCAGTCAAGTCAATACCTTCTGATCCCGGGATCATGAAAAAATCTATTGTAAAAGTTGAAGAGATCCCTGTGAATAAAGTAAAAGATGAGGCTTTTATTGAAAGGCTGAAAAAGAAAGGGAAAGTATTTGAGAGTATGCCAAAAGATAATGAGATCGTGAAAGACAAAGGTGCGGCTACCACGGTTAAGCTTAATGCAAAACCTGAATTTTTTACCGAAGAAAAATCTGCAACAGATAAAAAAGATCCTGATAATTTTATCAGGATCGAGAATGAAAAAGGCCCCAGCCAGATCGCATACCTTAAAAACACAATTGAAGAAGGAAAAAGGGAATACACTGGAACACCGATGGATTTCTCATTTAAAAATGCAGATCTTGCCAATGTCCTTAAATTCATAGCCCAGGTTTCTAATCTGAATATAGTTATTGATCCGGGTGTTACCGGAAGAATTTCCTCAGAATTAAAACAGGTCCCCTGGGATCAGGCTCTTGAACTCTTCCTGAAGATCAACAGCCTTGATATGATCCTTGAAGGAAATATTCTCAGAATAGGTAATGTTGATAAACTTGCAAAGGAAGCTGAGAAGAGAAGAAAACTTCAGGAAGCGCGACAGATGGAGGGCAACCTTGAAGTAATTACAAGGAAACTCAGTTATGCAAAAGCATCAGACGTTTCAAAAATACTATCAAAGCAGTTGTCAAAGAGGGGAGAAATTGTAGTTGATGAGAGGACAAATATGCTGATCATCTCAGAGGTATCTGAAAATACAGGAGTGCTTGACAAACTTATAGATACTCTTGATTCTTCAAATCCTCAGGTCTCAATTGAAGCAAAAATAGTTGAGACATCTACATCATTCCTGAAAAGCCTCGGAATCCAATGGGGTACTAATTTTATGGCCGACTCGTATCATGGGAATCAGACAAATTTGTCATTTCCAAACTCGATCGGTATATCGGGTGACCGCATTGTCAATCAGCTTAATCCCGGTATTCCAAGCCAGTTGGCAGGTGAAGGATACGCAGTTAATGTACCTGCTTCCGGTGCCGCGAATTCAGGAATAGTTTTTTCTCTCGCGAATGCGGCAAATACTTTTCAACTTACTACCGCATTATCAGCTATGGAATCTTCAGGTAAGGGGAGAATAATATCTGCGCCTAAGATAACAACTCAGGACAACATGCAGGCGAAGATTGTCCAGGGTGCAAGGATACCGATTCAAACTACTCAGAATAATACAGTTACTGTAAAATATGAAAATGCTGCGCTTGAACTTATAGTCACGCCTCATATTACTGCAAAAGGAACTATTGTAATGGAAGTATCCATTAAGAATGATTATCCTGACTGGGGAAATACAGTGCTTGGTAATCCTCAGATCGTTACTCAGGAAGTTCAGGATACTGTAACTTCGAATGATGGCGGAACTATCGTGATCGGAGGAATTTTTAAAGTTGAAGATTCTAATAGTTCAGATAAGGTGCCTTTCCTCAGTAAGATCCCTATTCTCGGGACTTTGTTTAAAAACTCGACAAAGAGGAGAGAGCAAAAAGAGTTATTGATATTCCTCACACCGAGGATAGTTAAATAGGAGAATATTATGAAAAGGGAAAATATACTCTTAATAGTAATAGTTACACTTTTCTTGCTGCTGCCTTCATGTAGCAAAATCGAAAATGATACTACTTCAGGATCAGTTCTTCTGATCAATTCTATAACAGGCAATGATCTTGATGGAACTGAAGGAGCTACAACGATCTTCATAGATGTAGTTCAAGTTAATGAAGACGGAACAATGACCATCTATAATGATAACGGGGTCGCGGAGCTGACTGCTGTTCTTCTGGATTCTTATGCGGAAGACAATGATGCCACATTTTATCAGAATATTATGATCGATCAGATAGACATTGAATATACAAGAGCTGATGGATTGAATAATGAGGGGGATGTTATTTATAATTTCTCCCAAAAAGTATCCTACATGGTTCCTGTTGGAGAAACAGTTACTGTTGGATTTGTACTTGTACAGCATGTTTCAAAACTTGAGTCTCCTCTCGTTGAACTTATCGGGCTTGGTCAGGAAAAAGTGTTGAAGCTGGAAGCAAAAATTACAATTCATGGAAAAGATGTCGGTGGACATAGAGTTGCCCCTGCTGTAGGTGCTGTCTCAATATGGATATCAAATTTTGGGGATGTTCAATAAAATGGGGTTTATTTCTGGAGGTAAAAATGATTAAAAGATATGGTTTAATAATATTACTGGCTTTCGGATTGGTACTCCTCTCTTCCTGTACAAGAAGCAGTGTTGAAGATCCTGACATGCAGGGTGGTGCCGGATTCAGAATACAGATCTCCGGTACAGCGAGTCCGTCTGTTCTTTATGTTCCGGAAACCCTGCCGTCTGTTTCTTCCAACATAACTGCAAGGGTTCTGAAAAATGATGGTTCTCCGGCGGTAAACTATACTGTTATTTTTCAGACTGATGATTATGGATATTTTGATAATTACAAAATCAGTGTTTCCAAGACGACAGATGGCGGAGGTAATGCGCGGGTCAATTATTATATACCTCCGGGGACCCGAGCCATCGGTGATACCAGGATCGACCTGAAGGCTACAGTAGTGGATGACGGACGGCACGACATTCCATTCCTTTCGGAAATTTATGACTACATTCCCATCCGGATCATCCCTTATGACGCAAGAGAGATGGTGGTGATATCCGGGAATGTATGGGCATGTAACGGTGAGGTCGGTCTGCCGGGAGTTGTTCTGGAATTCTCCAATGGGGGAGGCCTGGCAGTGAGCAGAAATTCCGGAAGTTATGATGTTTTTGTCCCCTGGGGCTGGACAGGTACCATCCAACCGGACCTGGATGGGTTTTCTTTCTTTTCCAACTCAATTGTGATATCCAATCCGCTTTACAGGGATCTTCTGGGCCAGAATTTCTACGGTACTGCCAATAATAAAGGGCTTATCGTGAACCCGGACACTTTTGATATTGTATCCGCTGGTGCCACGAGCCAGGAGGTATGGGTGGGAAGTGTGGATAATCTCTGCTCCATCTCTTACAATGTTTCTCCTGGTGCAGACTGGATCACCATCACAGCGGGAGAAGAAACAGGGACCACAGAAAATTCCTTTCATTTTGATGTTGCGGCCAACGCCTCCGGTGTGACCCGCACAGCACAGATCGTAGTTATCTCAACGACTCCGGGTCTGATCTCGGAAGTAACGATTAACGTTAGTCAGGATGGTTAATTAGCAATATATAAATGAACACAGACAACATAGGTGAAAGAGAGGGCTTGGAGAGGCTTGAGAATTTAGCGAGAGAAAAAAACTTCAAAGAGGCTTCAGCTTTTGCCCAGGACCTTCGTGAAAGATTTCCATCGTCATTTCAGATAGGTTTCCTGTACTATGGAATACTTGTAAAACTTGAAAAATATTCCCAATCTGAGGATGTGTTGGATGAATTGCTGAAATTGTATCCTGAAAACATTAATCTGCTGCTTGAAAAAGGGGAACTTCTTATCGGAAGGGGGAAAACAGCTGAGTCAAAACTGTTCTTTGATAAAGTACTCTTTCTTGATCCGTTTAATGATAAAGCGAAAGAAGGTTCTGAGAAGGTAAAAAAAACAGAGTCAGGATCTTCCGGAGAGAGTTATAAAAACCAGAAGAATTCAGTCCTTGAAGATACAATGAAGGAGTCTGACCTTGAAAGGTTCATGAGTAGTGATGTGGGAGAATCTGAGGAAGATGACAGTATATCAATAGAACAACCGGAAGAAAAATTTACTATTAATCTTTCGGAAAATGATATAGGAGTTGATATTGAAACGGACAATGTGATACCAATTGATGCTGTTGATGATAAATATGTTTCACAAACTGAAGAAGAAGTTTTACCTTCCAGGCAGGATACCGTTAAGACTGTCGATGTTGAAAGTTCAACAGTATCCGATGATACTGGTATTCCTGTTATAGATGATAGTACTGAAACCTCTGCTGATGAGGATAAAGTTTTTGGAAAAGTTGAAAGTGCTCTTGAAGAATTAAATAAGTTTTCAAGTTCTGATATTAAGGACCTGGGGATAGATGAAGATGCAACAGAGAAGGAAGAGGTGCCTGTCGAAGCTGCAGCTGTATCAGATGAAGATGCATTTGTAACTGAGAGTGCTGCACTGCTATATTTAAAACAGGGCCTTTACGAAGATGCAAAAAATGTATATAGCAAATTATACAAAGGTTCAAATGAAGGTCTGTTTGTACAAAAGGTCGATAAAATTAAAAGGATAGAGAAAGCAAATTTGAAGATCCTTGCTCTTGAAGGCTTTCTGGAAAAGATTAGAACCGGGAGTGTGAGAATTGTTTGAAAATGTATTTGATCAAATTCAAGGGAAAAATCCTTCAGTGAAGGTTATCGGTATCTGGGGAAAGGATGGACTGGAACTTGAAAAGAAATATTATATAGATGAATCGGATCCGGATATAGATATGACCGGAGCCCAGATAGCTGATATTATGTCTAAAGTATCAAACCTCAAATTTGTTTCAGAAAAATCTCATTTCACACTTGAAGGTGAATCTTCAACTCTTCTGATCTATGCGATTTCCCCAGATTATTTTCTAATAGTTATGAGCGGTAATGATCTTGTTATGGGGAAATTATTGTTTTATCTCAGTCTCTACAGGAATGATCTTATCGAATCACTTTAAAACAGCTGCTCTGATTTCAAACTTGTCATTTTTACAAAATAGATTATAATACCATTCTTTTTGGAGAAATCATGTCTGAATTTAAACGATTTAATGTAGTGCCTGTATTGCCGGAAATTCTGATGCCTCTTGCAAAGATCTCTGAGAATCTATGGTATTGCTGGAACCATGAAGCTTTCAGGCTTTTCAGAGACATTGATGCGGAATTGTGGCATAAATCAAATCACAACCCGGTAAGTGTTCTAAACGAAACAAGGCAGGTTCGTCTAAATGAACTTGCAGAGAACAGCGAATATATAGCTCGTGTAAATAAAGTTGCAGCTGAATTAGATGAATATAAAAGTGGAAATTCTGATTCAGAAAGCAGAGAAAATTCCATTGCATACTTTTCTGCAGAGTATGGCCTCACAGAAGCGCTTCCAATTTATTCCGGTGGGCTGGGTGTCCTTTCAGGAGATCATATAAAATCAGCAAGTGACCTGGATCTGAATCTTACCGGGATCGGACTTTTGTATCAGGAGGGATATTTTCAACAGAGACTGGATAAAAATGGATGGCAGCAGGATTTTTACAGAGTAAATGATTTCAGTACAATGCCCCTGCATGAAGTATATGATAGTAATGGTGCACCGCTTATTGTTGAGGTTCAACTTGAAAAAATCACACTCTATTTAAAGATCTGGAGGATCAATGTCGGAAGAGTTTCAATATATATGATGGATTCAAATATTGATAAAAATTCCGAACAGGACAAAAAGTTGACTGCACATCTGTATGGCGGGGATAAGGAACACCGTCTGAGACAGGAGATTGTACTTGGGATAGGCGGAATGAAGGTTTTAAAAACGCTTGGAATTGAACCTGATGTTATTCATATTAATGAAGGGCATTCTGCGTTTGCATTGTTTGAAAGAGCAATACAGTTTATGGAAAAATATGATCTTGGAACCCGGTATGCTATGGAATTATCAAAAAAGTCAGCAGTTTTTACGACCCATACTCCTGTAGCTGCCGGTAATGACGAATTCTCTTCAGATCTGATGAGGAAATATTTTTCGGGTTATTTACAGAAACTTGGGATCACTATAGAAGATTTTATTGAATTGGGAAGAGATCCTGGGAATAAATATATCTCTGATTTTTCAATGACCGTAGCTGCCATCAGGAATAGTGCATACATTAACGGTGTTTCAGAACTTCATGGAAATGTAGCCGGGAAAATGTGGAACCATCTGTGGCCTGATACACCGGTTGAACATACTCCGATTAGTTTCATTACTAACGGGATTCATATTCAGAGCTGGATCTCGGGCGAGATGAAAGAATTGCTTGATAATTATCTTGGCGCTAATTGGGCCTATATAAAAAGTAATGGGGATCTTACAAATCAAATTAAGAATATTCCGGATAAAAAATTGTGGAGTATAAAACAAATCCGTAAAACAAAACTGATCGATTATGTAAGAAAAAAAGTTAATGATCAGTTCAGAGAGAAGGGTGTTTTCAACAGAACATCGAAGGATCTTGACAATATACTGGATCCGAATGCATTGACAATCGGATTTGCAAGAAGATTTGCATCATATAAAAGGGGAGACCTTATCTTCAGGGATAAAGAGAGGCTCAGGAAGATCCTTTTTGATAAAAAGAGGCCGGTGCAGATAATTATTGCAGGTAAAGCACACCCGCAGGATAACCCAGGCAAGGAGATCATTAAGCGAATATCCGGTTTTATTAATTCTGATGATACCGGATTAAAGGTTGTATTCCTTGAAAATTACAATATCAATATAGGCCGCTATCTTGTACAGGGTGTTGATCTGTGGCTGAATAACCCTATCAGACTTTTTGAGGCTTCAGGAACATCAGGGATGAAAACTGTCGTGAATGGAGGACTTAATCTTTCTGTACTTGATGGCTGGTGGGATGAAGGTTATAACGGTATCAATGGGTGGGCTGTTGGTGAAAGGATCCCTATCGAAGACCCTCATTTCAGAGATGATGTTGAGAGTGATTCGTTGTATTCGGTTCTTGAAGAAGAGATCGTCCCGTTATTCTTTGATAGAGATAGTAGTGGAGTGCCTTTTAAGTGGATGGAAAAAGTAAAAAATTCAATTGCAACACTTTCCCCGAGGTTTAACACTTACAGGATGGTTAACGAATATAATGAGAAATTTTATAGTGAGGCTTCTCGAAGTTTTAAAAAATTGAAAGAGGAAAAATTTAAAACACTTCAGGGATTCACAAATTGGAAAGAAACGGTCCAACAGAATTTTGGTAATATCCGGATCGTTGATATTAACTATGAAAATAAACCTAATTTTAGTGTTGGTGAAAAATTAAATATTGATGTTGTTGTAGAACATCCGGGCCTTGAAGCTGAAGATCTGAAGATTGAAGTATATTTCGGAAAAATTCAGAGAGACGACCGGCTTATGAGCTCAGAACTGCTGGAATTGGATCATAATAAAGATAAAAGCAGTAAAGGAACTTTGTTCTCCGGAAGTATTATTTGTAAAGAGACAGGAAATCAGGGCTTTAAGATCCGGATTACACCGAAGCACGAACTGATGGCAAACCCGATGGAATTAAGCCTTGTTAAATGGGGATGATCACTTTTTTCTGATAGCAGATATATAAAAGAGGTCATTGTTCATTTTTTTGTCGGGGAGGAGATAAACCCCGAATTCTCCTTTCCGGGTTGTGAACGTATGATCTTTCAGGGTATTATCTATATCAATAAATTCAAAATTGTCTCTATCCGATCCATTTATTGTCTCTTCCAGAACTTTTTCTGTCTCATCATAAATAAATGAACAGACTGAATAAATTATTATTGCTCCCTTTTTTGCCCCTGACAGGACTGACCTGAGTATCTGTTTTTGCTTTGTAGAATTCTTTTCAATATTTTTTTTTGTGATCTTTGCCTTCAGATCGGGATTTTTCCTCATAGTCCCTGCTGAGGTACACGGTGCATCTATAAGAATTATATCGAATGCATCTTTGTCCGGAAAGGATATTATGTCACCTGCTGCCGTAGAAATATTTTTTATACCTGAATTACTTATTAAAGGGTCGATCAGTTTGATACGGTCAGGGTTAATGTCCAGTGATATGATTTCGGTTTCCGGCCTTAGCAGTGATATTGTAATACTTTTAGTGCCGGGCGCAGCACACCCGTCGAGGAGTTTTTTCCCATTAAAAGATGAGGCAATGGCAGATACGGCAAATGAGCCGGAATTCTGAAAATAGAATCCGTATCCGGGAATTATCTCTCTGACCATTTGCCCGGCATCACTAATCTCAAATGAGCCTGTCTCCCTGATATATCTGCATGAGATCTTCTTCTCTCTTAAAGCGGATCCCGCAGCATTGTAATCAGGATCAGTTTGATTTACTCTTACATGAAATACAGGCTCGGAATCGAGATAATCAAGAGTTTCAGAAATATTATCAGTTATCAATCCGAGGTTCTCACAAATCTCCTCTGAAACAGAATATTTTACCAATGGGTCTTTGATTGCAGCTATAAGATTATCTATATCCTCACTTTCATGTCCTATTCTTCTCAAGACCGCATTGAGAAATCCTTTTGATCTTCCCGGAGCACTTCCAACAATTTCATTAACAACTGCATAATCCGGATATGATCCCGAGAAGTGGATCAGGTAAATTCCGATATACAGAAATACGAGGGTGTTTTTATCCATCCCTGATATTTTCCTTTTTACGAATTTTGAAGCAATATATTCTATCAATTTTTCTTTTCTTGTTACTCCGTAGATGATTCTGGTTACTTCATTTCTGTTAATGTCCGGGTGATTGTTCAGGTGGCCGGATATTAAAAGTTTGAGGTTAAGTTCCCTATTATCAAAAAATTTTCTTAATATCCTGAATGATGGGGTTAGTATATTCACTTTAACCTGTTTTCGAATTTATTCCCGAGCGAATATATATAAGGGCTCATCTCCTTTTTCCCCTGGGGAAGTATTGAGAAGATCTCTATAATGTCATTGTTTCCACAGGCTACTTTCATACTTTTCTTGGTGATAGAAATAATTGAACCCGGCTCGCCGGCTCCTTTTTCATCAGAGATCTTCATGTTTTTTATCGTGATCTTTTTATCCCAGGAAAGAAATGAAATACCAGGCCATGGAAAAAATGAACGGAATTTATTGAATATTTCAGCTGAATCCCGTTCCCAGTCTATCATGCCCTCATTTTTTGAAATTGCTTTTGCATAGGTTGCGCTCGAATGATCCTGAGGATTTTTTGATAATTCACCAGAGATTATTTCTTTTAATGTTTCAACAAGGAAAACTGAACCCTGAGCTGCCATTCTTTCAGATAATGATTTTGATGTATCCTCAGGCAATATACGGCACTCTTTTTTTGACCAGATATCGCCGGCATCCATTTCTTTGCAGATCTCAAAAATAGATATCCCGGTTAATTCCAAACCAGATTCAATAGCTCTCTGATATGGTGCTGCTCCTCTTAGTTCGGGAAGGAGCGAGAAATGTACATTTATTGTATTAAATTCCGGTATTCGGAATATCTTCCCGGGAATGAACTTCCCGTAAGAGATGACCACGCCGATAGTTGGGTTGGTTCCCTCAATAATTGATGCAGTTTCTCTGTTAAGTTTCTTCGGTTGTATAAATTTTATCCTATTTCCTGCAGCATACTTTTTTACTGCCGGTTCTATAATTTTTTTTTTTCGTCCTCCGAAAGAATCCGGTTGAGTGATGATAAGGCGGATATCAAATTCGGATTTCAGTAATTCGAGAAAAGGGATACATATTTCTGAAGTACCGAAAAAAACTATTCCGGATTTACCATTCGCCATTTTTTTTCAGCTTTCTAATTTCTTTCTTCAATAATTGCCTTTTCAGTGGAGAGATGTGGTCGGCGATAAGGATGCCGTTCAAATGATCTACTTCATGCTGGATTGCTCTGGCCATAAATCCTGAATATTCTCTTTCATACTCTTTTCCATTTATATCAATTCCCTTCAGGAGGATTGTTTTACTCCTGTTAATGTCAAGTGAAATGTTGGGGAATGAGAGACATCCTTCTGAATCTGTTTCCTCTCCTTCCTCCTCTGCTATAAAAGGGTTCAATAGAATTGTGAATTCCTTTTCATCCTGCCCCATAGAGATATCAATGACCGAGAGCAGAAGAGATCTTCCGATTTGTGGTGCTGCAAGTCCCACTGCATTTGGAGTCCCATACATTGTGTTTTTCATCTCTGCGATCAGGTTAATAATATCCTGATCTATATTTTTTATAGTGTTCCCTTTCTGTTTAAGAACATCTTCTCCATATTTAAAAATTTCCATTAATTGCTGCATACTCATATTATAATTATATTTTCTTTCCTCTGTCATGTCAAAGTGCCGAAATCCTCTTTTGAAAGGAGCGGTTATTGTTCAGGCAAACAAAGTATCACAGGAGTTTTTTTGAAATCGCATACTAAACTGGTATAATAAAATTCAAATTCAATAGGTGTGGAAATGGGAAAAATATTAACTTTAAAAGAAGAAATATATAGAAAGATAGCTGCCGGAGAGGTTGTTGAGAGGCCTCTCTCGGTAGTGAAGGAGCTGGTTGAAAACTCTCTGGATGCAGGTGCCGGGAATGTAAAAATTGAGCTCGAGCATGGTGGAAAGTCTATGGTAAAGGTTTCAGATGACGGGACAGGGTTTGAGGAGGATGATGTGGAAACCGCTTTCAAACGTCACTCCACTTCAAAATTCCGTGAGTTTTCTGACTTTAACAGCCTGGTTACTCTTGGCTTTCGCGGTGAGGCTCTCCCCTCCATTCTTGAAGTATCTGATATTACGGTTGAAACTTCGGCAGGAGAAGAAGGGGCCGGTTATAGATTCAGTTTTTCCGGAGGTGAGATTAAAGAGAGAGAGTCTATTGCATATCCTAAGGGTTCATCTATAACAGTGAAGAACCTGTTCTCTAATTTCCCGGTCAGAAAAAAATTCCTGAAAGGTGATCGAAGTGAAATGAATCAGATCACTTCATTTCTTGAGCAGGTTGTCCTGGTTAATTATAAAGTATCCTTTGAACTTTTACATAACAGTAGAACTATATTCAGCTATAATAGTGTATCGACTTTGCGGGAGAGGAGTTATCAGGTATTCGGAAAGGAATTTACTGATGCTCTTACAGATGTCGATTATGAACATTCAGGGTACCGGATGGCCGGCATGGTTTCAAAACTGAATACCGGGGTATCCGCGAAAAAACGGCAGTTTTTTTTTGTTAACGGGAGGAATGTCCGGGAGAAAACAATTTATGCAGCTCTTAATAATACATTTCGCCGGTTTCTTGAAAAAAGCAGGAGTCCTGCAGGGATAATCCTTCTTGAGATACCCCCGGGGGAAGTGGATGTAAATATTCATCCGATGAAACTGGAGATCAAATTTGAAGATTCCTCAAGAGTGTTCCGCCTTATAAAGGGAGGAGTAGAGAGTGTGATGGGAGTTCGGAGTGGATTACCTGAGTTTGAACCCGATCCCGTTCATGTTTTTTCCTCTGAAAAATCTGAATATACAGGATCTGTTCCTTCCGCCAATGATTTTGCTCAGCAGGAATTATTTCAAAGCAGTGGATCACAGGAAGATGATTTTGTTGTGATCGGTCAATATAAGGATTCTTACATAATTATTGAAAAAGATGGGGATCTTTTGATTGTTGATCAGCATAATGCAGACGAGAGGGCGAATTTTGATCGCTTGAAACTCGAGTATAATGAAACAGGGGCTGTTACTGTATCCCCTCTTTTCCCGCTTATAGTTGAATTAACTCCAGGAGAAGCTGAATCACTGGATACCGGAAAAAAAGAGTTGCTTTTAAAAGCCGGGTTTGAGATCGAGCATATGGGTGGAAATTCATATGATATAAAGAAATACCCTGAAATACTTAATGAGAGGCTTGTTTCTGATACTTTCAGAGATGTCCTCGGTATTGAAGGGGATGATTTAAGTATTGAGGACAAAACTCTGGCGGAGATAGCCTGTAAGAGTTCGATCAAGGTCAACTACAGGCTTCATCATGATCAGATGAAGAAGGTTGTCAGGAAATTGTTTGCTTCCACTAACCCATGGTTCTGTCCTCACAAGAGGCCGATAATCATCAATTTAACACTTGACAGTATTGAAAAAACCCTAAAAAGAAAATAAAGTCCCGATCATTTACCCTTTTTGTTGACTTACCCCTGTTTCTCTGCTAAATAAAAGTATTCAAAAAGGGAGGTCACATGGCTAAAATAATCGGGATCAGAAGGGAAGATAAAAATGAGTGGGAGAGAAGAGTTCCCCTTACACCTCAGGCAGTCCGGACATTGAAGGATAAATTCGGAATAAAGACCATTGTTCAACCCTCGGATCTGAGGATTTTTAAAAATGAAGAGTATATAAAAGCGGGTGGTGAGATAAATGAGAGCCTCAGTGAGGCAGATACAATTTTTGCAGTTAAGGAGATCCCGATCAGTTTTCTTGAAGAGGGGAAAACATACATATTTTTTTCTCATACAATAAAAGGGCAGTCATATAATATGGATCTTCTCAGGGCTATGATGGAGAAAAAGATCAACCTTATCGATTATGAGAGGATCGTTGATGAGAAGAACAGGCGGCTGATCTTCTTCGGAAAATATGCAGGGCTTGCCGGAATGGTGGAGACTTTGTATGGAATGGGGCAGAAACTGAAACTTCAGGGATTTGATACTCCTCTTGCGAAAATTAAGCAGGCTTATTCTTATAGCTCTGTTGAAGAAGCGAAAGATCATATACGCGGGATTGGGGAAGAGATAGAGGAGTCGGGATTTCCTCCAGAGCTTTCTCCGTTTGTTTTTGCTTTTGCTGGGTATGGTAATGTTTCACGGGGAGCTCAGGAAATTTTCGATCTGCTCCCGTACAAATCTATGTCTATTGATGTTATTGAGCTGAACTATGAGAATTTTTCAGCAGATAACTGTATTTTTTACAAGGTGATCCTGAAGGAAGAGGATCTTGTTAAAAGAAAGACGGGCCAATTTGATCTTATAGAATATTATAACAATCCTGAATTATATGTTCCAAAATTTGA
>Ga0209013_10000715_pt1 | contig 30080 bp, 23 predicted proteins | sample Cruoilmetagenom2_FD_187291 | JGI IMG/M metagenome (GOLD analysis project Ga0209013, IMG submission 187291) | Oil polluted marine microbial communities from Coal Oil Point, Santa Barbara, California, USA - Sample 2 (SPAdes) (version 2) | ecosystem: Environmental > Aquatic > Marine > Oil seeps ...
CCCTTTTGTGCCGAATGAAAATTTTGGCACCTGGTTTGATCTGCTCTACAATGGAGCAGACCTTGGCGGACATTGGGTTTCATTCAACGCAATACCCACAACAGCTCACACTATTTGGGGTGTATTGGCAGGAAGTGTATTAATGAGTAAAAAGACTTCATCAGAGAAATTGAAAATATTAATTATTGCCGGCCTCATTGGTGTCATTATAGGTTATGCACTTGACCCGATCACGCCAATAATTAAACGTATTTCAACCAGTTCGTTTGTTATTGTAAGTGGAGGCTGGTCCATCCTTGTACTGGCTTTTTCCTATTGGCTAATTGATATGAAGAAGTCAAGAAAATGGGTAATATTTTTTGCTGTAGTGGGAATGAACCCCCTATTCATTTACCTTTTTGCTCATATTGATGGAGCAACTTTATTAAGACAGATCATTGTTCCCTTTTCCCAGGCTTTATTTGGCTGGTCTGGTGAATTAGCAAATAATATTATTACGGATTCAATAGTTTGGTTCTTTCTATGGTATATCTGTTATTGGATGTATAAGAAAAAGATCTTTATTAAAATTTAAAAAAATATAGATAAGGTATACTAAAACCTTTTTAAGGCTTTGTCTTCTTTTTTTATTGCAGAATATAGCAACATATTTACTATCACATAACTGTCACAGATTGAAATTTATCTCTTATATTTATAAAACTATAAACAAGGGTTTCATGAATTCAGGTATATATTTATTTACATATACTTACCTGTACATCACGATTACCTTTTAATTTTCAACTCATGAGAAAAACTTCATTTTTTATCAGCTTAATAACTGCTTTCCTGATCTTTGGATGTAATCCAAAAGCTAAAAAGTCAGTAAAGGAAAAGAAACAGGAAATTACTCAAAATCCTGTTATTAAGAGAATAGCTGAATTAAAAGCAAAAGGATATGAAATCGTTGACTACCATGCCCATCTAAAAGGTGGACTAACCATGGAAGAATTGTTAGAACATTCTAAAAAAACGGGAATAGATTATGGTGTGGCATTCAATGCGGGCATAGGATTTCCCATTACCGATGATGCTACACTTCTGGCTAATTACAACAAGTATAAAGATTATCCCGTGTATATGGCCATGCAGGCCGAGGGAAGGGAATGGGTAGATATGTTCTCCAAGGAAAATATCAGCACCTTTGACTATGTATTTACCGATGCCATGACCTGGACCGATACCAAGGGAAGAAGAATGCGTCTTTGGATGCCAGAGGAAGTATTTGTTGATGATAAAGATGATTTTATGGACCAACTGGTTGGTAAAATTGTTGGTGTGATGGAAGATGAGCCCATTGATTTGTACGTCAATTCTACATTCTTGCCTGATGTGCTCCAACCGGATTATGATGTTTTATGGACAATTGAACGTATGGACAAAGTAATCAATGCCGCGGTGACCAACAATATTGCTATTGAGATCAGTGCACGATATAAAATCCCCTCAACAACTTTTATTAAAAGAGCAAAAGCTGCCGGAGCAAAATTTAGCATGGGCACTAATAATATTGATAAAAATTTAGGAACCTTGGATTATGCCATTGAAATGATCGATGAGTGTGGGTTGCAACCTAATGATTTTTTTAAGCCGGTTAAGAAGTAAGTAAATTTATTTCTGTCGTATCATATGAAATAAGAAATCTTGTTAAATTGACAATCCGGCAATATTTAAAAAAATTATAATAATTAAATTCTACTGTAGAGGAAGATTAAACAAAGAAATATTAGTTGGGTAACATTTGAAAAAGAATGCTAAATAAACTAACACGAAAAAGAAAAAAAGAACTTGGTTTTACAGAACTTATAGCTATCGCCTTGGGTGGTATGGTTGGTGGTGGTATTTTTTCGATTCTTGGCATTTCTGTTCAACATATTGGTAATGCAACACCAATAGCCATTTTTGTTGGGGGGATACTCGCTTTTTTTGCAGCCTATTCTTATATTAAGTTAGCCTTGCTCTACAAAGATGAAGGAGCGACTTATTCTTTCTTTAAAAAAACCTTTCCAAATTCAAAACTTGCTTCATCCGCAATTGGGTGGTTAATTGTGTTTGGTTATATAAGTACCATTGCTCTGTACGCCTTTACATTTTCGACCTATTTCTGTAGTATATTACCTTTTGAAAATAATTATTGGCTTACTAAAATTGTTGCAGGTGGAATAATATTAATTTTTAGTATAATTAATCTTACAAGTGTAAAAGGAATGGGGAAAATAGAAGACTGGATGGTTTATACAAAATTGATTATTCTTCTTTTTATTTCAGGTTTGTTGGCGGAGAAAGGAAATTTAGAAAATTTTACACCAATTTTTAATAGTAGTACTACCTTGATAAGCATTTTAATAATTGCCTCCATAACTTTTGTTGCCTTCGAAGGGTTTCAATTAGTAATTCATGCTTATAACGAAATGGACAAACCACAAAAAAATATTCCAAGGACTATATATAGTGCTATAATTATTGCCACTATATTTTACATAGTCTTGGCAATTGGAGCATTAGCATCTATTCCAAAGGAAACAATAATTCAAGGTAAAGAATATGCTTTGGCAGCAGGCGCCCAGGAAATTTTTGGTAAGTTTGGAATGTTTGTAGTCATTTTTGGAGCTTTACTTGCAACAGCTAGCGCTATAAGCGGAACATTGTTTGGAGCTTCACGACTTATGGCAGTAATTGCTAATGATGGATATTTACCTCGTAAATTATCGAATAGAATAAAGGTACATATTCCAAATTATGCAATTATTACTATGAGTTTTTTGGCTTTTGTTTTAATATTAAGTGGCGGTCTTCAAATTATTTTAGAATTTGGTAGCATCACTTTTATTATTGTCTCTTTCTTAATGGCTTATGCTAATTATAAAAAACGAAACGAAACCAATGCAAGTATTTTTTTAGCTATTATTGCAATGATAGGCCTTTTTGGAAGTGGGATTTTAATTTTTTATTTTGAATTTACAGAAAATCCAAAACAACTCATTTATATCTTTAGCATGTATTTAATATTGATAATAGGAGCATCTACTTATGCTAAAAAGAAACAACGTTTGACTAAATAAGAAGAATATTCCAATATCAGATTGCCAATTAAATTTCACTATAATCGCCAAAGTTGATAAAGATTTATAGAAGACATTTATCTTGTCAGAAAAATAAAAATATTATCTTAGCTATTCACGATCAACCATAAATAATTATGCTGGCACATTTCATCTTATTATATAGAAAAATCGTACTGTTCACTATTTTTTTAATTCCAATTTTTTCGTTTTCACAATTGAACCAGGAAGGAATTGTTATTGACTCTTCAATGGTTGCAAAACCAACAGCTATTCCTATTATTAACATCGTTCGGAAAATTGAAGAGACCAATGAAGAAATAAAATCAGTAAGTAAGAAATTACAACGGGGCACTAGTGTTATTAAAATTGATTCTCTATACCATAATTACGTACTTTTTATTAAAAAACAAGAGAAAAATGCACAAAAATTTATAAAATATAATCCTAACCGACAGAAAGTTGATAACCTTATTAAAAAATGGGATACTTATCATGATCAATTAAAAGACTGGGAATCAACTATTAATAAACATGTAGAGAAGAATATTGAATTGATCGATGAAATTTCTTTGGATGAACAAACCTGGGAATTAACTTACCTAAATGCCAGTGAAGAAAAAGTACCATATGAAGTTTTAGGCCGGACAAAAAGTGTTTGGAACGATTTAAAAAAAATAAAAAGATCTGTTGAACATAAAAATAATGATCTTCTGGAGTTTGAGTCCAAAATCAGTAAACAAAAAATTATTGTAAATAAAGTTATTGAAGACTTGATTGCCCTAAAAAATTCGGAGGTATACGAATTATTTTACTTACGTCATCCACCACTTTGGAAAACACCTTTTAGGTCTTCTGAATATTATGGTGATGAAAGAGATGAAACAGAGTCAATTTCCAGCAATATATCAGCTATAATTAAATTCATCAAAACCAACGAAATTAGTTTTTATCTTTTCCTGGTAATAGTCGTTTTGATTATTTTGTTGATCAATGTAATAAAAAAAGGTTTTGAAAAATATGAATTTAATGAGCAAGATGGAGATCTACAAAAGGCTAAGTATCTAATATTAGATCATTCACTAATTAGTATCATCTTCTTATCATTGATGGCTGCCAAATTATTTTTCACCAATACACCAACACTATTCACCGATATCTTAATTCTTTTAATACTTATAATATCCGTGCCATTGATTCAGCGTTATATGTATAAAAGATTTAAAGGAGTTGTTTACTTTATTATTTTGTTCTACATTTTGGATACTGCCAAAACATATATTTGGTTTACTAATCCACAGTATAGAATTTATCTTTTAATTGAGGCTATAATGGTTATAGCCATATTGATCTTATTTACTCATCCTTACCTGGAAACCAGGAGAATGAAAATTGGAAAATTTGGTTTGTTACTGGTAAAAATGACACCTGTAATATATATTCTGAGTATTGTCTCCATCGTTTCCAATATTTTGGGATATACGAATTTAACAGATATTACATTAAAAATATGTATACAAAGTGGTATAATTACCATAATTTTTTACGGTATCTTAATGATTGTTGGTGGGATTTCTACTGGTTTAATTCATCGCCATTATAGTAGTAAAGTATCCTTTGATAAGGTTAAAAAATTTACTGTCGAGAAAAAATTATTGCAAATTATACGTGTATTTTTATTTATACTTTGGTTTCTTTTTTTTCTGAGGATGATCGATCTGTTAAGGCCACTAACCGAAGTCATAACCAATATACTTACTGAACCTTATAAAATGGGAAGTATATCCTTTACTATTGGTTCTATTGTAACATTTATTTTGATCTTAACTTTTTCTTTTCTTATTACCAGTTTTATTTCCTTTCTTTTTGATGGAGCTACTGGGTCAAATAGATTTTTTAAATTACCAGAAGGAATTCCTGCAGCTATATCATTGGTTATTAGGTATTTTATAATTGCTTTTGGTATCATTTTGGCCCTTTCGTCACTGGGAGTTGATTTGAGTAAGTTTAATTTAATGGCTGGGGCACTTGGTTTAGGTATTGGGTTTGGATTACAGACTGTAGTTTCGAATTTTATTTCAGGCCTCATATTGGTTTTTGAACGACCAATTTTACCGGGTGATACTGTTGAAGTAAATAATTTGCTCGGAACGGTTAACAGAATTGGTGTACGTTCATCCAACATACGAACTTTTGACGGTGCAGAGGTTGTTGTACCCAATAATAATTTAATTGCAAACGATCTGATCAACTGGACGCTTTCTGACAATGTAAAACGTGTCGAAATTTTAATTGGAACCACCTATGGGTCAGACCCCAATGAGATCTTAAAAATTCTTGTGGAAGTAGCTAAAGAAAATAAAGAATGTTTAAAAAACCCACCTCCAATAGCCCTGTTTGATGAATTTGGAGCTAGTTCCTTAAATTTTAAATTGCGTTTTTGGGTGCATTATGAGATTGGATTACAAGCTAAAAGTGATGTTTCCATAGGTGTTTATAACCGGTTTAAAGAATTGGGTATTGAAATTCCTTTCCCTCAACAAGATATTTATATCAAGGATATGCCTAAACAAATTAAAGAGCCCATCAAGAAAGATCCAGGTACAAACGAAAACACACAACAATAAACATGATTAAAAAGAGAGATCCGACTAATTAATGTGATGAAAATTAGGAACTATTTTTAAGCAGATCATGAATTTTGAACAATATAATATTTTTGTGATAGCTTGATAACAAAAGAATATGAAAATTATTTAGGGACTGTTTTACTTTGGGTTTTTGAGGCGTTATTACCGCTATTACTTTTACTACTACTTGAACTTTTAACTAAACCACTTCCTTTATAATCTGATTTCTCAATATTAACTTGTGAAGAGGTTTTAGAACTCTCAGTTGAAGCAGGATCTGTAGCCTTTGATGAAACATTTCTATTATAGTCGCTATTTTTATTACTATGATAAGAACTACGTTTGAGTTTGTTTGTTTCTGTTGAATAAAATTTTGACTGTTTGTTTAGCTGTTTTTTTAATTGATTGATTTTTTTATCATTAAAGGCATAAGCTTTATTCGTTTTAAATCTGTTATTATGTACTTTTTTATTGCTATTAACAAATGACACCGAAATTTTTGAAGGATAATATACGCCTCTGTATTGAGAAGCAATAAACGAAGCCATACCAAAATCATCATTGGCACGATAAAAATATTGATAGATTTCAGCGTTTTCAAATAAGAACCAAAATTTTTGAGTATACCAGTTATAATAATCAGCCCAAGACTCAATTTTAAAATAAGCACCTTTGTATTCATAAATAGTTTCAATATGAAACTCTTTTGAAAGAGATTCACTTAATTCACCATATCCGGTTATTACGGGTTGGGGGCTAATTTTGTAGGTAATTGGATTTGACCAGTAGGTATAAGGAAAAGTGTGATACTGCTGGCTGTAAGTATTTAAACCGATAAATAAAAAGGTGATGGCTAGAATAAAATTTTTCATAATAAAGATGTTTAGTTAGAAGTATTAACATTTATTTAACAATTAGCATGCCAAACTCATAGGCCCTTACGATGGTAAAAGACTCTTAATTAAGTAAAAAGATGAATTGATTATCCAAAAAATGGGAATAAAAAATAAAATTAGAGTAATCTGTTTTTAAATTAATAATATATTGGAATTGTGATTTTAAGTCTCCTAATTTGATTTTCGACACAGATTATTTATAAAATCTTTTGGAAAGAATGCCTTAAAAAACATCAACTATTTTTTTTACTATAATTAACTAATATTTAAGGATGCAACTGTTGTATAGTTATATATTTGCACATTGAATTAGAGTTTACTCAATATAAAAGTATGAAGAAACTGTTTTTTTTGATACCTGTTTTCTTTTCCTTTTTTTTATCCGCTCAGGACAGATATACTGTAAATGGTATTATAAAAGATGCAGAAAACGGAGAGACAGTTTTCGGTGCTTCGGTTTATTTTAAAAACACCACCATAGGCCTGTTGACTAATGAATACGGTTTCTACTCATTAACCGTTCCAAAAGGCAACTATACATTAATAATTTCCTATATGGGATATGATGAGATCGTCAAGGAAATACTCATAGATAAAGATCAAAAATTTGATTTTGAACTGATAGAATCTGCCACCGAATTAAATGAAGTGATTGTTGTTGCGGAAGAATCTGAACGTGTCAATATCAAGACACCTCAAATGAGTGTTGCTAAACTAAATATAGGAACCATTAAAAAGATGCCAGTTGTTTTTGGGGAAATAGATATTTTAAAATCTATACAACTACTACCCGGAGTTACAAATAATGGGGAAGGTTCAAGCGGTTTTAATGTTAGAGGTGGAGCGGTTGATCAAAATTTGGTCTTATTGGATGAAGCGATCATTTATAATTCTTCACATTTATTTGGTTTTTTCTCGGTGTTTAATGCGGATGCAATTAAAGACGTAAAGCTTTATAAAGGAAGTATCCCGCCACGCTTTGGCGGAAGAGTTTCATCTGTTTTAGATGTCAGGCAAAAGGATGGAAATAGTAAAAGATATGCTCTTACAGGGGGAATTGGAACTATATCAAGCAGGTTGGCAATTGAAGGCCCTTTGTTTAAAGAAAAAGGATCATTTTTAGTCGCCGGAAGAGGTTCTTACATGCATTTGTTTTTGAAGTTATCAGAAGAATTAAAAGACAATGCAGTTTATTTCTATGATTTGAATTTGAAAAGTAACTATGAATTGGATGAAAATAACAGACTCTATCTTTCTGGTTATTTTGGAAGAGACGTGTTGAAATTTGGAACAAGCTTCAGTAACTCCTACGGAAATTCATCCGGAAATTTAAGGTGGAACCATATTTTTAATGATAAAATATTTTCAAATCTATCGTTGATTTACAGTAAATATGATTATCAGTTAGAAATTAATGTTGTGCAATTGGATTGGATCTCAGATATAATAAATTACAATTTAAAATATGACCTTAAATATTATATCAATGATAAATTTAACTTGGACTTTGGCCTAAGTGGTATTTATTATAATTTTCATCCAGGTGTCATTAAACCAACAAGTGAAACCTCACCAATTAATTTTTTCGAACTGGACGAAAAAAGAGCATTTGAAGGAGGGGTTTATATCAATGCCGAACATAAAATAACCAACAGGTTTAACCTGCAATATGGGCTCCGTTTAAGTGTTTTTTCAAGATTAGGAGGAGAGCCTTTGACCATCTATGAAAATGATCAACCCGTAGTTTATAATGAGATATTGGGAATTTATGAAAGTGGTACCATCATTGGCCAGGAAAATTATGATCTTGGAGAAAGTATGAAAACTTTTAATAACTTCGAACCACGCTTGTCTTTATCCTATCAGTTTAGTGAAAATTCATCAATAAAAGCTAGTTACGCTAAAATTGCGCAGTATATTCATTTATTATCAAATACTACAAATGTTACACCATTAGATGTATGGACACCAAGTGGGGTTTATGTTGAACCTCAGCAATCTGATCAATTTGCCATTGGATATTTTAAAGATTTTAAGAAAAGTCCTCTCAACTTAAGTATAGAAGCATATTACAAAACTATTGACAACAGGATAGATTATATTGATGGTGCTAATTTAATAGGTAATAACAATATTGAAACCGTAATATTAAATGGTGAATCACGGGCATATGGTTTAGAGTTTTTATTGCAAAAAAACACAGGAAAGTTTACCGGTATGCTGGCTTATACTTTGTCAAGATCTGAACAAAGAACTTTAGGAGGGAATGCAGGTGGACCAGGAATTAATAATGGCGATTGGTATAATTCTGCCTATGATAGAACCCATGATTTTTCAATAACCGGAGCCTATAATTTTACAGAGAAATGGACGTTTAGTACAAATTTGGTGTTTCAAACAGGGAGACCTGTTACCTATCCCAATGGTCAATATGAATATGAAGGAATGACCATTGCGAGTTACGATGAAAGAAATGCCAATAGATTACCGGCATATCATCGATTAGATTTATCGGCAATATTCACGCCAAATCGAAAGCCAAATAATCGATGGAAAGGCGAGTTCGTTTTTGGTATTTATAATGTATACAATCGTAAGAATGCTGCATCAATTACATTTGGCCAGAATAGAGAGACCGGTGAAAATGAAGCAACAAGAACAGCAATTTTTGGGATAGTACCATCAGTAACCTATAATTTTAAATTTTAGAAAAATGAAAAAAATATTCATATATGGTTACTTAGTTATCAATTTAATATTTTCTTCCTGTACCGATGTGGTTGATGTTGATGTACCATATGGAGGGCCGAGATTGGTCATTGAAGCTTCTTTAGACTGGGAAAAGGGAACGACAGGAAATGAGCAAACCATTAAATTGAGCAAAATGACACCTTACTTTGATGATTACTCAATCGATATTGTCCAAGGAGCTTCTGTAAAAGTTATCAATGATAATAATAATAGTGTTGTACAATTTATGGATCAAAATAACGGAAGTTATACAACTTCTGATTTTGTGCCTGTTGTTGGTCAATCGTATACCTTGGAGGTTGCTTACAACGATGAAACCTACATAGCAAAAGAAACACTTACACCTGTTGTTGACATTGCAAAAGTTGATCAGAGTACAGAGAATGGTTTCGATAAAAATGTGATTGAAGTTAATATTTACTTTTTTGACCCTGTAGATGAAGAGAACTATTATCTTACAAAATTTCAGGAACGAAAAGACCTGTTGCCAACCTTATATGATATTAGTGATGAATTTATCAATGGGAATGAAATGCTTGTATTTTTTGAGAAATTCAATAATGAAGATACTGGCGAACAAGAGTTACTTCCCGGTGATATAGTTGATATTGAACTTTATGGGATTTCTAAAACATATTACAATTATATTCGATTATTAATTGAGCAAAATGGCGATGTTGGCAATCCATTTTCAAGTGTTCCGGCGCCTTTAAGAGGCAATTGTACAAACCCTGATAATCCGGATAATTTTGCTTGGGGATACTTTAGATTAACCCAGGTAGATAGAACAACTTATATTGTTGAGTAATTTTTTTGTATTGATTCCTTGTATTTATAATTGTAACTCTTGCTTTATGGATGATAATCTTGGTATAAAGTCTTTAAAAACTAAGGTCAGAATAACTTAAAATTATGATTGAAATAAATATTGCAAAAACAAATTCAGACTTAATACTAATAGAACAATTAGCAAATACTATTTGGCGAGAACACTATATTCCTATTATTGGTTTAAAACATGTTGAATATATGCTTGACAAATACCAATCTGTTAAAAGCATGAAAGATCAAATAGAGAATGGCTCTTATTATTATTTAATTTGTTACAAAACAAAGCCAGTGGGATATTTATCTTTTAGCTATGAGGCTGATGCTGTATTTTTAAGTAAGATCTATGTACTAAGCTATTATAGAGGAAAAAAAATTGGTAAAGCAGCGATGTTGTTTGTTGAAAATTCTACACGAAAAAAGAAGCTTTCTAAAATATACCTGACGGTCAATAAAGACAATTTGAATTCTATTAAAGCCTATGAAAAATTGGGTTATAGGAACACAGGAGCAGCTATTAAAGATATTGGCGAAGGTTTTATAATGGACGATTACAAAATGGAAAAAATAATTAAAGGTTGATTATAAATAAGGATCATTCTTATAATTGATTTTTATAACTTTGGTTAAAATATATTAAGATGAAAAAAGTAAACATATTTATTATCCTGTTCGGATTAACTACAGTTCTGTTTTCCCAAAATGTAATGACTCCGGAACAACTTATTACATTGAATAGAGTTTCTGCGGTTGGACTCACCGATGATAAGCAAAGCGTTATCTATACTGTATCAAAAGTAGATCTTCAAGAAAACAATAAAAGTAAAAAAACCTATATTTTGCCAATCAGTGGAGGTGAGCCTGAGTTGATAGAAAACTATGCAGATCTTATTTCAGATCGATTGATCTCTGCAGATGGTAAATATGAAATCTATGCGAAAGACGTAAAGATCAAGCCCGTTCATGGTCAGGACTTCTATAAAGATGTGCCGGAATCAAATGTTAAAATATATGAGTCTCTAAACTACAGACATTGGGATACCTGGGAAGATGGTTCCTTTAGTCATCTGTTTATAAGATCTGAAGAAAGTGAGATCGATTTAATGAAAGAAGAGCCTTTTGATTGTCCGCAGAAACCTTTTGGAGGAGATGAAGATTATATTTGGAGTCCCGACGGCAAAAAAGTGCTGTACGTTGCTAAAAAAAGTTATGGTACAGAATATACTGTGACTACCAATTCTGATATCTATGAGTATAATTTAGAAACACAAAAAACAAGCAATCTTACCGTATATAACAAAGGTTATGATGTAGCTCCGTCATTTTCTTCAAAAGGTGACTTGGCTTGGTTGCAAATGAAAAGAGATGGTTATGAGGCGGATAAAAACGATATTATTATTCGCAGGAATGATAAGGATATAAATCTTACTAAAGATTGGGATGGTACTGTTAACAGTTTTGTTTGGAATAATAAGGGAGATAAAATTTATTTTAACGCTCCTGTTTTCGGAACAGTTCAATTATTCGAAATTAAAATATCAAAATCCGGTCAGCCGAAACAATTAACCAAAGGTCAGTTTGATATCAATGGAATTGTTGGACATTATAAAAATACAATGATCGTTTCACGTAGAGATATGAACCATGCTCCTGAGCTTTATTCTGTTGATTTGAAAAATGGAAAAATGAAGGCATTGACTCATGTAAATGATGCTATTTATGGTGCATTAACACTTGGTAAGATTGAAAAAAGAATAACAAAAGCAACCGATGGGAAAGACTTACTTTCCTGGGTGATTTATCCTCCTAATTTTGATCCGAATAAGAAATATCCAACTATTCTGTATTGTCAGGGGGGTCCGCAAGGAGCTTTGAGCCAATTTTATTCTTATCGCTGGAATTTTCAATTAATGGCTGCAAATGGTTATATTATAATTGCTCCGAATCGAAGAGGAATGCCCGGTTTTGGCGTGGCATGGAACGAGCAGATCAGCAAAGATTACGGAGGACAAAATATGCAGGATTATCTTACCGCAATTGATGATATTTCAAAAGAAACTTATGTAGATACGGATAAATTAGCTTGTATTGGTGCGAGCTATGGAGGATATTCTGTATTTTACTTGGCTGCTTTTCATGAAAACAGATTCAAATCCTTTGTTTCTCATGATGGAATTTTTAATGAGAAAAGTATGTATGGAACAACTGAAGAATTATTTTTTGTGAACTGGGATCTTGGAGGCCCATACTGGGAAAAAGATAACAAGGATGCTCAAAAAAGTTATACACTTTTCAATCCTGTAGAGCATGTAGAGAAATGGAATACTCCAATTTTGATTATTCAGGGAGGAAAAGATTATAGAGTTCCTGTTGGTCAAGGATTGGAAGCTTTTCAGGCCGCTCAATTACAAGGCATTAAGAGCAGATTATTATATTTTCCAGAAGAGAATCATTGGGTTTTGGACTATCAAAATTCCTTGGTTTGGCATCGAGAGTTTTATAAATGGTTAAAAGAAACGCTTTAAATTAAAGTGAGTTTGATATATTGAATTATTAAAATTATTAATAATCCACAGGTTACTTAATATTCGTTTCTGCGAATTTTACTGTTTACAGTAAAATGTGGCAGGCTCATCATTAAAAATAGATTGCCGGCCCAAAGTTTGGGATTCCATCTTCGTTAATATATCTGCCGGTTTGCGGGCAGATTAGCACGGCAATAGAACAGGATAAATACGTAATAATTAAGTAAATAAAACATAATTTTATCGAACGGACGTTAAAGTAAGATCTTTAATCTGCCAATAAGCAGGTATGTTGTTTGTTCAAAATTAGTTTTGAAAATTTCGATTAATCGTAAAATAATCAATCATGGAAAAATTCTTATTGTTAGCTGTTTTTGGAATAGCCATGGCTCATTTAGAAGGGGTTGTAGTGGTATATCTTCGTAAAATTCTTGGAATCAATGACGCACAATCTAATAAAGAATCTCTCAAAGTATTTCCCAAAAAATATATTTTTATTGAACAAACAAGGGAAGTGGCCACAATAGTGATGCTTGTTGTTTTAGCTATTTTGGTTGGAACAACATGGATAGATAAAATGATCGTCTTTCTTTGGACATTTGCTTTTTGGGACCTGTTTTATTATCTCTCACTTTACATTTTGATCAAATGGCCTTCTAAATTAACTACCATTGATGTCCTTTTTTTAATACCTCGACCCTGGATTGCACCGGTGTGGGTTCCGATTGGCATATCATCGCTAACGATCATAATTATCATTGTTCTTTTTCTGACCTCAGTTTTGTAGAGGTTTAATGGAAATTATAATAGGATGGTGATATAAATATTACTTTTTGGCTTTTAATTAAACCAAATTCATTTCAAAAATATTATGTAAATTTAAAAATACTTTTATGTACAAATACAGTGTAAATTTTAAAAATAGTACTTTGTGGTAGAAGTTAATATATCTCTTGATTATAACATTATGAATACACCAGTACAACAATATCCGAGTTTTGATCTAACAAACAAGATTGCTCTTATCACTGGGGCAGCAAGAGGACTTGGTAAGGCTTGTGCTCTGGCTTTGGCACATGCCGGTGCAGATATCGGATTGGGCTTAAGGGATATTAACTCTGCAAAAGAACTGGAGAGTGAAATAAAAGCTATGGGAAGGAAAGTTATCCGTTTGCAAATGGATGTTTCAAGTCTTCAGCAGATCAACGACGCAGTGGAAAATGTTGTTAAAAAGTTTGGAAGAATTGATATTCTGGTGAATAACGTAGGGGTCGCACCAGATAACCCGGCAGAAAAAGTTACAGAAGAAGATTTTGATCACACCATTAATCTAAATTTAAAGGGAACATTTTTTACAGCACAAGCGGTTGGTAAACAAATGATCAAACAAGGATATGGACGTATCATTAATATGAGCTCTCAAGCTGGTTTTATTGCCCTGGACGATGAGTCTATTTATTGTATGACCAAAGCAGCCATAAATCACCTTACCAAAAACCTTGCATCAGAATGGGCTAAATATAATATTAACGTAAATGCTGTCGCTCCAACCTTCATTGAAACACCAGGTACCGAACCATGGTTAAAAGATAAGGACTTTCGTCAAAGTGTACTTGATAGAATTCCTTTAGGTAGAATTGGAAAACCTATGGAGGTAGCCGGAGCTGTAGTATTTCTTGCTTCTGATGCAGCCTCTCTGATTACAGGAGATATTATGTTAATTGATGGCGGATGGACAGCCAAATGATTAATACTAAAAATTAGATTTGCTTTAATAGGGAATTTGAAAAATCAGAAAATGAAACACGTAAATAATATCATAAAATTTGTACTATTCATTACATTATTGGTGTTGCCAAGTGAAGTGTTTTCACAAAAGGATTATGAAGAGGGGTACATTATTACAAATAATAAAGATACACTGGTAGGACGTGTTAAAGACAGGAAACAACCACCCTTTGGTAAACTTTACAAAAAAGTATATTTCAAAAAGAAGCATAGAAAGAAAAAATACGGTCCCGATCAAATTCTTGGTTATAAACAAGGAAACAGAGAATTTGAAAGTTTATGGATTAATGTAAGTAGTCATTTGTATAATGAAAAATATACCAGTATTCAAGATTCTGGAGAAAAGGAATTTTTAAAAGTAGTTGTAAAAGGGTATCTAACATATTACCAAAGGGAGTTTGCAGACCCTGAGTCAGATTATATTGATCAGATAAGTCTTTATAAAAGAAAAGATGAAGATTTCTTAGTCAGAGTCACACAAGGGATCTTTGGTTTGAAAAAAAAGAATTTAGCTGTATATTTTAATGATTGTCCGGAGTTGGTAAAAAAAATTGAAAGTGGAGAATTAAAAGACCCAGTAACCATTGTAAATTTTTATAATAACTGGAAGGTAAATAATCTCTAACTATAGGCATTCGGAGGAATCTCGTACTATCTGGAGAGAACTTAATAATAGAAAAGAAGTTACTTCAAATTAATTATGGTTTATTAAATTAATTTTAAATAAATTATTATGAGAAATCAAATCTTTATCACGGTAGCCCTGATTGGAATTTTTGGGCTCACAAATAGTTGCAAAAGTGCACAGGTTACGACTGCACAAAATAACAAAGAACTTGTTCGTAAATCATTTGAAGTTGTTGGTAATGGTGATTATAAGGGAATGGATAGGTACATAGTACAGAACTATGTTCGACATTGTCAAGCCACGCCAGAACTGGTTGTTGAATCTTTAGATGATTTTAAGGCATTCATTAAAGAAGACAGAAAGGCTATTCCTGATCAACAACTGATATTAAAGCATTTGATCGCTGAAGATGACCTGGTTGCCTTTTGGGCCACATACAAAGGGACACAAACAGGACAAATGGGGCCTTTTGCTCCAACTGGTAAATCAGTGGAACTGGATTTTTCTGGTGTACATCGCTTGGTGGACGGAAAAGTGGTTGAAACATGGGTCACCTGGGACAATATTGCAATACTAAGCCAACTTGGGCTTTTCCCACCTAAACCATAAGTGAAAATGTTAGAATTATATGACAAGTGATTTAATGAATATAGGTTTTTAGATATTATAAATTTGAACAAGAATTTATCTTCTAAGCATCAGGATATAAATCCTGGACCTTTATTTTTTAAATCATCATATTTTTCTTCATCAAATTTATAAAGATACGGAGCTTTATGAGCACCACCGTCAAGTTGCTTTTCAAGGCGGATAAATATATCCAGTTTCAGCATTTTCTTTTGAAAATTTCCTCGGTCCAACTTTTTTTGTAATATGGATTCATACAGTTTTTGCAAGGCTTTCATGGTGAATTTCTCCGGCAATAAAGAGATAAATAAAGGTAAATAATTGATATGTATTCGTATATGTTCCAAAGCTTTTTTCACTATATAGTCATGGTCAAAAATGAGTTGGGGCAATTTATTAATTGGTTTCCACTCACATGCATCGCTTAAAATATCCGGATTTGGATTGCATTTTTTCATATTGACCAGTGAAAGGTAACCGGTACTGATAAACCGTTGTTTGAACCATTGCGCAAGACTTGTGTTCATATCTATTATTTTTAAGCCTTGAATCAACTCATTTTCATTACGACGGTCCTTATTTCCAAAAGTAAAGAACTGATCTAAAAAACCGATCTCAAGCCCTGTACGACTTTTCAAAATACGAACTGCAGCGGTATCCATATCTTCATCAATATGAATAAATCCGCCTGGTAAAGACCAATTGTCAGTTCCTTTCCATTTAAGGACGAGTATATGTAACTCTTCAAGATCATATCCGATAATTACACAGTCAATAGACTGCCCGGGAAGTAAATTCTTAAAATAGAATTCATATTTGGGAGATGATTTGTTTTCGCTCATTTTGCTAATATACAAAAAATTTAATGTGTAATTTGTACACATTAAATAAAATACGTAATATTGTGTCAAATATACACATTATAGAATTATGAAGAAAGTACTAAAAATTTCCGGAATTGTTTTGTTGGCTATTATAGTTATAATTGTAATTATAGGCTCTGTTATATATGTAAAGAAATCTAATAGAATAAATGAAAATTATGCTCTATTGGGAGAAGAAGCAAAAGTTATTTCTATCGGGGGCAAGGAATTTCGAGATTTGAACAAAAATGGTAAATTGGATATCTATGAAGATTCAGGTGCAGCTATTGAAGATCGGGTTAATGATCTTATCGGCCAAATGACCATTGAAGAAAAGGCAGGAACCATGTTCGTAACCATGATTGGTATGACTTCAGAGGGTAAGCCTATCGATAAACCATTTTTTTCAAAAAGTCCGTTTGATATTATGTTCATGATGGCAATGCCTTCAAGTTCGGAAATGATAGCGAAGAAGAAAATGAATAGTTTTAATATAGTTCATTCCTATAATGCGGATATTCTTGCCAGATATAATAATAATGTACAGAAGCTCGCAGAACGATCAAGACTTGGAATTCCGATCACTATAGCAACAGATCCCAGGCACGGTACCGAAAATAACCCGGGAGCAGCCTTATACACGCCATCATTTTCTCAGTGGCCTTCATCACTTGGATTGGCAGCAACGAGAGATACTTTACTTGTTCGTGAGTTTGGAGATATTGCCAGACAGGAATACACTTCAGTGGGAATAAAACTGGCTTTACATCCTATGGCTGATCTTTCAACAGAGCCAAGGTGGGGAAGAACCAATGGTACTTTTGGAGAAGATGCAAACCTTTCAGCAATGATGACAAAAGCATATGTTTTAGGGTTTCAGGGAGATTCATTGAATACTTCAAGTGTGGCTTGTATGACCAAACATTTTTCAGGTGGTGGTCCGCAAGCAGATGGAGAAGATGCGCATTTTGATTATGGCAAAGAACAAGCATATCCTGGTAACAATTTTGATTACCACTTGATACCATTCGAAAAAGGGGCGTTTCCGGCAAAAACCGCTCAAATTATGCCTTATTATGGTATACCCATGGATCAAACAGATGAAAATGTAGGCTTTGCATTTAATAAGGCTATAATCACTGAGATGCTAAGAAACACCTATAAGTTTGACGGTGTAATATGTACAGATTGGAATATTATTTCAGGTAGTAAAATAGGAGATGCGAGAGCCTGGGGAGTTGAACATCTAACACCGATCGAAAGATCAAAAAAGGTAATTGATGCGGGATGTGATCAGTTTGGAGGTGAAAGCACTCCGGAATTCATCATAGAACTCGTTAAGTCCGGGCAGATTTCGGAATTGCGAATTGATGAGTCGGTAAAACGAATTCTAAGGGATAAATTTATACTTGGATTATTTGATGATCCATATGTTGATGAGCAGGAAGCTTTAAAGATATCGGGTAGTAAGGATTTTAGAGAAAAAGGAAAAATAGCACAGGCTAAATCAGCGGTTTTGCTTAAAAACGAAAACATATTGCCTTTGCCAAAAGGAACTAAAATTTATGCTGATGGTATGTTGAGCCCTGAAGTATTAAATAAATTTGGCAAAGTTGTAAATGATCCTTCTGAAGCTGATGTTATTCTAACACGTATTCGAACTCCTTATGAAGAAAGAACAGATCAATTTTTAGAAAGCTTTTTTCACCAGGGAAGGCTTTATTATAGTGATGAAGAAAAGCAGAAAATATTAAATTTGATCAAGATTAAGCCGTCCATTGTTGTGATTAATCTAGAAAGGCCGGCAATTCTTACCGAAATTAATGAAACGACCTCTGCCTTATTGGCTGAATTTGGAACATCGGATGAGGTCTTAGCCAAATTAATTTTTGGTGAGATAAGTCCAAGTGGAAAAATGCCTTTTGAATTGCCTTCTACATGGCAGGCTGTATTAGATCAATTTGAGGATGTACCGTACGATTCTAAGGATCCGTTGTATCCTTTTGGTCACGGACTTTCTTATTAATATCGGAATAAAATATTTTTATTTTAGTAAGGTTCAACCCGTAAAGGGTGATAAATTTCTTAATGAATTTGAAAAACTACCTGGTCATTATCATATAGATTTTGACCTTATGGAACGGCTTTCATGGCAGCAATTCTTCTGATCGTAAAAATCTAAATCTTCCCTTTTTATCGATTAAGTTATACAGTTCGTCTATATTATTATTGGAAACGGTTTTAATTCACTAAAATAGACCTTTAATTAATGAAAAAAAAATTGATAACCTTAGTATCTTAATCCGTTAATCATGAAAAAATTTATTTCAACATTTCTATTACTTGCATTATTTTACCATTCTTTTGGGCAACATGCAATAATTCCTACTCCTGTAAGCTTTACAGCAACAAACAACATATTTATTTTAGATAATGGTGTTAGTCTTTATCTCGAGTCTAATAACGCTCAAGTGATACAATATGCCGAACAATTTAAAGTATTTCTATCTAAGTCGGGTATAGATGTAGCTATACAAAACTCAAACAACACCGGGAAAACTATTCAAATATCACTAAATAAAGATGTAAACTCCAATCTTGGTAACGAGGGCTATACGTTAGAAGTGGATCAAAATAATATTAAACTTGATGCAAACGAACCGGCAGGGATTTTTAATGGTCTTCAAACCTTAAAGCAAATGATGTCTCTGAGCGCTAAAAATTCTGATACCATGGCCATGGAGATCATGGGTTGTAAGATAACGGATTACCCTAGATTTGGCTGGAGAGGATTGATGTTGGATGTGAGCAGACATTTCTTTTCTGTAGAGGATGTAAAAGCCTATATTGATAAGATGGCTGAATATAAATTCAATGTATTTCATTGGCATCTCACTGATGATGAAGGATGGAGGATCGAAATAAAATCCTTACCAAAATTGACCGAAGTTGGAGCCTGGAGAGTGGAGAGAAATGGTCGTTTTGGAGAAACCAGGCCTTATCCAAAGGAAGGAGAAAAATCTACATATGGAGGCTTTTACACACAAGAGCAGATCAAAGATATTATTAACTATGCAACTGATAGAAATATTACTATTGTACCTGAAATCGACATACCGGGACATAGTATGGCTGCCTTGGCTGCATATCCGGAATTATCCACTAAAAAGGAGCCTAAATTTGTAAATCCAGGATCAAAATTTGCAGAATGGTATGGCGATGGAAAGTTTGAGATGCTTATAGAAAACACCCTGAACCCTGCCGATGAAAAAGTATATGAATTTGTTGATAAAGTATTCACAGAAGTGGCTGCTCTATTCCCCGGACAATACATACATATGGGAGGAGATGAGTGCTATCATGGTTATTGGGAAGCTGACCCAAAGGTTCAGAAATTCATGAAAAAGAATAAAATTAAAAACACCCATGAATTGCAAAGTTATTTTGTTAAAAGAGTAGAGAAGATCATTAACAGTAAAGGTAAAAAAATGATCGGATGGGATGAAATATTGGAAGGAGGCCTGGCAGAGGGAGCTGCTGTAATGAGCTGGCGTGGAATGAAAGGAGGAATTGAAGCCGCTAAGATGGGTCATGAAGTGGTGATGTCACCAACGACGTTCGCTTATATTGATTATACTCAGGGTGACCACAGTGTTGAAAATCCTATTTATGCCGACTTGAGCCTTGAAAAATCTTATAGCTTTGAACCTGTGCCGGATGGTGTGGATCAAAAATATATTTTAGGTGGACAGGCAAATTTATGGAGCGAGGTTATTCCGTCTTTGCAATTTGCATATTATATGACCTATCCCAGAGCATTCGCTATTGCGGAATCGGTTTGGAGCCCAAAGAAAAATAAGGATTGGGACAATTTTGTTCAGCGAACTGAAGTACATTTTTCAAGGTTTGAAGATGTTGATACCAGTATTTCTAAAGCCGTATTTGACCCTATTATAACTGTTTATATGTATGGGGATAAGTTAATGTGTAAGTTAGAGAATTCTATTCCTGATACAGAGATCTACTATTCAGTTGACAACACTTATCCTGTACAATTTGGAGAGAAATATTCAGCTCCTTTTGAAATCCCGGAAGGAAAATTAAGTCTTCGTGCAAATACGTATAGAAATGGAAAGTCACTTGGCCGTGAATTGATTATTCCCAGAAAAGAATTAGAAAAACGGCTTAGTGAATAAGATTTCATTCTCGTGAAAATAGAATTATTTGATTATCCATAGAATATTCCGTATAATGCCAAAGACAGGGAGGAAATTAGGATGATAAAAAGAATTACCCAAATCTTGTTTGATAAACAACAAGACTTTATTTTTCATATATTTAATTAATTTTTTAGTTAGCAGATCCTCGGCTGATTCTCATCAATCTTTTAATTGATGAGAATCATTGCAATTAATTTATTGGAATAATAAGTTTGTTGCCAAAACTATATATACATTTTTAAGGATGGTCATACAGTTTATTTTGCTAATCTAAAGAGAGATTAGAATAATCACTTGAAATAAAGACAAATGAAAAATATATACGATACCATTGTCATAGGTTCTGGAATTGGCGGATTGACAACAGCAGTTCTTCTTACAAAAATTTATAAAAAGAAAGTCCTTGTTTTGGAACAACACTTCAAAGCCGGAGGTCAAACCCATGAATTTATGCGAGTTAAAAATAGTAAAAAATACTACTGGGATGTAGGGGTTCATTATATAGGTGAAATGGAAGATGGACTTAAATACAGGAAGATTTTTGACTTTATTACCAACAATAAGCTCAAGTGGAATAAAATGCCATATCATTTTGAGAATTTCATTTATCCGGATTTTAATTTTAAACAACCATCTAACCCAGAAGAGTATAAAAAAGATTTGATCAAGATGTTTCCGGATGAAGAAAATGCAATATATCAGTATTTTAAAGATATTCGCAAGGCCTCCAGTTGGTTTCAACAAGATATTTCTACAAAAACGATGCCTTCTTTTATGAGATTTATTATTAAAAATTTAATTAGAAAAAATTCGAAATTAGCACTATCAACAACAAAAAAATATCTTGATAATAATTTTAAAAATGAAAAAATAAAAGCTCTTTTGACTTCTACTTGGGGAGATATTGGATTACCACCCGAAAAAAGTGCTTTTGTTATGCATGCAATAGTGGTCAGGTCTTATTGGCATGGAGCTTATTATCCCGTTGGGGGAGCAAGTTCATTTGCTGATAATATGATTCCTATTATCAAAAATGGTGGAGGAGAATTGCTTACAGCACGAACAGTTGAAAATATTATCATTGAAAATAATAAGGCTATTGGAGTAAAAGTGAAAAAGGGTGATAAGCAGGAGGAATATTTTGCTGATAGTATTGTTTCAAATACTGGCGCATACAATACCTATTTTAAATTAGTTGATAATCAAATAAATATCCCATTTAAAGATGAAGTTAAAAAAGCTGTTAGTAGTTTGTCAGCAAATACCTTATATCTAGGTTTAAAAGAAAGTCCGGAAAAACTTGGAATAAAAGGAGAAAATAACTGGATATTCACATCATATGATCACGATCAAATGTTTGCTAAAAGTAAAATTTCTCAAGAAATTCATTCGGCATTTGTTTCGTTTCCATCGCTCAAAAATCCGAAAGCCAAAACCCATACCGCAGAAATTATTAGTTTCTCACATTTTGAAAATATCGAAAAATGGAAAGATACGAAATGGATGAAACGAGGTGATGCATATTTAAAATATAAGGAAGAATATTCAAAACAATTATTAGCATTTACGGAAAGATACATTCCGGGATTATCGGAATTGGTTGATTATTCAGAATTATCCACACCATTAACTCTGGAATATTTTACGAAATGGGTAAATGGTAGTTTTTATGGAATTCCGGTATCCCCCAAACGGTTTTCATATAAATGGATATCACCAAAAACTCCTGTAAAGAACTTATATTTAACAGGAAGTGATGCTGCAACCATTGGTGTAATTGGTGCAATGATGGGAGGTGTGCTTACTACATCCACAATTAAGGGAGGAATGAGTATGATGAAAATCATGAAAGAGGTGAATAGATCTTCAAAGTAGTTTTTACTCAACGAAGGATTAATAGTAAAAGTTAAAATAAGATTAAATTATTTTTTTTAAATTAGTGTTCGGTTAACCATGACAAAAATTGTTATAGGTTAAGCATAAATTTTTAATTAACTAAACTTAAATTTAATATGAAAAAATTAGTAGCAGAATTTATTGGTACATTTTGGTTGGTACTTGGTGGATGCGGAAGTGCGGTATTGGCAGCAGGATTCCCTGAATTAGGAATTGGATTTGCCGGGGTTTCACTGGCATTTGGATTAACAGTATTAACTATGGTATATGCTGTAGGGCATATATCAGGAGCACATTTTAATCCGGCGGTATCTTTTGGCTTATGGGCCGGTGGTCGATTTGACAAAAAAGATCTTCTCCCATATATTGGAGCACAAGTTTTAGGTGGTATAGCAGGTGCAGGAATTTTGTATTTTATTGCCACAGGGCAAGAAGGATTTGAATTAGGAGGTTTTGCTGCTAATGGTTTTGGAGAACATTCTCCTGGCGGTTTCGGAATGTATGCAGCTTTACTAACGGAAGTTGTTATGACCTTTATGTTTTTAATTATCATTTTAGGCGCAACACACTCAAAAGCACCAAAAGGTTTTGCTGGATTGGCAATAGGATTGGCCTTAACTCTGATCCATTTGATCAGTATTCCTGTTACCAATACATCAGTAAATCCGGCTCGAAGTACAAGTCAGGCAATGTTTGTTGGTGATTGGGCAATGGATCAATTGTGGCTGTTTTGGGTTGCTCCAATAGTAGGAGCTGTTTTAGCCGGCTTGGTTTATAAATTTATGTCACCGGAAACAGGAAGCTAAACAGTATGGAAGATTATCAATTAATATAATATCCATAAAAACCTGCCTAAATATTTTAATTAAGCAGGTTTTTCTTTTTTTGGGATTAAACATTCTAAACCTGAGTTCGATTATTTCTACCTTTCACAGTTCATAGAGTTTTTCACCTTAATTATTTGCGCAGCGATACTTACAGCGATTTCATCAGGAGTTTTACTGTTTATATGCATTCCAATTGGTGCATGCACTTGATCGAGTTCTACCTCAGTGAAGCCATCTTTTAACATTGCTTGATACATGGTTTCTAATTTGCTCTTGCTACCTAAAACTCCCAGATACTTATATTTATTTTTGATGATTTTGCTCAATACCAGTTTATCATCAGAAAATTTATTGGTCATAATGGCAACATAGCTTTCATCTCCCTGTTTGATGTATTTATCAATTTCCCGATACCTAATCATATGTTTTTCATTGGCATAATCATTTAGATCGAATGTATTCAAATGTTGTCTGTCATCGAAAATAACAATATGAAACCCTAATAATCTAAGTATTTTTGAAGTTGAAAAACCAACATGCCCCCCGCCAACTATGTATAAAGTATCTTTAAATCCAATTTGTTCTTTAAAGTACCAATTTTTAGAATCGTTTATTTTATAGTAATATCGTGTTGTAATTTTTTCACTATTAAATTCAAATGCAGCAGGAGATAAGTGCAATACTCCTTTTTGATCATTGCCTAAACAATCAATTATATTTTTAATTGTTATTGAATCTTTTTTGGTCAGAGGATGAAAAACTATAGTTTGCTCTCCCGAACAGATCAATCCCGAGCCATCTTTTATTTTCCCTTTATGAATTTGCCTTTTTAAGAATATGTTTGAAAAATCCTTTTGAAGTAATTCTTTTATTTCTTCAACCAAATTAAATTCCATAACTCCTCCACCTATAGATCCGTAAATTGAACCATCTTCTGCAACTGTCATTTTAAAACCTTGTTGCCCTGGAGAGCTCCCAATATTTTCAATAACTGTAAGCATATATACTTTTTGATCTTCTTCTAATTTTGCTAACAGGTTCTTCCAGAAATTCATAAAAATCAGTTAAAAATAGTTTCACTTAATGCATAATAAACAGCCATTAATCCCGAGAAAATAGCGCTGGCTAAAAATCGCCATTTAAGATGTATTTTGTTTTGGATGATATAATTTGCCACAATTGAAATAGGAATATTAACTAAAAATGACCAAATGGCTATAATAAGTAAATTGTAACCGATTTCGTTTAAATGACCGGAAAATAATTTGATAAAAAACAAATGTCTTAAGATCCATATCGGATTAAAATACAATATTGCCAAACCGGTCTTCGATAAAGTTTTTAAAATTCCTTCCAGGTTTGCTGTTTTTTTATCGATCCAATGGAAATAATTAGGTATTTCAAAAGCATATACGGTTGCTCCAATAATAATCATCCCAAGCAGGCGGCTCCACATAAATTCGTTGAGCAGGAGAGATGCAATGATATCTCCGGTACTATAAATAACAGCACCACGCAGTATATTTGATTTTGAATAACTAACTTTCATAAAGTCCCATCAATACTTTTTCCGGTGTAAATGGAGAATGAAATTTAAGCTTATAATTTGGATTAAACTCTTTTACAGCATTCTGAATAGCAAAATAGGTTCCAATTCCGTACATTAATGGAGGTTCGCCAACTGCTTTGGATTTTAATATGGCCATTTCATTTCCTTTGGTCTTCAAAGGGATAACATCAACTTTTTTAGGGACCGAAAATATATCGGGAATTTTGTAGGATGATAAAGCATTAGACATCAGTTGCCCGTTTTTATCATATACGATCTCTTCCATCGTCATCCAACCAATACCTTGTGCCAAAGCCCCTTCTACCTGTCCCAGATCAATGCCATAATTCATACTTTTTCCAAAATCATGGACAATCTGAACGGAGTCTATTTTATAAGTTCCCCGAAGACAATCTACTGTTACCGATGTGATAGCCGTTCCATAAACATGATAAGAAAAGGGGTGACCTTTTTCTTTGGTTTTGTCAAAATGAATTTGGGGCGTTGTATAGTGTGAATTTTCAGATAGGGCAACACGCTCAAACATTGCTTGAGTCACCACTTTCTCCCAGGTTAGAGCAGATCTTTTTTTCTTGATGAGAGCAAAATCATTTTCAAAAGAGATGGAATCTAAAGATACCGACAACATTTTTGATGCTATTTTCCTTAACCTTTCCGTCAATAAATTACAGGCTTTTAAAACTGCATTACCATTTAAATCAGCTGTTGCACTTGCTGCCGATGGTGAAGTATTAGCTACTCTAGTGGTATTGGTGGTTTCTAATTTTATTTTTGAAGAACTAATACCTAAAGTTTGAGAAGCCAGCTGAATCATTTTAGTATTGACACTTTGTCCCATTTCTACTGCGCCTGTACTAACACCAACACTGCCATCTTGATAAATGTGTACTAAGGCTCTTGCATGATTCATGGGTGTATTGGTAAATGAAATTCCAAAGGCGATCGGCATTAAAGAAATCCCCTTTTTAAATCTGCTATTTTCTGTATTGAAATTGAGAATTTCATTTTCAAGCTTGTGTAGATCAAATTTTTCTTTAGCAGAGGCCCAACTATTTCCAGCTTCAACTTTTGTGGCGATCTGACCATAGGAAAATTCATCATTTTCAGCAATTAGATTTGCTTCCTGGATATATCTTCTATTCACACCAATTTCATCAGCAGCTTTTGCTATTGCAGATTCGATCACAAACATACCCTGTGGGCCACCAAATCCTCTAAAGGCTGTATTAGGAGGTAAATTAGTTTTACAGCTATAAACGGTTGTTTTTACATTTGGTATAAAGTAACTATTGGTTGCATGGAATAAAGTTCTTTCGGCAATAGCCGGAGACAGATCAGCGGCTGCACCAGAATTTTGTAAAAATTCAGCTTCAAAGGCCTGGATTTTTAAATTTTTGGTCAAACCGATTTTAAACGTTGATTCATAAGGATGACGCTTTCCGGTCATACGTATGTCGTCATGCCGATTTAAAATATGTTTTATTGGCTTTTTTAAATGCTGAACACCAACAGCAGACATTACAGCCCATGCTGTTGCCTGATCTTCTTTTCCTCCAAAACCACCACCCAATCGAATAACGTCAACCTCAATTTTATGCATGGAAATTCCTAGGACCCTAGCAGTTGCAATTTGAATTTGTGTAGGCCCTTGTGTAGATGAAGTTATTTTAATATTCCCATTTTCCATAGGATATGCATAGCATCCCTGGGTTTCTAAATATAAGTGCTCTTGACCATTGGAAAATGTTTCACCTTCAAGAACGTAATCACAATGATCAAAAGATTCCTTTGTATTTCCTGATCTAAATGAGCGAGGGGCATTGATAAAACTTCCTTTTTCCTTAGCTTCTTTGGCGCTTGTGATTATTGGTAACTCTTTTATTTTGATATTGATTAATGATCTTGCTTTTTTTGCAATTGCCTCTGAAACTGCAACAATAAAAGCAATGGGCTGACCTGCGAAATGAACCTCATTTTCTGCCCAAAGTTCTTCATCTGCTATTATTCCACCAATTTGATTTACTCCTAAAATGTCTTTATAAGTAAATATTTTCACAACACCTTCCAATATTTCAGCTTTTGAATAATCAATGTTGACTATTTTTCCGTGTGCTATTGGAGAGTCAAATACTAATCCATAAAGGGTATTTTGTTTGGTTATGATATCATCTACAAATAGTGATTCGCCTCTTAAATGACCAAAAGAATCAATATTTTTCATGGTTTTTGTCATGTTAAAAGATTTTTAAAATCAAATTTTTCAGGGAATAATTCTATAAAATGAGAATAGAATAGCTGTCTTGCCAGAAGGCGTTTATAGGCTGATGTACCGCGTACATCATCAATAGGGCATATTTCTGATTGCAAAGTATTTGCCGCTTGTTTTATGTTTTCAGGAGACACATCCTTTCCAATGAGATATTGATTGGTTTTTTTAAGATATTTCGGAATTGGTGCCGTTCCACCTATAGAAAAGTGCGCATCAATTATGGTATTATCCTTTATTTTAATTCTGCATGCAGAATTAACACTGGCAATATCCAAATACGTTCGTTTACTTACTTTTTCAAAATTAAAATAAGTATCCTTGTCAGGAATTTGAAAAGAAACAGATGATATAAGCTCATCTTTTTCCAGATCATAAACTTTATAATCTGTATGGAACATATGGAAAGGTATTTGCCTGCTTGTTCCGTTATTATGTTTGATGGTTAATGTGCTGTTTAGAGCTAAAAAGAAAATAGACATATCTCCAATTGGTGAAGCGTTAACAAAATTCCCGCCCAAGGTACCCATATTTCTAATTTGCTGAGATGATACAAGTTTTAAAAACTCTTTAAGCCTTGGGAAAATATTTTTTAACCGTTCGTTTTCGAAAAGATCAGTTACCGTGGTATTCGATCCTAAAGCACAGGTTTTATTTAAAAAATTGATTCCTTTTAGTGAAATATCATTGGCTATTAAGTGAACTTTTGCTTCAGTGAGCTTGTCAGCCTGGTTAACATATAGATCCGTGCCGTTAGCGACTATAATACCTTTTTTATCAAGTGTTGAAATTTTCAAATTCTTAATTTTTTGAGGTATTTCTGCAAAATAATCAGGAATAAAACCTTTTTTGATCAACCATTTTATAGTATGGTTTCCGTCAATGCCTGCTAAGTTTTCATCAATGCTTTGAACCGCTTTTTCAATTGATTTATATCCCGTACAACGGCAAATATTACCACTTACGGCATCCACACAATTATTTTCACTTTGCGCCTTGGTGTCTAAAGCATATCCGGTAAGTGAAACAACAAAACCCGGTGAACAAAAACCACACTGTGTTGCATAGTTTTCATGCATGATATTCTGTACGGTATTGAGCCCTTTTAACAAGTTAGTACCTTCGATAGTTACAATATGTTTACCATTAGCATTGCCTAAGGGCGAAATACATGATGTAATATTTTGGTAAGAAAGGCAGTTATTTTTTAATGTTCCTGCTAAAACCGTACATGCGCCACAATCTCCTTCTCGGCAGCCTATTTTTGTACCTTTTAATTGTTGGTCTTCACGAATAAAATCAAGTAAAGTCATTCCAGGATTTGCATCTGTTTCAATGACTTTATTATTTAAAATAAATTGAATCATAAGTATGTCGCAATATAGTAAAATTGTATCTTAATTTTTTAATTTAATCATAGTGAAATAATAAATAAGACCTTGTATTTTTACACAAATTTTGGAGAATATGATTAGTTTGAAAAATAGAGGAAATAAATCAATTAGTAAAAATATTATTGTAATTAGCTTCCTGTTATTTATATCCTGCAAGCAAGTGGATCAACCTAAATTAACTATAGCAACAGCTGCAAATATGCAGTTTGCAATGCATGAACTTTGTGATTCCTTTACTGTGGAAACGGGAATAGAATGTGAAACAATAATAAGTTCTTCGGGTAAATTAACTGCGCAGATCAAAGAAGGAGCACCATTTGATATTTTTGTATCGGCAGACATGAAATTTCCTAATGATTTATTCGAAGGTGGGTTTACGACCTCCAAACCCTTGATCTATGCTTATGGTAAATTGATAATTTGGAGTATGATTAAAGATACCGACCCAACTTTTGAAGGACTAACGAACAATAATATCAAACACATTGCTATAGCTAATCCAAAAATAGCACCATATGGCTTGTCTGCCATAGAAGTGTTGAAAAAGAAAAATATTTATAATGTCATAAAAGAAAAACTTGTATTTGGAGAAAGTGTTGCACAGACCAATCAGTTTATTACATCAAAAGTTGTTGAAATTGGATTTACGGCAAAATCAGTAGTTTTATCTGCTAAAATGAAAAATAAAGGAAATTGGACGGAGGTGGATCCAAATTTATATACTCCAATTGCACAAGGAATTGTCGTTCTGAATAACAGGAATGAATTTTTGCCACAAGCAAAAAGATTCAATGTTTTTTTATTTTCGGAAAAGGGTAAGGAAATTTTAAATAAATTTGGGTATTCTGTAAACAATTAAATGAACATTCTAAAAGGAAAAATAGAAGAGATTAATGTAAATGGAGATTTGTCCATTGTTAAGATTATTGTTGGTAAAATAAGGTTTTCCACTATCGTAATTGATACTCCTGAAACAGCTTCCTTTTTGCAGTTGAACAATTCTGTAAAAGTGATCTTTAAAGAGACAGAAGTTATCATTGGAGTTGGGGATATGAGTGGTATTAGCTTAAGAAATAAATTGATAGGGAAAGTAATTTCCATTGAATCAGATAAATTGTTGAGTAAACTCATCATTGATACCGAAGTTGGAGAGATCACTTCGATCATTACCTCTAATGCGGTTAATCAACTCAAGATTAAAATAGGATTAGAAGTTACTGCAATGATTAAAACTAATGAATTGATGTTGTCAAAATGATAGACTGGA
>Ga0209013_10000716_pt1 | contig 30078 bp, 31 predicted proteins | sample Cruoilmetagenom2_FD_187291 | JGI IMG/M metagenome (GOLD analysis project Ga0209013, IMG submission 187291) | Oil polluted marine microbial communities from Coal Oil Point, Santa Barbara, California, USA - Sample 2 (SPAdes) (version 2) | ecosystem: Environmental > Aquatic > Marine > Oil seeps ...
CTTCCTGACTTCTAAATTTTTAACCTACAGGATATTCTACCCTTCGGACATGAAAACCACAAATAGTTTATAATAGAGAAAAAAGAGAAAGTGTGTTTAGACATGTATGATGTAATTATAGTTGGTGGCGGGCCTTCCGGCTTAATGGCGGCAATTGCTGCAGGTGAAATCGGAAAAAAAGTATTACTATTGGAAAAAGGTACAAAACTCGGGAAGAAACTAGCAATTTCCGGCGGTGGACGCTGTAATGTAACCAATCGTTTGCCCCAAGAAGAAATCGTTAAGCATATCCCTGGGAATGGTCGGTTTTTGTTTAGTCCTTTCTCTGTTTTCAACAATGAAGACATCATTACTTTCTTCGAAGGTCTTGGTGTGGAACTGAAGGAAGAAGATCATGGACGGATGTTCCCTATTTCAAATCGCGCGCAAGATGTAGTTGATACACTTATCCGCCAATTGGAGAAACTCCGTGTGGAAGTTCTTTTTGAACGTCCAGTTGCAAAACTTCTCATGAATGATGAAAAAGTTCTAGGTGTACGCTTAAAAAGTGGTCAAGAAATCTTAAGTAAATCAGTTGTTCTTGCTGTCGGTGGTAAGGCGGTCCCTCAAACAGGCTCAACAGGGGATGGCTATCCTTGGGCACAACGTGCGGGTCATACGGTCACTACTTTATATCCGACCGAAGTTCCTTTGTTATCCGATGAGCGCTTCATTAAATCGAAAGAACTTCAAGGATTGGCACTTCGTGATGTTGCGGTTTCTGTTTTGAATAAAAAAGGAAAAGTTCTCATCACGCATCAAATGGACATGCTCTTTACTCACTTTGGTTTAAGTGGTCCTGCCATTTTACGATGCAGTCAATTTGTTGTAAAAGAACGCATGAAGAATGGCGAACAACCTGTTGATATGGTGATTGATTCCTTGCCAAATGATAATAATGAATCAGCTTTTCAGATGCTAGTGAAGTTAATGAAAGATGATCCGAAAAAATCGGTTAAAAATGTCTGGAAAAGTGTGGTTCCTGAACGTTGGTTATTATTTTTGTTAAATCGTGCCGGCATCGATTTGAATGAAGTGGGTGCCAATTTGTCAAATGAAAAAGTACGTACGTTAGCGAGTCTTCTAAAATCATTTACGATGAAAGTCAATGGGACACAGCCAATTGAGAAAGCATTTGTCACTGGCGGAGGCGTTTCCGTCAAAGAAATCGAACCGAAGACTATGGCATCCAAGAAAAAACCTGGTTTGTATTTCTGCGGAGAAATCTTGGATATCCATGGCTACACAGGAGGATATAATATCACTTCTGCATTGGTCACTGGTAAAATTGCCGGAATGAGCGCGGCTCGTCACGCAAAAACGATACCTTATGAGCCAGTAGAATATAACTAAAACAAAGAGGCTGACCAATCTGTTAAAGAGATTTAACATTGGTCAGCCCCTTTTCATTTCTGAGTCTCATAATTAGAGTTTTATCAAGTTTTAGTGAAGGTCGTAATTAATAAGTCAAACTGGCAGCAACAATAATTCCTACAACGATTGACACTGAAAACAAACTAAAACCGATTGCTAAATTGCCTTTCTCAACTTCCTTCGCTAAGTTCATTTTTGGTTGACTGAATTCCACAATCCAGTATGCAATCACTTGTGTCGCTATTCCAACTAGACCCCATAAAAAAGCATCCAGTAAGTTTATACTGTTTGCCCAAACGGTATAAATGACAATTGAAAGTCCAATTGCTTTCCCCCAAAGTTTTAGCGCTACAGCGATATTCCCTTCTTTAATTAACTTTAATTCTGAATACTTAGTTGTAAAGGCAAATGCTGTTAGTCCAAGTAACATCAAACCAATTCCCGTTCCAAAATGCGTTAAAAAACTTCCTACTGCTTCTAATGTCATTATCGACATATAAGTTCATCCTCTCTCATTCGATTCCTACAGGTAAAAAATAGGACTCATTATTCGTAATCGCTCCACCTGCACGAATTCCAATTGCTCCTGCCCGTTTATTTAACAGAAAACATCCAACCATTAAATGAGCTTGTTTTTCACCTAATGCTGTTTGAATCTTCGATATGGGTAGCGGACAAAAAGCTTGATATACAGGTAATGTTTCGCTGTATGTCTTCATCGGTTCTTCATTAATTGTTTCGCCCGAGCCATTGAATATTTGGACTGTATCTCCTTCACGACCGAAAGATGGTTTTTTTACGTAAGGTAGATTATCCCTCAAAAATTTATCCGGTTCCAAGTATGTCGGTAAAAAATAACGTTCAATAATTTCGTGTTCGGTTTCTGTAAAATATTTCCCTTCTTCATGCAATCCCCAGATAAGTACTTGAACCGCTTTTGATTGCAACAAAAATGAAGAAGGAGGATTGAGAATCATGACTTGATTTTGTGCCACTAGATTCATAAGGGCTTGACCTATGTCTTCGCCAGTTGTAGGTTCTTTATCGTTCGCTAAATGTTCGGCGGGATATGTTTGACGATATAAAATGTCGATCCGCTCACCACTAGGCGTAAATAAACCAGGTTCTATTACCTCTCCGTTTTCAATAAATTGCGTCGTAACAATCCTCAACTGATCCAAACTCACATATTCAGATGGCATGTCGAGTTGCTCCTGTATGTAGCGAGTTGTCCATTTATCCTCTATATGTTCAACATGAGAAGTAAAGACAATTTTTGGTACTCCCGGTCTATTTAAATGATTCCAAGAGGCAGCAATCGCTTTTCTCATCTCCGCACGAAGAATTTCCACACTGTTTCTGTTCGGATTTTCAACACCAAAGTGCTGGCAAACATATGAGTTCGCATGAAACGTTTCTTTAATAAATGTAGGAGTGTCTGCATTAAACTCCAGGAGTTTAATAGCTGAATTCGTTACAACAAAGTCAAGACGTCCAATGACATATTCCTGGGGGATTGATTTTATTTTGCAGTAGGCTAGTGTTTCATAAGGAAATCCCAGTTGCAAAAGTGTTTCATCGTCCAATGCTCTTAAGAGAGGAGCAATTTTATCGAAGATAGCACCAACTTGTATCGCAGCAATACGTATTTCATTCCACTCATCTTCTGTTTTTTTACAGATGTCGAGTAAGGCATATTCTTCATTATCCAAATCGTGGTAAAAATAAGGTACTCCACTATAGACGCTCTGGCGCTCTTTATAAAATCTAGGGTTACTCACCCTCCATATCCTCCTTTTGATCCACTGCCAATCCCTGATTTGTAACTTTTACTTTGGCTTGGTGACGTTACACTATTTCGACCTTGTTGAAAACTCGAGTAGCCAGATGATTTTCTAAGCGCACTTTTATTCGCAAACATACTTCCTAAGAAATAATATCCACCATAATGCGTTGATTTCCGGTCATCACAATAATACGTACCTTCCTCATCATCCCACTCCCAATCATCGCACTCATATTCAGTTGGTTCACTCGGCATCGATGTCGTATTTTCGTATTGATTTTGACCACAGCCTGACAGCCCTAAAGCCATAACTGATGTCGTAACACCGGCCATTAATTTTTTTGTGTTGCTCATTTTCATAACCCCTCCATTTTGTATCCCGTCTGCTTCATATAAAGAACGTAGACACGTCGGTCCTCATCTATTTCGGCTGAATCCCTCTCCCATTCCAGTCCATCAATATAATGATAAAACGAACCAATATAAGAAAGAATGTCAATATGACGTTCTAATTCAAGCATCTTTATCATTGGATGGTCTTTTCTTGAATTGAATTGTCGCATCTCAAGCTTCAACGTACTATTTAAGTTAAACTCTTCCTTTTCCTTTTCTCCTTCATCATGCTTTTCCACATATATCAGATGCATGTCACCTTCGATTGCAGAGGATGTTTGCTTATATGTAATCCCATCTTTTACGAAGAATTCACATTCTCTTCTTGCAAGAATTTGATCTAAGGTTGTTTCATAATGGAATAACGCTTCAAAAGAATCGCGCCCTTTAAACAAGCGGTATTCTAGCAATGCTGTTTTCACCTGCTCATCATCCTTCCATTCACGTACGTACTCTTAATACGGAACTACTTTTATTAAGTTTCAAGATTCATTTATTATATAAAAAACACAGTTCTTCGTAGCAAGTTTCCTGACACACAAAATAAAGAGTATCCTGTGGTCCCAATACTTTCTCTGCTGCATTTTTGAAATCCATGTCATCATTTACTGCAATTAATACTGCACCTTTTTGTAATAGAGCTTGTGATGCTTCCATATATGTAAGCCAGTTAGGATTTGAAGAAAGAGTATAAATGTTATTCCCAAACTGTTTACTCATGAGCTGCCTAAAGATATTAGATGTCCCAGGCTGGAGGGTTGCTTTTGCCATTAATAGAGACACAGAATCATTCGACAAGATAAAGTCGTCTACGCGGATGTGTTTGAATTTTGATATGTGCTTTTCAACACATACCTCAACAACTGTCTGAATATCCTTTTGATGTTCTGCTGAAAGTGCCTCTACAGCAGATGCAATAAGAAGTGTCTTGCCATCTGCTAAAAGTGGATTTTCAATTCGTGAATCTGCAAAAATAGCAACTCGAAGGGCTTCGAGGATATTAGCCTTCATTAGTACTTCCTCGTCAGAAGGGTCTCCTTGAACGAAGTGTACTTGCTCATGTTCAAATGGTGTATGTGCCATATCTTCTATTAAAACAATAAACGCTTCAGGATTATGCAAAAAAATTTCATTCATGGCTTGTTCCGTTTTTTTAGACCAGCCAATATAAACGTAATGCCCCTTCTTTCTAAACATCAACTTTCCCTCCCTTTTAAGCTTTTGGTAGATAGTTACAGATTCTACTGTTTTACCGATTAAAACCCCAATAATCCCAATACCGAAAATGAAGAGAAAAACACCTAGAAGCCTTCCGGGGACAGACACCGGGAAATAGTCGCCATACCCAACCGTAGTCAATGTTGTCATTGTCCACCAGAATCCATCAAAAAGTGTAGGGAAACGATCCGGTTCCACTAAATGAATCGTAACTGAACCAAAACAAATAATAATAAAGGAAAGCAAAAGAACCACCACATAATTCATTTGTGTAAGCTGTTGCCATAACCTGTTTAAAATAGCCATGTTTAACCTCCTTATGCTGTTAGATTTTAAAATAGATTACCGTCTGGATTGTAGATACTCTGACTTCTTGGCCTCTGTATACAACCGTATAACTCCACTTTCTTATTTATCTTATTGTACAGAATTTTCCGACTGTATAAGTAACAGTTAGAAAAAATTTCTCCAAAAAGATATTTTAATTATCCAGAATCTACTAGTTTATTGCAATAACTGCCCTCAAAAAAAATCAGCGAGTGGTGGCTAATGCCATCACTCGCTGATTTCACTCTCAAGGTTATGGTGTAATAGGTTGATTCCGCAAGAGAACCGGAGGCCCGTTTAATCACTATCAATCGATTTTGACGATAAGTTATAGCTTTCCATGTTATCCCGCGAAATACAAAGCAATTGCAAATGATATCAAGGAAATGATATAGACACTCAAAGCCATTCGCTTATTAGGTTTTGTAATTTCTGGATGACGTAATATCGTAAACAGTTTCCACGAAAATGCCGCAATTACAATTAAAACAACAATATAAATTGGTGGCATTATCCGACCACAATATTCACTAATTTACCAGGGATAGCAATCAGTTTCTTCACTTCTTTACCTTCTAGCATTTCGATAACACGCTCATCTGCCAGTACGGCTTTTTCCAACTCATCTTTAGAGAAATCTTTACTCACGATGATTTTCGTACGTACTTTTCCGTTAAATTGAATTGCCATTTCGATCTCGTTTTCAACAAGTTTCGACTCATCATAAGTTGGCCATTCCACGTAGGAAACCGATTCGCTTGAGCCAAGTTTTTCCCAAAGCTCTTCAGCCACGTGCGGAGCAAGTGGTGCCAATAGCTGAACAAAACCTTTTGCATATTCAACAGGAATTTGTGGAGTTTTGTAGGCTTCGTTAATAAAGACCATCATTTGCGAAATCGCTGTATTAAAACGAATTCCCTCGTAGTCTTCCGTCACTTTTTTCACCGTCTGATGATACACTTTTTCAAGTGTTCCATCATTTGCATCAACTATTTTCGAGCTGATTGATCCAGTTTCGTTCACAAATAGACGCCATACGCGATCAAGGAAACGACGTGCACCGTCCAATCCATTTTCTGACCATGCGATGGATGCATCAAGAGGTCCCATGAACATTTCATACAAACGCAGCGTATCTGCGCCATGGCTTTCTACGATATCATCCGGATTTACAACATTACCTTTTGATTTAGACATTTTTTCGTTATTTTCACCCAAAATCATTCCCTGGTTAAATAGCTTCTGGAATGGTTCTTTTGTTGGAACAACGCCGATATCGTATAACACTTTGTGCCAGAAGCGTGCGTACAATAAGTGAAGTACCGCGTGTTCAGCACCACCAATATAAATGTCAACTGGTAACCATTGTTTAATTAATTCTGGATCTGCGATTGCTTGATCATTATTCGGATCGATGTAACGAAGATAATACCAACAGCTGCCTGCCCAGTTTGGCATCGTATTCGTTTCGCGTCGACCTTTCATACCGGTTTTTGGATCCACCACATTTACCCATTCCTCAATTTTGGCAAGTGGTGATTCTCCAGTTCCGCTTGGTTTAATGTCATTTGATTTCGGAAGCATCAATGGAAGTTCAGATTCTTCAATTGCCGTAATCGTCCCATCTTCCCAATGAATAACTGGAATCGGTTCACCCCAGTAACGTTGACGGCTAAACAACCAGTCGCGTAAGCGATACGTTACTTTCTTTTCACCCGCGCCATTTTCTTCGAACCATGCAATTGCTTTTTCAATGGCTTCGGTTTTCTCTAAGCCATTCAAGAATTCGGAGTTTATGTGTTTGCCTTCCCCTGCATACGCTTCTTTTTCAATATTCCCACCCGCTACTACTTCAACGATTGGCAAATCAAATTGCTTCGCAAATTCGTAGTCACGCTCATCATGTGCCGGGACTGCCATGATGGCACCAGTACCATATGTTGCAAGTACATAATCTGCAATCCAGATTGGCATGTTCTCGCCACTTACTGGATTGACTGCATAAGCACCTGTAAAGACACCTGTTTTTGATTTAGCTAAATCGGTACGCTCAAGATCACTTTTCAATTTAACTGACTCGATATATTTTTTTACTGCTTCACTTTGTTCTGTAGTTGTAATATCTTTTACAAGAGCATGTTCTGGAGCTAATACAGCATAAGTTGCTCCAAAAATTGTATCCGGACGTGTAGTAAATGCTCGGAATGAATCGTTCGACCCATCTACTTTAAATGTTAGCTCCGCACCTTCCGAACGACCTACCCAGTTACGCTGCATGTCTTTAATGCTTTCCGGCCAATCCAGTCCGTCAAGATCTTCGATAAGTCGATCTGCATATGCAGTGATTTTAAGCATCCATTGCTTCATCGGGCGTCTTTCGACTGGATGACCACCTCGTTCAGATAAACCGTCAATTACTTCTTCATTTGCAAGTACTGTTCCAAGTGCAGGGCACCAGTTCACAGCGACTTCATCGACATAAGCCAAGCCTTTTTTATGAAGTTGTAGGAAAATCCATTGTGTCCATTTGTAATACGAAGGATCCGTTGTGTTCACTTCACGTTCCCAATCGTATGAGAATCCAAGTTCCTGGATTTGACGTTTAAACGTTGCGATGTTTTTCGCCGTAAATTCAGCTGGATCATTACCTGTATCTAACGCATATTGCTCCGCAGGTAAACCAAAAGCGTCCCATCCCATTGGGTGCAATACATTGTATCCTTGACTGCGTTTAAAGCGGCTTAATATATCAGTTGCTGTATATCCTTCCGGATGACCAACGTGTAACCCTGCTCCAGAAGGGAATGGGAACATATCTAATGCGTAAAACTTCGGTTTTGCTGGATCTTCTCCCGTTTTAAATGTATTATTTTGTTCCCAGTAAGCTTGCCATTTTTTTTCGATTTGTTGATGATTGAAATTCATTGATTTTCCTCCTTAAATTAGAAAAGCGTATAGCGCCTCTCTAGCTCGATTCCGACGTTTGTTTGGTGAAAACAAAAAAACTCCCGTCCATTAGTCAAAAGACTAAGGGACGAGAGTTATACGCATACTCCCGCGGTACCACCCAAATTAGCAAAATAAATTCACTCAACTTGTTTCCTTAACGCGGAAAACGGCACCGGCTACTATTACTTCACCACTGCAGACTCCAAGGCGAGTTCGATAAGTTGCGCTACCGACTTTCACCAACCGTCGGCTCTCTAAAAAACACAAGATTATGTACTATTCCTTTTCACAGTCTTACACCATTGTTTTTTATTGTAATCGAACTTTTCAAAAAGCACAAGAGTTATTGGACAGTGTATTCATCTACATGCATAAATGATCCTCTTGTGACTTTCTGTCGTCAATCCTTAGTCTAGATTTGCAAGTTTTCTTTAACGTTATCAACATTTAAAGCAGCTTCTGTTGAGTCGATGACTTCTTGAACCGTGAAGCCTTCAAATACCTCTTTTAATACAAGTCCAGAAGGTGTCACTTCTATTAATGCACGTTCCGTAATAATTTTATTCACAACACCTTTACCTGTTAACGGCAAGTCGCATTGTTTTTTAATTTTGGCTGAGCCGTCTTTCGCAACATGATCCATAATGACGATGATTTTTTTGGCACCATGCACTAAATCCATGGCCCCGCCCATGCCTTTAATCATTTTCCCAGGAATCATCCAGTTAGCAAGGTCGCCCTTCTCCGAAACTTCCATTCCACCCAAAATCGCAACATCTACATGCCCACCGCGAATCATGGCAAACGATTCAGCACTTGTGAAAAATGCAGAACCCGGAATGGTTGTAACTGTTTCTTTCCCCGCATTTATTAAGTCTGGATCCACTTCGTCTTCTGTAGGATATGGTCCTATTCCCAGTAACCCGTTTTCAGACTGTAAAACGACTGTTTTATTAGGAGAAATATAGTTGGCAACAAGCGTTGGCATCCCAATTCCTAGGTTGACATAGTTTCCATCTTCAATTTCTTGCTCAGCACGAATTGCAATTCGTTCTCTAACATTAATTTGTCCCATTGTATTTGACCCCTTTCAGTCCTATGAACGAATTGTTAAACGTTCAATCCGTTTTTCTTGTAATGCATGAAACAGACCTTGCACATATATACTTGGCGTTTGAACGGTATTTGGATCTATTTCACCGGTTTCGACGATTTCTTCTACTTCTGCAATCGTGAACTTCCCTGCAGCCGCCATCATCGGATTGAAGTTTTGCGCTGTTTTGTTGTACACAAGGTTCCCAAATTTATCGGCTTTTGATGCACGTACAAGTGCGAAATCAGCTCGCAATGCTTTTTCCAAAACATATTCTTTTCCATCAAACTCCCGAATTTCTTTTCCATCAGCAACGGTTGTCCCAACTCCTGCCGGTGTAAAGAATGCCGGTATACCAGCTCCACCTGCACGGATTTTTTCAGCTAATGTTCCTTGTGGTGTTAACTCGACTTCAATCTCACCAGATAATACTTGGCGTTCAAATTCTTTGTTTTCACCGACATACGAACCAATCATCTTTTTTATTTGTCTATTTTTAAGTAATAGTCCTAATCCCCAGTCATCAACTCCACAATTGTTTGAAATGACCGTTAAATCTTTCACTCCTTTATCAACAAGAGCAAGAATCAGTTTTTCTGGTATTCCAACCAACCCGAAACCTCCGACCATTAACGTCGATCCGTCTTGAATTTGTTGCACAGCCTCTTCTGCAGAAGAATATATTGGCTTCATGGTATTTCCCCCTAGCAATAAATTTTTACACCCTTTTTATCTATTCGTACTTTTCTATTTTCTCAAAAAATATGAAATTATGCAAAAAAACGGAGAGTTTTAATTTCACTCTCCGTTTTCTTATGTCTAGCTCTGAAGCATAGCTTTATTCAGCAACAGGATTTCGATTCAGTTGTTCCTACGTCAGGGATAAGCTTGAATGGGCTTTTACGCTTTTTTTAATGGTCGATCGTATAACAAACTCGGAATAATAGCGAGTGCCATGAATGAAGTCAAGATTAAGAACATCGCTGTCATGCCATAAAAATCCACTAGCACACCACCGACAAACGGTCCAAACATCCTACCGACAGTGGCTGTACTATTGACAATTCCCTGGTAGAATCCTTCTCTACCCTTTGGCGCCAACTGGCTTGCCAGAGTCGGTACTGCCGGCCAGACAAACATCTCCCCGATGGTCAAGATCACCATGGCAGTAACAAACATTGAAAATGCCTGTGCGTATCCCACGACAATAAAAGATACCATCATAATCACAATTCCCAACACGAGTTGAGTTTTCATACGATTTTCTAGACGTTTGACGATTGGTTGGATAATCGGTTGGGCCATTAAGATCAGCAGACCGTTAATAGACCACAACAAACTGTATTGCTTGAGTGTTATGCCTAATTCTAATGTATATGTGGCAATTGTTGATTGCCATTGAACATATACGAGCCAACACATTAAGTAACCGCTCGTAACAATTAATAATGCGTAAAATGGTGCCTTATTTCGAATTTTTTTCCCTTCGTTAATAACGGAGGTGTGCATATCCGGTGCAATATCAAATTTACGATATCCAATGAACGCAATGAAGAAGAACAAGACATACATCCCTAAATTCGCGATGAAAATATAATCGAAACTATAGTCAGCGATAAGACCTGCAACTGCTGGTCCAATGGCAACACCTAAATTTTGTGAGAGATAAATAGCATTGAACGCCTTGCGCCCTCCTTCAGGCCAGGCCGTACCGACCATCGCATACATACTAGGAAAAACAATTCCCCCACTAAATCCCATTAAAGTCAAAAACCATACATAATGTGGCCATCCGTGCCAAATGGTAAGCCCTACTAACCCAATAACCGTAATGACGATACCTAGCATAATTGATTTATATCCACCGATACGGTCAAATAAATAGCCACCGAGCAGGTTGCCAATAATCCCTGCCCCTGCATTTGCCATCAATACCAAGCCCGCAACAGATAAACTTTTCCCTAAATGATCGTGCAAGTAAATTGTATTCAATGGCCATAAAAATGAGTTACCTGTAACATTTACAAGCATCCCGATAATCAAAAGCCATACACTTTTCGGCATCATAACTTCCTCCGTCGTTTCAATTTCAGAACCTAGTGTATTCCTTTTTATTTACCGCTACAAGATGTCTTAAAAAATACAAGTATTCAGCTTTTAGTGTTGCATGTGATTTCATGTGAAACCATGATAAAATGACCTTTTAGAGGAGTGATATTAAAATGAATTTCCCTTTTCCTTCAGATGGAAAACGTTACTATACATGGAATCGACATCTACGCAATGAATTTGGATTCAAAGTGTTTAAAGTAGCTTTGGATGCAGGTTTTGATTGTCCCAATCGAGATGGAACTGTAGCTTTTGGCGGCTGCACGTTTTGCAGTGTGGCTGGTTCTGGCGACTTTGCGGGTGACCGAGTAGATTCAATTTCCGTACAGTTTGAAAAAGTCAAAGAAAAAATGAACAAAAAATGGAAAGATGGAAAGTCAATGGCCTACTTTCAAGCGTATACCAACACACATGCTCCCCTCCCCATTTTAAAAGAGAAGTTTGAAGCAGCACTTTCACAAGATGGCGTAGTCGGGATTTCTATTGCTACTCGCTCGGATTGTCTTCCAGATGACGTGGTTGAGTATTTAGCTGAATTAAATAAACGTACCTATTTATGGATAGAATTAGGACTACAAACGGTTCATGAAAGTACGGCGAAATTAATTAACCGCGCGCATGACTATCCTTCTTATGTAGAGGGAGTCCAAAAACTTCGAAGCCATGGTATCCGTGTTTGTACCCACATTATTAATGGGTTGCCTTTAGAAGATACTAAAATGATGATGGAAACAGCTCGCGAAGTAGCTAAATTAGATGTACAAGGCATTAAAATCCACCTGCTTCATTTATTAAAAGGAACACCAATGGTGAAGCAGTACGAAAAAGGCATGGTTGAATTTATGAATAAGGATGCCTATATTCAGTTAGTCGCAGACCAGCTAGAGTTATTACCACCTGAAATGGTCATTCACCGTATTACAGGTGATGGTCCGATTAATTTGATGATCGGACCGATGTGGAGCGTCAATAAATGGGACGTTTTGAACGGCATTGATGCGGAACTTGAAAGACGCGGAAGCTGGCAAGGTAAGTTTTTCGAAAGTCAGGTGACCTGTGAATGAATCTTGAACGAGTGCTACCATATGTAAAAACATTATTGAAAAGTACAGTTTCTCCCGGAGATCATGTGATAGATGCGACTGCCGGAAATGGTCATGACACGCTTTTCCTTGCTCAATTGGTAGAATCAAATGGACATGTTTACGCATTTGATGTTCAGAAAACGGCCATTGAAGCCACACTTTCCCGCTTGGGAGAATGGCAAGACAATGCAACTGTCATTCATGCAGGTCATGAAACAATATGCGCTCATGTATCGAGTGAAATTTCGGCCGCGGTTTTTAATCTTGGGTATTTACCTGGGGCAGATCATTCCATCATTACGCGTCCAGAAACAACGATTCAAGCGATTGAAAGTTGTCTGGACTTGTTGAAAATAGGTGGGCTCATTGTACTTGTTGTTTATCATGGTCATGAAGGTGGAGACAATGAACGGGATGGTTTGCTTAACTATGTGCGCAGTCTTCCACAATCATTTGTCCATGTATTGAAATACGAGTTTATTAACCAACAAAATCACCCACCGTTTGTATTGGCGATAGAAAAAATGAAGAAACGCTGACAAACCTAAGGATGGCTATTTATTTAGCCACCCTTAGGTTTTTTTGTATAACTTTATGCTAATTGGAAAAACTAGGACTATCAATTTTTCACAAGGAGCACTTATATATGCCGAAAATTCAATCTGTCAGTTCATTTCTCCCTCCATATAGTTACTCGCAACAGGAAGCCTCCACATTGATGAAAAATCTATTTACCGATCATTATGCGGATTTGGAAAGGATGCTAAAGGTCTTTGAAAATGGGGACATCGAATCTCGCCAATTTTGCGTTCCGATGGATTGGTTTGAATATCCACATGATTTAGAAGAACGTAATCGACTCTATATCGAACTAGCTACTTCTTATGGTGCCTTAGCCATTAATGCCTGTTTACAAAACCAGGAATTTTTAGCAGAATCCGTTCATCCTTCAGAAATCGATGGAATCTTTTTTATATCAAGTACAGGTTTTTCAACTCCTAGTATAGAGGCACGAATTTTGAATCAGCTTCCCTTTTCTGATTATGTCAAACGGATACCGATATGGGGATTGGGCTGTGCCGGTGGTGCATCTGGAATGAGTCGTGCATTTGATTATTGCTTAGCCTACCCAAAAGCAAAAATAATCGTGCTTTGCGTAGAACTTTGCAGCTTGACCTTTCAGCCGAATGATTATTCGAAAAGTAATTTAATTGGAGCTTCTTTGTTTGCAGATGGCGTGGCATGTGCATTAGTTTGTGGAGACGATGCGGATATCCAGTCGAAAAAACCTTGCCCAACTTTTGTTGCAACTGCCTCGAAAACGATGGCGAATTCCGAAGATGTGATGGGCTGGGAAATGAAGAATGATGGTTTACATGTCGTCTTTTCAAAAAGCATTCCTTCCATTATAGAAAAGTGGCTTGAGCCTTTCGTCACGGAGTTTTTAGAAGAGCACCAATTGACGCCTGCTCAACTTGACTACTTCATCGCACATCCTGGGGGAAAAAAAGTGTTAACTGCGTACGAAAAAGCGCTTGGTTTCAATTCTACGAAAACGGATATATCAAGAGACATCTTAAGAAAACACGGGAACATGTCTTCTCCTACCGTTCTTTACGTATTGGAAGCATTTATGAAGTTAGATAGTTCTCCAGGTGATACGGGATTATTAACGGCACTTGGACCTGGTTTCAGTGGAGAATTGTTGTTGCTCGAATGGCAATAGAGATGATGTTATTTTATTGTGTAGTCGGATTTGTAATCATTCAAAGAATTGTCGAATTATTTGTGGCGAAAAAGAACGAGTTATGGATACGTTCGCAGGGAGGGTACGAAGTCGGCGCCAACCACTACCCCTATATGGTGGCGATTCATGTTGGTTTCTTTATTAGTCTAATTGCTGAATTTCTGGTTTTCGAGCGGTTTGTGCCGTCATATTGGATCCTATTTTTTGTGATTTTCGCATGCTTGCAATTGATGCGGGTATGGGTCATATCGTCACTCGGTCGGTTCTGGAATACGAAAATACTCGTTTTGCCAGGAGCTCATGTTGTGAAAAAAGGGCCGTTTCATTTCATTCGGCATCCCAACTATGTGGTTGTAACACTGGAGATTATCGTGATTCCATTAATGTTTGGCGCTTATTTTACAGCAATCGTTTTCACGGTATTGAATGTACTTATATTACGAGTGCGTATTCCGGTTGAAGAAGCGGCTTTGCGTGAAGTAACAAATTATAAGGAAGTGTTTTGATTTGATGGATCGTATTCAACCATCTTTATCCATTCCCCCAAAAAAACGAGTAGCATTTCGCCACTCGTTTTTATTTAATATTTTATTTTTCAAATACAATGTCACCGGCAATAATCGTCTTCACCACTTGAGCTTCAAGTAACTGCTCATCAGGACCTGCATATAAATCACGATCAAACACAGTGAAATCCGCATCGAAATTCACATCAATTTTGCCACGCTCTTGTTCTTTACAAATTGCTTGCGCACTACCAATCGTATAAAGTGAAATTGCTTCAAAACGACTTAGTTTCTCTTCAGGTAAATAACCTTCATGCATTTCACCAGGATTCTTACGGGCAACTGCTGCGTATAACCCCAGTCTTGGATCCACATTTTCTATCGGAGAATCCGATCCCCCGCTACACATAATTCCTCGATCCAATAACTTCTTCCATGCATAAGCCCACTCCATGCGATCACTACCTAGTCTGTCTCTTACCCAAGGGAAATCGGACGTTACGAAACTTGGCTGAATATCAAGTACTACATCCAATTTTTCAATGCGTTCGACTAAATCAGTACCCAACACATTGGCATGTATCAACCGATCTCGCTTTCCTGAAGAAACTGGATATTTTTCGATTGCTGAAACAACCATTTCCATACCTGCATCCCCAATGGCATGAACTGCAACTGCTTCTCCGTATGTACGAGCTTTTGAAACAAGTGCATCTAAATCTTCCTGCGAATGAATCGCAACTCCACTAGTCGAAGGTTTGTCTGAATACGGTTGGCTAAGTAATGCTGTACGCCCACCAAGTGCTCCATCAATAAAAATTTTCATCGCTCCTGGTTCAATCCAAGGCTCCTCGTAAGTAGCGTGTTCCATCATTTCATCAAACACAAGATGATGGCGCAACAAATGAACTCGGAACTTTTTCGTATTCCCAACAACGGTTTTAAACGCTTGAAGTGGTTTAGAATAATTACCATAATAACCCATATCTTCTGTATGCCCACCGGTAAAACCAAGTGATACCAAATCACTGACCGCAACTTCCAATGAAGAAACAAGTTGTGAAATCGATACTTCCGGGATGTGTTTTTCAATTAAGTTCATGGCACCGTCCATTAAATATCCCGTTGGTTCACCAAGTTCATCCCGTACGATAATACCGTCATCTGGATTTGGAGTGTCTTTTGTGATACCTGCAATCTGAAGTGCCTTTGAATTGACAATCATTGCATGGCGACAAATTCGCTTTAGTGCTAGCGGACTGTCCGACAATTTGTCCAGTTCATAGCGGGATAGAACTTTTTGATCCGGAAAATTATTATCATTCCATCCTTCCGCGACAAACCATTCATCACTTGGATGATTAACTAGAAGACTTTGTAATTCAGAAGCCATATCACCAGCAGAAACATAAGGCGATAAATCAACATGTCGCAATTTATCACCATGCCCAATCATGTGTAAGTGACTATCTACAAAACCTGGATAGACAAACGAACCACCTAAATCGATTAATTCATCAGCATGGTTCATCAATTCTTCAAAACTACCTGTACGTATAATCTTTCCTTTTTCAACCAGCACTGCTTCAACAGAATCCAGTGAATTTTTCATCGTATAAAATGTTGCATGATGAAAACAAATTTTTGTCATGTTGGCACCCCCACTTTATCTAAGTTAAGAATAATGCAAAAACCGTCTCATCCGCAATGGGATAAAGACGGTTTAACAATTATTTATTTTCTTGAGCCGCTTGTTCTACTGCACGTGCAACCACTTGGTGCACCATAGGGTCTAACGGGTTCGGTATTAAATCTCCTGGTTTTGTGTGATTGACAATTGCTTTTGCAGCTGCAACCAACATTGGATACGTAATTTCACTAGCTCCAGCTTTTAGTGCACCACGGAAAATACCTGGGAACCCAAGTGCGTTATTTACTGATCGTCCATCAGCTGCAAATGCTGCACCAGCAGCTAAAGCTTCTTCAGGAGTAATTTCTGGATTCGGATTGGAAAGAGCTAAAATGATTTGCCCTGGACGAACCATTTCCGGTTTGATTAAGCCTGCCACTCCAGTCGTAGCAACCACGATATCACATTTTTTCATTAGTTCTTCCAATGATTCCAACGTTTGACCACCATAGTTCAAAAGACGGTCCACAGCTTCTTGTTGTGGGTCAATACCGTATACATCCTCTACACCGTAAGCCATTAACATACGGCAAATGGCAAGTCCAGCTGCCCCTAAACCGATTTGCCCAATTACAGCTCTTTTCGGATCAACTTCTGTTGAACGACAAGAGGACAAAACTGCAGCAAGCGCTACTACTGCTGTACCATGCTGATCGTCATGCATGACTGGTATTGGCAGTTCTTTTTTAAGTCTTTCTTCAATTTCAAAGCAATGCGGTGAGCCAATATCTTCCAACAAAATCGCACCGAAACCTTGATGAATATGTTTCACAGTTTCAACGACCGCATCTGGATCACTTGTATCCAGTAGAATTGGAATTCCACTGATGCCAACAAACTGATCAAATAATACAGCTTTCCCTTCCATAACCGGCATCCCAGCTACTGATCCAATATTCCCAAGCCCAAGAATCGCAGTTCCATCTGTTACGATAGCAACCGTGTTTCCAATGCTAGTAAAATATCGGGCTTTATCAGGGTCCGCTTGAATGTCCAAACAAACACTCGCCACACCAGGTGTATAAATTCGTTGCAAATCCCCTAAAGAACGCACATCAATGCGACTCGTCATGTGGATTTTCCCACCTTCATGCGCTTTTAACACATCATCTGTGACTGCATGAATATGTACATTTGTACCAATTGCTCGAACATTTTCAATAATTTGCTCCAGTTGGTCCATGCTCTCGCATTTTACGCTAATATCTCTAATTGTAGACAGTGTACCATCTTTAATGGTTGAGATATCGCCGATGTTCCCTCCTGCAATACCAATTGCAGTAGCGACTTTTGCGAAATTCCCAGGTTTAGATGGTGTTTCAACAATCAAAGTACGAATTATTTCTTGAAGTGCCATAGTATCCTCCTAATGTTTCTTACATGTTTGAAAGAAAAAAGTAATTCTTAAATTATAGCAAATATCACATCTTTTTATTAGTTTTGTGTATTTTCTTTTTTCGTAACTTCACTTTCATCATCTTCAATTCCATATACTTGAACTTCTGTGACCAATTGGTTAAATTTCATCACTTAAGAATTTCATTGGCATATTTTTATCATTCTTAACAAAAAACAACAAATCGATATTTCCTAGGCAATAAAAAACCGATTTCTGCAAGTTTCTACAGAAATCGGTATGCTTTATTCGGCTGTTTTCAAGTTTTTAACGCCTAATATTAGTTGTGCGATAAAAGCCAATCCACAACATACAATAGCCAAGTAACCAATCCAATCAATCGGATCCAGCATCATAGTACGAATGGATAATAAGCCCATTAATAGGGCAATAGAGAAATTAACGAGATACGTCTTACTCGTATGTGAGAATTTCTTCATAATAATAAACACAGCTATTCCCGAGAGAATAATGAATATAGATAAAGTATTCGCCACTTGCAATTCCCCTTTTTCTATTAACTATACTAGATAAACACGGCATTCACCATTAGTTGTAAAATGTCTAAAAAATTCGCCCAACCGAAGTTGGGCGATATCTAGCTTATTTTTTTAGGTCCTCATTATATCCCACCCAGAAATCCGCATTTTTGATTCCCAATTTGGTAGGGTCAAATACAGGGTCTTTGCCTTCTTTTTTCTGCGCTTCATAATCTTTCAGGGCGATAAGGGCTGGTTTAGCAATAATAAGAATAGCTATCAAGTTCAACCAACACATCAACCCTAATCCCACGTCACCCAATGCCCATGCAAGACCTGCTTCACGGATTGTACCTAAGAATGTCGTAATTAAGATTACGATTTTCAAAACAAAAATCCCAACTTTTTCAGCGTTGCCTTTCAATAAATAAGCAACATTTGTTTCTGCCATATAGTAGTATGCCATAATTGTTGTAAAAGCGAAGAAGAATAACGCTATCGCAACAAAGCCAGCACCAATTCCCGAACCTGGCATTGCATAGTCAATAGCTGCCTGTGTATAACCTGGACCAGCTTCCACACCTGGCAAGTTCTCAACTACAAAGGCACCATCGCCACTATCAAGTTGAACATTGTACATTCCTGTAAACAAAATCATGAATGCTGTAGCGGAACAGACTAACAATGTATCAATATAAACGGAAAATGCTTGCACAAGTCCTTGTTTAACAGGATGAGACACTTCAGCTGCAGCCGCTGCGTGAGGACCTGTTCCTTGACCCGCTTCGTTCGAATAAACTCCACGTTTAACTCCCCATGCAATTGCCGCTCCAATCATCCCACCAAAAGTTGAATCAAAGCTGAATGCACTTGAGAAAATCAATTTAAGTACGCCTGGAAGTTCTGTAATGTTCATCCCAATAATGATAATAGCCATTAACATATAGGCAATGGCCATGAAAGGAACCACTAATTGAGCTACATTCGCAATTCGTTTAACCCCACCAAGTATAATAATCCCAAGAATGATGACAATGGCAACTCCTGTAACCCAGCGAGGAAGATTAAATGCATTTTCCATCCCAATGGCAATTGAGTTTGATTGAATTCCCGGCATCAGAATGGACATCGCCAAAAGTGCTGCAATGGCAAAGATAACTGCATACCACTTCAATCCAATTCCTTTTTCTATGTAGTAAGCTGGGCCCCCCCGATATTGGCCTTGATCCTTAACCTTATAAATTTGTGCGAGTGTAGATTCGATAAAAGCAGAAGATGCTCCAATAAATGCAATTGCCCACATCCAGAATACAGCTCCTGGTCCACCGAATGCGATGGCAGTGGCAGTACCCGCAATATTTCCTGTGCCTACACGTCCCGATAGTGCAATCGCCAATGCTTGGAAAGAAGAAACCCCAGCATCCGATTTTTGCCCTCTAAACATTTGTACGACCATGTCTTTAACTAAGCGAACTTGCAAGAACCGTGTAAGAATAGAAAATAATAATCCAACTGCAAGACACCCATAAATCATCCATGGTCCCCATAGAAAGTTGTTAATATGCCCAATAAACTCTTCCATCCAATTTCCCCCTTGTTTTCTAAACTATTTTTTGCATAATTCACTATATTATAAAAACCACATGTCCACAAGACCATAAGTAGAATTAGGAATATATTTATTTACGGATCAACCTTAGGAAAGCATATTTTTCGTCCTTCACTACTTTTTTCGATTCACCCAAAAGTCAGCATTTTTAATACCCAGTTTTAGCGGATCAAACACTGGATCTTTCCCTCTTTTTTTCTGATTTTCGTAATCCTTTAAAGCGACCAATGCCGGTTTTGCCAAAATCAGTATGGCAAATGAGTTCAACCAAACCATTACCCCCATTCCCACATCTCCAAGTGCCCATGCAAGATTGGCACTGCGTACAGCCCCTGAATAAGTAGAAAATACAATCATGACTTTTAGAAGGGATATGGCGAGTCTGTATGAAGGGCCCTTTAATAAGTAAGACACATTGACCTCAGCGATATAGTAGAATGCCATAATGGATGAGAAACCGAAAAAGAACATGGCAATCGCCACAAACTCTGCACCAGTCCCCGGAATGACCGCATCTATCGCATTTTGTGTGTATCCTGGACCTGCAACCATACCAGGTAGGTTTTCTACAATGAACTTTCCGCTTTTGTCTTCCATCTGCACATTATACATCCCAGTGGAAAGAATCATGAAAGCAGTGGCTGTGCAAATGACAAGTGTGTCGATGTAGATTGAAAATGCTTGGACCAAGCCCTGTTTAACTGGGTGTGATACTTCCGCAGCTGCTGCAGCATGAGCTCCTGTCCCTTGACCTGCTTCGTTTGTATATATTCCCCGTTTGACTCCCCATGAAATGGCAGCTCCCATCATCCCGCCGAATGTAGAATCAAATGAGAATGCACTTCGGACAATTAAAGACAGGACACGAGGTAGTTCGTTTATGTTCACAATTAATATGAAACAGGCAAGAACCATATAAGCCACAGCCATTAAAGGAACAACAAGCTCCGCAACATTGGCAATTCGCTTGACACCACCGAGTATGATAAACCCCAAAAGAATACCAATCCCCAAACCTGTTTTCCATGGTTCAAGATGGAATGCATTTTCCATCCCAATTGCAATCGCATTAGATTGAACTCCTGGCATAAGAATAACGGCGGCTACTACCGTGACAACCGCAAAGAGAATGGCATACCATTTCAAACCAATTCCTTTTTCAATGTAATAGGCAGGTCCCCCACGGTATTGACCATCTTGTTTCACTTTATAAATTTGTGCCAGAGTAGATTCGATAAAAGCAGTGGACGCTCCCAGGAATGCGATTGCACACATCCAAAAAACCGCCCCCGGACCTCCAAACGAAATGGCTGTTGCTGTACCAGCAATATTTCCTGTTCCCACACGCCCAGATAGGGAGAGAGCTAGTGCTTGAAAGGAAGATACCCCTGCATCCGATTTCTCGCCTTGAAACATCAGGACAAACATGTCTTTTATTAAACGGATTTGCAAAAAGCGAGTAAGTATTGAAAACAACAGCCCAATCCCGAAGCAACAAATAATTACCCATGGACTCCATAAAAACTCGTTCATTTGACCAATAAATTGCTCTATGATTTTTCCCCCATCAACCAGTTCCCTAAAGAAAGAGTATGTGTACAAATCGTAAAGTAGAAATGTTCTCAAATAATTCGCTTCAAAAAACCTCCCTTATTATAAACAAGAGAGGTTTGTGCAAGTATTTAGACAATGTAACCAATCGAACGTAATACATTGTTCATGAATGATTCCGTGTACGAGAACACATCTTCCCGTTCAGGCTCTTGGAATAAGTCGTGAAAACAATTTTTCCATTGCTTATATTGTATTTCAGAAATCTGTTGTTTTAGAAGCCAATGCTTTGCGTACGATATATCTGTTAATTTATCTCTTTCTGCCGTCATCATGAGTATTGGAAGATCTTGAATGCTAGCAAGATTTGAATGAGTCGATTTCATCAACTGTTGTAATTCACGATACCACTTCAAGGTTATCGTCGTATTATACAACTGGTCATCCTTAGCCAGAGTATAAATATCATAATTTCTTGTTAACTGCTTTATCGTCACATCGTGACTACTCTTTATACTGTCCGTCAATTTCCCCATATTCGATAATGCACTTGTCAACTTAGACGGTTGGATATGTAAATTCAGCCAAGGGGACGTAACGATGACCGCAGCACATTCAATCGATTTACTTTGTAGCGCTTGCATGACAAGGGTTGCGCCTAATCCATGTCCCATCACAAATACAGGCAAGTTGTAAACAAGTGACGCATTCACTAATTGTTGGATGTACTCCCTATACGAGTGAAAATTCTCATCATGCGCTCTTTTTTTCAGCGCAATTTCTCCATGACCTGGTAAATCCCCCATCACCACATGAAAACCTGAACTCCTAAATTGTTCAATTAGCCACGCATATCGACGATGATGCTCATAAGCACTATGTATAATTGCAATGACGGCTTTGGCTTGTCCATCCGCTTCCCATTTCCACATGAACACCGCTCCTTTTCCATTCTTTCGACGAACTCATCCTTTTTTAGTTCCTTTTTATTTGTATAATGAAACCATTACGCAAAAGAAATGAGGTTATAAAATGATTTACCCTTTTAAAGATAAAAAACCTACCATTGATCCGTCTGTTTATATTGCTGATTATGTCACAATCAGTGGCGATGTGACAATCGGTCAAGAGTCTACAATATGGTTTAATACCGTGATTCGCGGCGACGTCAACGCAGTTCGGATTGGTCGCAAAGTGAGTGTTCAGGATCTTTGTTGCCTTCATGAAAGCCCAGCGTTCCCATTGGTGCTTGAAGATGAAGTAATCATTGGGCACCAAGTAACACTACATAGCTGCACAATTCGAAAAGGTGCCTTAATCGGGATGGGTTCGATTATTTTAGATGGTGCAGAAATAGGAGAAGGTGCGTTTATTGGTGCAGGTAGTCTAGTGCCGCCGGGAAAAGTAATCCCACCTGGAATGCTTGCTTTAGGTCGCCCTGCGAAAGTAGTGCGCCAGTTGAACGATGAAGATCGAAAGGATATGGAACGCATCGTACGTGAATATGCGGAAAAAGGCCAGATATATAAAGACATGCAATCAAACTAAAAACCAATTACATTCAATGGTGACTGCCAACTTGAAACACGAAAGGAGAAAAGTGACAAAGTCTCTTTTCTCCTATTTGTTGTTCATTAAGTAAGGGTGTAGCATGGTGCTTTCCAAAGCTCTCCGGAAACCTCATCTTATTAGTTTTCAGGTTTCAAAAAAGTTCTCTTCCGTATGACTTTAGAACTTTCTTATCTATTAAAAAAAGCTGTTCCAATTTATCTGGAACAGCTTTTTTACATTGAATATTATAAGCGTGCTTTTTCTTTCATGATAGCAGCTTTGTCTGTTTTTTCCCAAGGTACATCTAAATCGGTACGACCGAAGTGACCGTAAGCAGCAGTTTGCTTATAAATCGGACGGCGAAGGTCTAGCATTTTGATGATTCCTGCTGGGCGAAGGTCGAATAACTCACGAACTAATTCAACAAGTTTCGATTCTTCAACAGCACCTGTACCAAATGTGTCGATAGCAATTGATACGGGTTGTGCAACACCGATAGCATAAGCAAGTTGTACTTCACAACGGTCAGCAAGCTCTGCTGCTACGATATTTTTGGCAACATAACGTGCTGCATATGCCGCTGAACGGTCAACTTTTGTTGCATCTTTACCAGAGAATGCACCGCCGCCGTGGCGTGCATATCCACCGTAAGTATCAACAATGATTTTACGACCAGTCAATCCTGCATCCCCTTGTGGTCCACCGATTACAAATCGACCAGTCGGATTAATGAAGTATTTTGTGTTTTCGTCAATCAATTCTGCAGGAACTACAGGGTTGATGACATGTTCTTTAATATTACGTTGAATCTGCTCAAGCGTTACTTCTGGGTGATGTTGAGTTGAAATAACGATTGTATCAATACGTAACGGTTTATTGTTTTCATCATATTCTACAGTTACTTGTGTTTTACCATCAGGACGTAAGTAAGAAAGAATTTCTTCTTTACGCACATATGCTAAACGACGAGCTAACTTATGAGCCATACTAATTGGAAGTGGCATTAATTCCGGTGTTTCATTACACGCAAACCCGAACATTAACCCTTGGTCTCCTGCTCCGATCGCTTCAATGTCATCATCTGTCATTGAGCCTTCGCGTGCTTCAAGTGCTTGGTCAACACCCATCGCGATATCAGCAGATTGCTCATCGATTGCAGTCAATACCGCAGAAGTCTCTGAGTCAAAACCATATTTTGCACGTGTATAACCAATTTCACGAACTGTTTCACGTACGACTTTTTGAATATCCACGTAGGCAGATGTTGTGATTTCCCCAGCAACTAGTACAAGACCAGTTGTTACCGTTGTTTCACATGCCACACGTGCGTTTGGATCTTGAGTTAATATTGCATCTAAAATTGCATCTGAGATTTGATCTGAGACCTTATCTGGATGCCCTTCTGTTACAGATTCTGATGTAAAAAGACGACGATTTGTCAATTTTGTTTCCTCCTATTATCCTACGAGATTTCTCTCGGAAAATTCAAACGGTACTCATTTCCCATGTCAAGCTTATTCGGTTGAAATAAAACCTTCCGCCTTTTCGGGCTTCTTCACACGAGGATAAAGGACGATGTCAAAAAAATAGCCCTTTCTCACGTTAAATACATGAGGAAAGGCATAATTTTATAAGCACCTTTCACTCTTATCAACCAAGGAATTTCACCTTGCTACAGGTTTGGCACCTTCTCATTTTACATGGAAATGGCAGGTTGCCGGGTTTCATAGGGCCTGACCCCTCCACCAGCTCGGGATAAGAGTATCCGTTCAGTTTTACATCATAATAAACTAATCCCGGTATGTCAAATTATTTTTATCTTCTATATAATTCCCCAAAAATCAGAATAATTAGTTTGTCCATTAGTGTAGATTATTAAGCGAAATGTGTTATACTAATTTCAAATCAAGCATACTACCCATCAAATTGGGAATATAAGAAAAAGGAAGGTACATATACATGAATTCAGTGAACACTGTGAACGAGCTGAACGACTTGTTAAATGGCCAAAACGTGAATGTTCAACTATCCGTACCACAATTAGTGGAGAAAGCAACATCACGTGGAGAAGCTGTCATAACATCAACTGGAGCTTTAAAAGCGGAGACAGGAAAATATACTGGACGTTCTCCTAAAGATAAGTACATGGTTGTAGAAGATAGCTCAAAGGATAAAATCGAGTGGGGATCAGTTAACCAACCGATCTCAACTGAAATTTTTGATTCTTTATATAAGAAAGTAGTTAATTATTTAAAAACAAAAGATGAGTTATTTGTCTTCAAAGGCTTTGCTGGAGCAGATCCTGAATCTCGCCTTTCACTTCAAGTAATAAATGAATACGCATGGCATAACCTATTTGCACATCAATTATTCATTCGACCATCAGCTGAAGAATTAGCGTCACACGAAGCACAATTTACGATTGTATCTGCACCAACGTTCAAAGCGGATCCTGCAGTTGATGGCACCGCTTCTGAAACGTTTATCATTGTTTCAATGGAAAAACGTATTATCTTAATCGGTGGTACTGAATATGCTGGGGAAATGAAAAAATCAATTTTCTCCATCATGAACTACTTGCTGCCTGAACAAGGAATTTTACCAATGCATTGTTCTGCTAACGTAGGTGAAGAAGGCGATGTTGCTTTGTTCTTCGGATTATCTGGAACTGGCAAAACAACTTTATCTGCTGATGCGGACCGCAAACTAATTGGAGACGATGAACATGGTTGGTCAGATAATGGCGTCTTTAATATCGAAGGTGGCTGTTACGCTAAAGCGATTAACTTAACTCGTGAAAATGAACCGCAAATTTTTGATGCCATTCGTTTTGGCTCGGTTTTGGAAAACGTAGTAGTTGATTTGGATAGCCGCGAAGCAAACTATGATGATATTTCATTAACTGAAAATACGCGTGCCGCTTACCCATTACAAGCAATCGACAACATCGTAGATCCTTCTGTTGCGGGTCACCCGAAAACGATTATTTTCTTGACTGCTGATGCGTTTGGCGTATTGCCTCCTATCAGTAAGTTGACAAAAGAACAGGCAATGTACCACTTCTTAAGTGGATTCACATCAAAACTTGCAGGTACTGAGCGTGGGGTTACATCACCTCAAGTGACGTTCTCTACTTGTTTCGGTTCTCCATTCCTTCCCCTTCCTGCTACTGTTTATGCAGAAATGTTAGGAAAGAAAATAGATGAGCACAACTCTCAAGTGTTCCTAGTAAATACAGGATGGACTGGTGGAGAATACGGTGTAGGTAGCCGTATGAAACTTTCCTACACTCGTACAATGGTTCGTGCAGCACTTGAAGGCAAACTGAACAATGTTGAAACAGAAACAAATTCTATTTTCGGTTTAGCTATGCCTAAAGAAATCGCAGGTGTGCCTGATAATGTATTAAACCCTCGTGATGCTTGGTCTGACAAAGATGCATATGATACGAAAGCATCTGAATTAGCGGATAAATTCCGTACAAACTTTAAAAAATTCGGATCGGTTGCGGAAGACATCGTCGCTAAAGGCGGGCCAATTAATTAAATGATAAAAATGACTTGCACATTGTGTGCAGGTCATTTTTTTTGCTCCATTCTCATCTCAGAACCTCCTGCACTACATAGGATGCTCTTTGAAGTATTCAACTTGGGCAGTATTTGGAAATAGCTTTTGAAATTCCGCCGCTTCCTTTTCATCTATACCATACAGCACAATTTCAGCACCATACTGGTTAATTTCGAGCATTTGAATACCCTCTTTATAAAAGTATAGTGTGAACCATTTCAATCCACCCTCGGGATTAAATGATTGTCCCCTTAAATAAGCTCGGTTGGTCTCGTTCAATGTAATCGTGAAAGAAAGAATAAGTCCTTCTGATTTTGAATGAGCTGCAAGTGGTGTCAGTTCACTGATTTGCTCTGTTTCTTCCTTCCAACAGTGGATTTCAACCGAAGCAAATTGTACTGTATATGTATCCCATAACTCCTGCCAAAACGTCATGCCTTGCGGTACTCCCGCTCTTCTTTCTGTTCGTGTTGTCGCAAGATGGATTCGAACATGTTTCATACGTTAATGGCTCCTTGTTTTTTCATCCATTCACATAAACCTCGTACCACTTTGACATTTATTTGTGTTGGAAAATAGTGTGTGAGTTCTTTAAAATACCAAGTTTCCACTTTTTTGTACTGGTCAACCAAAGCAGCCTCCAACAGTCTTGCATGCTCAAAACCAACATTCTCATCCTTCTCACCATGTATGATCAATACTGGAGCATTGATGTCCCCAATACGTGTAAATGCGGTTCGCTTTTCATATAGTTCCGGGGAGTTTGTCGGGGTTCCACCAATTACACGTTTCATCATTCGTCTCATATCTTCGCGCTCTAAATACGTTAATATCGTATCCGAAACTCCCGACCACGTCACGACAGATGTAATATCTTCTCTTAATATGGCCGTCCATAGAGCCATGATGCCCCCTCGAGAAAAAGCAAAGACATGAATGCGTTCAGTATCAAGGAATTGTTTCAGTACATCGATGCCACTCGTGGCGTCATAGCGATCGTCTCCAGCGAATTCGTCACGGCCTTCTCCTCCTCGATTTCCACGATAGTATGGAGCAAACACAACTAACCCTTGTGATGCGAATTGAGCGATTCGAGCTGGACGTACCATCCCGATGTTCTGGATTCCACCTCGTAAATAGAGCATTCCATCATATGCACCTGGTTCAACAGGTTCCGCCAGCAAACCCTTGATGCGATATCCACAAGACCAATACAAAATTTCAGTTAATCGAACACGAGGATTCGGACTGGGATATGGACGTTTTTGTTCAATCGTGCCATCTACTTTCATTATTCATCACCCGTTCCAGCATTTTTCTCATTCCTTCATCTTTCATGTGAAAACTGAGATTATTTGATAGAAAAAACTCTTGCATCGTTAACCATATCGGCCCGTCTGTTTCGTACTGTGTCATATTGTCTACAATTTCATTTACCCTAGCGCGAAATACTGTTTTACAAAATGGTTCAGTATCATGGACCATGTATTCAGCTAGCCACATTAAATGTGATACTCTAGCACCTGTTTCTTCATAGGTTTCCCTTTTTGCCGCTTCCATTAGAGCCTCATTATGCTCAACTTTTCCTCCTGGGAACTCAATTCCCCTTTTGGGATGTTTCGTAAGCAACCATTTCTCTTCTATATTCGCTAAAACAAGTACATGTTTTGAAGGAATAGGAAAGGCATTTTTTTCAAAAGATAATGTAACTGTCAATCCATTTTGATCTACAAAAGAAAACATGCCCGCCACACTCCTTATTAATAAGTGTAGCGAAGGCATGCAGATCAATCAACGATAATAAGGCAAAGTCTCAATATGTTTCTTTGCTTCTTCATTTCCGTATTCATGTATGACCGCGTATAATTTTTTTAATCGTAAATCAATGGCATCATTTTCTTTATCCAAATGATACTGAACATATGGTAAATGCGATCTTAAAAAGTTTTGTGATTCAAATTCCTCTTTCTGGTCAAATAATTGATCAATCACTGTTAAGACTTCTGGCTCTGCATCAATTTCATATTCCCATGGTGAATCTTCTGGGTGCAAGTAATAGCGATGATGCATGACCGACACAAATACTTTTGACATTTTTTCATCCCCTTTTCAATAGCATGTCACCATGAAAAAGAATCATGCATTTTTTACATTGTGAATAAAAAAAGCAAACTCCAAAAATGGAATTTGCCAATATCAATTATTTATTTGTATCACCTAAGAATGCATTTAACATCCATTGATGTTTCTCGATGGATTGGTAAACTGCATTCAATATATCTTCCGTCATATCATCTTCATCTTTTGCAGCTTCTTCCATTCCTTTTTTCAAGGATTTCATGATTTGATCAAAATCTTTTACAACAGCTGCCACCATTTGGTCTGTCGACTCTTTTCCAGTTGCTTCCTTTACATCTGACAATTCTAAGTGCTCTTTTAATGTTGCAACAGGTTTACCACCTAAAGTCAATAAACGCTCAGCAATCTCATCCATATGTAAAGTTGCTTCATTATAAAGTTCTTCAAATTTTGCGTGTAATGTGAAAAATTGAGGTCCTTTTACATACCAATGGAAATTGTGTAACTTCGTATACATGACTGACCAGGTTGCAACTTGTTTATTTAGTTCTTTGTTTAATGCTGCTGACATAATATCTTCACACTCCTATTATTATTTTAGCTCTCCCTCACTTTCAATTTACCTCAAAATTGCCTACAATAAACCTAACGAATGGAGTTGAATACAATTGCTTATATTTTTAATCATTGTAGGCGTCTTGATTATGATTGGAATAACATTGCTTTTTATGCTTTCCACAAAAAAAGCCTATTCATTTGAACATAAGATTGATCCGCTGCCTACTGAAAAAAACGATCAAAGTGACTTGCAATGAAGTATGTATTTATCGGCATCTTCCGTTTTTATCAAAGGTTCATTTCTCCCCTAAAGCCACCTAGTTGTCGCTTTTATCCTACCTGCTCTCATTATGGTATTGAAGCAGTTGAAAAATACGGAGGTTTTAAAGGAGTTTATTTGGCAATCAAACGAATTTTACGGTGCCATCCTTTTGATGAAGGTGGTTACGATCCAGTTCCAGAAGAGTGGCCACAGAAAAAATGACTTTCAAAAAGTCATTTTTTTTATGCATTTATTCTTGTGTTTTATTATCATATCTTGTATGCTAATAAAGTTCTCGTTTCAAATCGTAATCATTACTATTTATAAAGGAGTTTCATATGAAAAAGATATTATTGATAAGCTTAATCAGCATACTCGTGACAATTACCGCAGCATGCGGATCCGATCACGAACCAAAAAGTGAGTCCGCATATGGGGAAGCATTGAATGTGTATACGACCGTTTACCCACTTACATATTTTACCGAACGAATTGGAGGCGATCAGGTCAATGTCCAGTCAGTTTACCCAGCTGGTTCGAACGAGCATACATTTGATCCAACTCAACAGGATATGATGTCATTAGCAGACGCGGACTTATTCTTTTACATCGGTTTAGGTCTGGAAGGATTCGTTGAAAATGCGAAAAAGACCTTGGTGAATGAAAAAGTAATGATGATCGCTACTGCCGATGCGGTTTCTGAAGAAACA
>Ga0209013_10000717_pt1 | contig 30075 bp, 26 predicted proteins | sample Cruoilmetagenom2_FD_187291 | JGI IMG/M metagenome (GOLD analysis project Ga0209013, IMG submission 187291) | Oil polluted marine microbial communities from Coal Oil Point, Santa Barbara, California, USA - Sample 2 (SPAdes) (version 2) | ecosystem: Environmental > Aquatic > Marine > Oil seeps ...
GACAAGCATTAGCCCCTGCTTTATCCACTGTTTCAATTATAGCTTTTTTTACACCTTCAATACCGTCTGATGGTTTAAGCATATAAATCTTACTCATATTTTCGCTACCAAACCCTTTTGGAGCTATTGTTATTTTAACTTTATCTCCACTAACTATATTATAATGTATTATAGCCGGGGTATTATCGTTTGTATTTTCTCTAAAAATCGGATCTTTAACGACCGACTTTCTTAAATATCCTTCGCTATATCCTTTTCTAACGCCTTCATTTATAGCCTCTGTTATGTTTCCATTTGTTATATGTACTTCTTGCCCTATTTCGCAAAAAGCAACTACCATACCTGTATCTTGACATATTGGCATTTTTTTATTTTTTGCAATTTCAGCATTACTTTGTAATTGATTTAAAATATCTTTTCCTATTGGTGATTTTTCTAATTTCTTATGTTTATTAAATGCTTCGTATATGTCCCTATTTAAATTATAATTTGCTTCTATGCACATATTAGCTACTATGTCAGTTATAATTAAAGCATTTATCTCTCTCATTGTATCCTCCTATTTCAAAAAAATAACTTATCCTGAATTATTTTTTTGAAAATAATTCAGGATATTATTTAATATTGCTATTTTATATCTATTTTGTATATATGTAAAGAGATTTATATTGTTCCACAAATATTTTCCCCATACAAAGAGCTAAAATTAATTCACTGGTTTACTTCTGCTGTAAAACAGGTGCTAATCCTTCACTAAAATCTCCTACTGATAGATATTTTGATTCAATTACATATTCACCATCTTTATTAATGAATCCCCAATTTTTACTTTTATCTCTGACACATGCTAAGTTTTCATAAAAATCTCCAGCTAAGGTGTATTTTTCTTCTATTACTTTTTGACCTGTTGTATCAATATATCCCATCAATGTAGATTTTTCACCGATTTCCACTACAAATCTTGCTAACCCTTCATGAAAATTTGCTAAATAAACAGGTATTGTTGGCTCTATAATTTCATTTCCTTGTTTATCTATAGCGCCCCATTTCCACCCATTATTTTCATTCATTCCTACTATAGCTATTCCTTCATTAAATATTGATACATTATCATATTCAGGATCTAGTATTATATTGTTTTGTTTATCAATATATACCCATCCTTTATTTTCACCTTTTGTTATTTGAACTGGAGCTAAATCTTCGCTAAATATTGACACATTTGAATAAACAGGTTCAATTATAAATTCACCTTTAGTATTTATAAATCCCCACCTTGAATTCATTTCATCATCTACTTGAACAGGAGCTAAGCCCTCTGTAAATAGTTTAGCATTTTTAAACTGTGCCGGTATAACAATTTCACCTTTAGTGTTTATAAATCCCCATTTTCCATTTTTTTCATTACCATCTCTAAATGCTGCTAATCCTTCACTAAACCATAATACAGCATCAAATTTGGGTTTAATAGCAAATTCGCCTTTTTTGTTTATAAATCCCCATTTTCCCTTTGAAGATAATTTAACTGCTGCTAATTCTTCTTTAAACATCCTTACTTCTTCAAATACAGGTTCAATAACATACTCTCCTGATTTATCTATATATCCCCACAACATACTTCCTGGTGGCACACATGATGTAGTTAGTATCATTATGCTTATAATTACGCCCACCAATCGTATTTTTTTTAAGTTCCTCATAATTATCCTCCAAATAAATTTGTATTAAGGCATCTTCAAATAAAGTAGACTAGCTGACTTCCTAGTTGTTTTTTTAAGGCGCCTTATATTTACTTATATTTCCTTATTTGACTCTAATATAATCGCTTTTGCTACGTTTTCAGCTACACCTTTAGCAAACGGTTGTGGTAAAATATTATTTTCATTAATATCTGAATCATTTATCATATTAGCTATAGCTTTTGCAGCAGCTATTTTCATATTATCAGTTATTTGTGTTCTACATTCTAACGCGCCCTTAAAAATACCTGGGAAAACAAGAACATTATTAACCTGATTCGGAAAATCTGAACGACCTGTACCAATGATTTTTGCTCCTGCTTCTTTTGCTAAATTAGGATCTATTTCTGGCACTGGGTTAGCCATAGCGAATATGATCGAGTCTTTAGCCATACTAGATATCATTTCTTTTGTAACTATATTAGGTGCAGATACGCCAACAAAAACATCAGCTAAAACTAAAGCATCTTTTAATGTTCCTTTTTTGTTTTCATTATTAGTCACTTCACACATTTGTTTTTGTGCAAAATTCATATTAGGTATTTCTTTGTTTAATATTCCTACTTTATCACATAATATTATATTTTTAACCCCGTATGTTAATAAAAGCTTTGTTATAGCAATACCAGCTGAACCAGCTCCATTCACAACAACTTTTATATCTTCTTTATTTTTATTAACGATTTTTAAAGAATTTATTATTCCTGCAAGTACAACTATCGCTGTTCCATGTTGGTCATCGTGAAAAACAGGTATATCAAGTTGTTTTTTAAGTTCTTCTTCTATTTCAAAACACCTAGGTGCTGAAATATCTTCTAAATTTATACCGCCAAAAGTTGGAGCTAAATATTTAATTGTTTTGATTATTTCCTGAGTATCTTTTGTATCTAGACAAATTGGTATGGCATCTATTCCGGCAAACTCTTTAAATAAAACAGCTTTCCCTTCCATTACTGGCATTGCTGCTTCTGGTCCAATATCACCCAAACCAAGCACAGCTGTTCCATCAGTAATTACGGCTACAGTGTTTTTTTTCATAGTGTATTTATATACCTCTTCTTTATTCTTGGCAATTCTTCTACAAGGTTCTGCAACACCAGGAGTGTACGCCAATGCTAAATCTTCTCTATTGTTTACTTTTGCCTTTGCTACTATTTCTAACTTTCCATTCCAACCTTCATGAGCTTTTAATGCTTTTTCATAAATATCCATTATTTTTGTCCTTTCAATGTACTTTATTGTTGTTTATCATATAAGTTAATTATTCAAAAAATATATCTTTATCATTTTCTGTTTTTTTAAATGCTTGAATATAGTTAAATACTGCTGCAATCACATGTAGTATAAATCCTACAATTGGTATTATACCTATTACACTAGCACATATCCCAATAATACTTCCTACTTTAGGCTGTTTAGGTTTTGCTTCACACGCAAATACTAAAGCTACAATGTGTAAAATCAAAGCTGCAACTAGTGGAGTCCAGGCTAAACTTACAATAAAAACCCCTCCCCAAACCGGTATAGCGAGTACCGTTTCTAATATTGCTGCTGCTAAAAATAACGCCTTTTCTTTTTCCACAAAAACCCTCCTTTAATATTACTTATATTGATCTTGTTTCATTTTTTAACCAATTTTTTTCTTCTTCTGTTAAATATGAGCTTGTTTTAACATATACTGTTTGATGGTAAGTGTTTAACCAATCTTTTTCTTCTTCTGTTAGAAGTTCAACTATAACGCCATCTAAATCAATAGGACAATGTGATATTGTTTCAAATTTCATAAATTGACCAAATTCTGTTTTTTCATCCTCCACAACAAGTATTGTATTTTCTATTCTTATACCATATTTACCAGCTTTATAAACCCCTGGTTCATTAGTTGTAACCATACCTTTTTCTAACTGTGCTTTTGTTGCATAAGGTGAAAAACCTTGAGGTCCTTCATGAACATTTAAAAAGAATCCTACACCATGACCTGTTCCACATTTATAGTCTATTCCTACTTGCCATAAAAATTGTCTAGCTAGAACATCTAAATTTGTACCTGTAACGCCTTTTAAAAACTTAAATTTACTCAAAGCAATATGACCTTTTAAAGTTAATGTATAATCTCTTTTTTGTTCGTAAGTTAAATCTCCAAGTACAATAGTTCTAGTTATATCTGTTGTACCATCTAAATATTGTCCTCCTGAATCTAGTAAGAAAAATCCTTCTGGTTCTAATTCATATTCTGATTCTTTTTGTGCACTATAATGCATCATAGCAGCATGATCTTTATAAGCTGCTATTGTATTAAAACTTAATCCTTTGAATAAATCCACTTGTTGCCTGTAGTTTTCTAATTTATCAGAAGCTGAAATTTCTGTAATCTTTTCTTTTCCAATATTATTTTTTAACCAATATAAGAATTTAACCATGGCTACATTATCTTTATCATGGCATTTTTTTAAGTTTTCAATTTCAACTTCATTTTTAACAGCTTTGAGATTTTTAGTAATTTCATCTATTTTTATTATTTTACATTTATTCGGTATGGAATTGTAAATATAACTATTATTTCTATTTATATCTATCATCACTTTAGTTCCACTTTTAAAAGAGCTTATATACGTACTAACAACATCGTAATCTTTAACATAAATATTTTGTTCTTCTAATTCTTTTTTCATTTGTTCTGATAACTTATCTTGATCTATAAATAAAGTTGCTTTTTCTTTTTCAATTATAGAATAACTGAGTACGACTGGACTATAATTTATATCATTCCCTCTTATGTTAAATGTCCAAGCTATATCATCTAGTGAGCTTAATATATAATAACTAGAATCTTTTTTATTCATTTCTTTTCTAACTTCATCTAATTTTTCTAAAGCTGACTTACCAGCATATTTAACATCTAATATCATAGCTTTTTCTTTTGATAAACTTGGTCTATTTCCCCATATTAATTCTATTAAATCATATTTACCATCAACATCAATATTTTTTTCTGAAAACATTTTTTTCATAACATTCACTTGGTGTTGTGAAAACACTTTACTATCAAATCCAACAACATTTCCACTTTGTAAATTATCAAATAACCACTCATTTATAGTTGGAACATCTGGTTCTCTCATTTTAAAAAGATCGATACTAGATCCTTTAAGCTGATTTTCAGCCTGTATATAGTATCTTCCATCAGTCCATAACCCATTTTTATTCATAGTTATTACAACTGCTCCTGCTGAACCTGTGAAACCAGAGATAAATTCTCTTGATTTAAAATAATCCCCTACATATTCGCTTTGATGAGGATCATTACTTGGTATAACATATGCATCTAACCCTCTTTTTCTCATTTCATTTCTTAATAATTCTATTTTTCCATTTACTTTCATGAAATATCCCTCTCTTTCTACTTTACTCAACACTATATTATATTGGATTTTAAAGGCAATATCTTCCTTAACAGAAAAAAACTCCCATTAAGGAGAAGCTTCTTATTACAACCCAAATAATTTTCCCACTAAAAATCCTTTACTCTTATGTAAACTATTTCTTATTATATCACAAAAACAATCAGATAACTATCTGATTGTCTTTGTCATATAATATTTATAAAATTATAATTTAGGCACATGAAAATAAATAAATCAATTTATTTTTACGTGATTAACGACTATTATTTTCTTAAACTAATATATTTATTTAATCTATTTATCACTAGCAAAGCTTCATCCCTTGTAGTAAATTTCTTTGGATAAAACATATTATTACCTTTACCATTAATTAATTCTATATCTTTTGCAACTTCAATCGCTTTTCTAGACCAATTTCCTGAATCATTTATATCCTTAAATATATCTTCATCATATACTGTCTGTGTAATATAACTCCTATCTAATAAATAATCATATACTCTCATTAATATTACAATAAGTTGTTCTCTTGACACATAATTTTTTGGTCCAAATGTATTTTCACTATACCCATTAATCAACCCTAAAGAATATGCATTATTAATATATTTTGCATAATTACTATCACTATTAACATCAGAAAATTTATTTATTTTATCTTCACTTGTTTTTATATTAAGCTCCTGGAAAATTAACTCTAATAGCTGTTGTCTATTTACATTATTCTCTAACTCAACTTTATTTATAATATTGGGATTTACTATATTAGAAGTTGTAAATGACCATCTATGCTTAATAGGTTTTATCCTTCCATCTTCAAAAACAAAATCTAAATTTACGTATACTTCATATTCTGTGTTTTTTATCAAATATTTATCTGGTAATATCATTACTGAGTAATTTAAATATTCATCTTTTCTTGGTGTATTAATATTTATATCAACATTTTGATTTTTATCCTTGTTTATTAATGTAATTTTTTTTGGTATAATACTACTTACTTGTCTTGGCATAAAACATGAAAATGATATTACGGGGCTTTTTATTGAATTAGTATTTTTATAAAATCTATACGGACTAGGGTCTATATTATCTTTCCAGTAATACGGAACATTTTTTTGATTATTTAAAGGGTATGTTACAATAAAAGATTCTTTTATCTCACTACCACCTAGTTCAAAAGCATATTTATTATTATAAGATCCCATACCAACTTCAACATATAAAGGATTTAACCAATTAATTCTGTTATACGGATTATCAATTAAATTAATTAATGCATCTTTATAAGTATTTCTATCTTTTTCTATGAATTCTAACACATATGGATTTAAATATTTATTATATAAAGCTCTATCTTTTGGATAAATGCCTGTGAATAACTTACTATTTTGATCTTGTTCTGTACTAAATGAATCGTTTTCATCCATATATTTAGATTGTTCCCCAGCTATCGTACTTAATTTTTCATTTTCAACTAGTAAATCAATCTGTAATTGTTCTCTATAGCTATTAATAAATTTTATAGCTTCTTCTCCTTTATTTTCTATAGAGCTATTAGAAAAATCATAATTATTAAACTGTACATCGTAACTAGCATAGATATTTATATTGAATAACAAAGTCATACATAGTAACATAAAAACTTTCTTCATTTTAACACCTCCTTATAAAATAAATTCTTAGTCATTTGCAAGAAAAGTCGCTATCGCCAAATTTTCAAGTATGTATATCAAAGTTTTATTCCTTGCAAGCAAAATATAACTTTCCTATACTAAAATAAAATAGTCTAGCTAACTCCCTAGTTATTTTTTTGAAAATGCCTTACTCTATTATTATAACAAGTTTTTAATCAAATTTGTTTTACATCTACATTACAATTGATGTACTTTTGTATTACGGATAAACATTTAGTTAGTAGTTTTTATATATGTAATAGCTTGTTTTCCCATCTGTTCCCATGATTCTATAAAATCTTCCTTATTGACTTTTATGTTATTTTGTAATTTAAGCGGATCATTAATATAAACATTTTCATCATCATAACCTGTAACAATAACTGAATGTTCTTTAGATGTTACTATTATCTCTTCACCATTTATATTAATTACCTTATATTTTTTTTTACCTAATTTTTTAAATGTTGTATTAGTTATTACCCAAACGGGTGCACCTCTATCTATAAAATAATAAAAATCTTCAAATTCAAGTTCTGAAATATCTACCGCATTATCTCCTGAATATTTTTTAAAAAGCTCGTATACAGGATTGTGGTAGACCCCATACCCATATTTTTTTAAAGAATACATGTCTCCAACAAACCCCTCATTAGGATTACCAATAATATCACTTCCGTCAATATCTTTATATTTATGATTACTTTTATTAACTTCTTTAGCCAAAATCATTTTATCAACATTTATATTTTGACTACTTAGTAACATACTGAGTGAAGTTACCTCACACCCTCTTGGAAGCTCTGGATATTGATTTATAACTTTAACGTCGAGTTTAACTTTATTGCTTACTATACTATTTCTTTCCCAAATAAGCTTATTTGTATTTTCATAATATATGATACCATATTTAAGAATTTTTGCATTTCTATAAGCCTCTTCAAAACTAGCGTAGTCATTAATATAAGTTTCTTGACTAAATACAATATATTTATCAAAATTATCCCATAACCATGTATTTTTATCTTTTTTTGTTATATATGATCTTATCTGAGACTTAGCATATAACAAAGCTTGATCATAATTATTAAATTCCTTTGCTAACTTTTCATATTTATAAACATTGTAATATTCTATTTTTTCATTTTCACTAATGACTTCATTTTTAATCTCTATACGTTTATCTATATATTCACTAGCATAATCACTAAATTCCTTAACATTAGTTATAGCTATTGCAAATAATAACAGAAAAAATATGCCAATAATAATCTTATTAATTAGCTTCATATTTACCACCTTGAATTTTTTTATATTATATCATATTTATTCTAACATATAAACAGCGCTCTAAGCTTTAATGGGAATTATCACCCCACCCAGTCTTAAAACGCATTATTTTGTTATATATTGTTTTAAAACACTAAATTCTTATGAACCGTCCCTGATTTTTTGATTTTTTCTTAAAAAAGAATCGCTAGGAGACCTAGCGATTCTTTTTTTGATTTTTTTATTCTTCTATTGTATCTATTTCTTCTATTTCTATTTCTTTTTCTTCTCTAACTTTAGCTATACTTACTACATTTATTTCTTCGGAAACATTCATTAATTTTACACCTGAAGTAACTCTACCTATTACAGATATATCATTAACTCTAAGTCTTATAATTATTCCCCTTGAAGTAACTAACATAATGTCTTGATTTTCTTTTACAAGTTTAAATCCAACAACATTACCAGTTTTCTTGTTTATTTTATAATACTTAACGCCTTTTCCACCTCTGTATTGAGGAGTAAAAGATTTTAAACCTGTCCTTTTTCCCATACCATTTTCTGTAACTGCAAGTAATTGTTCCCCTTGTGAAACTAACTGCATACCAATAACTTCATCCTGTGCACTTAACTTCATACCAATAACACCCATTGAAGCTCTACCAGTAGATCTTACATCAGTCTCTGAAAATCTAATACATTGACCAAACTTTGTAGCCATTATTATTTCTTGGTTACCATCACAAAGTTTAACTTCTATTAATTCATCATCTTCTTTTAAGCTAATAGATCTTAAACCACTAGGTCTAATTTTAAAGTATTCCATAAGAGAAGTCTTTTTAATAATACCTTTTTTAGTAGCCATCATTAAATAACTTCCTTCTGTAAATTCGCTTACCGGTATAATAGCATTAATATTTTCTCCTGCATCTATTTGAAGCAAGTTAACAATAGCAATACCCCTTGCATTTCTACCGACCTCAGGTATTTCATATGCTTTTAATCTATATACTTTCCCTTTATCTGTGAAGAATAGTATATAATCATGAGTTGATGTAACAAAAAGAGTTTCAACAAAATCATCATCTCTTGTATTCATACCAACAATACCTTTGCCACCTCTATTTTGACTCTTATAAGTAGCAGATGTTATTCTTTTTATATATCCAAGTCTAGTCATTGTTATAACATTGTTTTCTTTCTTTATTATATCTTCAATGTTTATTTCACCAGCATCAAAAGTAATAGCTGTTTTTCTTTCATCACCAAACTTTGTTCTAATGATTAGGATTTCTTCTTTTATAACACCATATAATATTGTTTCATTATCTAATATACTTTTTAAATATTTTATTCGTTCTTGAAGTTCTGCATATTCATTCTCTATCTTTTCTCGCTCTAATCCTGATAATCTACGAAGTCTCATATCAAGTATTGCTTGAGCTTGTATATCTGAAAATTCATATCTCTCAATTAACTTTTCTTTAGCATCACCATATGAATTTCTTATTATCTTAATAATTTCATCTATATGATCAAGAGCTATAATCATTCCTTCTAAAATATGAGCCCTACTTTCACATTTGTTAAGTTCAAATTTAGTTCTTCTAGTAATAACCTCTACTTGATGATTTAAGTAATGTGTTAACGCAGATTTTAAATTTAACATTTTAGGTTCATTATTGACAAGAGCAATCATATTAACACCAAAAGTTTCTTGCATTTGAGTGTATTTATACAACTGATTTACAATAACTTGAGCATTAACATCTCTTTTCAACTCAATAACGATACGCATTCCTTTTCTATCAGATTCATCTCTTAAATCTGATATACCTTCGATTTTTTTATCTTTAACTAACAAAGCTATTTTTTCAATTAATCTAGCCTTATTTACCTGATAAGGAATCTCTGTAACAACAATTCGTTGTTTATTATTACTCATAGCTTCTATTTCACTATTTGCTCTAACTTTTATTTTACCTTTACCCGTTCTATAGGCATCTTCTATACCCATAGTTCCATATATTGTTGCACCTGTAGGAAAATCTGGACCTTTAACTATTTCTAATAATTCTTCTATCTCTGTTTCTCTATTTTCATTAACTCTATTATCAATTATTTTAACAACACCATCTATAACTTCATTTAAATTATGAGGTGGTATGTTAGTAGCCATACCTACTGCTATACCAGAAACACCATTAACAAGTAAGTTAGGATATCTTGAAGGTAAAACAATTGGTTCTTTTAGTGATTCATCAAAGTTTGGTCTATAATCAACAGTGTCTTTACCAATATCAGCAAGCATTTCCATAGATATTTTGCTTAATTTAGCTTCTGTATAACGCATTGCTGCTGCCGAATCTCCATCAACAGATCCAAAGTTACCATGCCCATTTACTAAGGTATATCTAATAGAAAAATCCTGTGCCATACGAACCATAGCATCATAAATCGAACTATCACCATGAGGGTGATACTTACCCATTGTATCTCCGACGATACGAGCCGACTTACGAAATGGTTTATCAGGCGTTAAATTTAGTTCACTCATTGAATATAATATTCTTCTTTGTACTGGTTTTAAACCATCTCTTACATCAGGAAGTGCTCTCGATACAATAACACTCATAGCGTAATCTATATAAGACTTTTTCATCTCGTCTTGAATATCGACATTGATGATTTTATCAAATTCTCTTTCTTCCATAACTACCTCCAAAATATCTAAATATCTAGATTTTTCACATGTTTAGCATAAGTATCTATAAACTCTCGTCTAGGTTCTACTTTATCTCCCATTAACGTGGTAAATATTTCATCAGCTGCAATAGCATCTTCCAAATCAACTCTTAATAAAATTCTCTTGTGTGGATCCATTGTTGTATCCCAAAGTTGCTCAGCATCCATTTCTCCAAGACCTTTATATCGTTGCAGATTGACTCCATCTCTCCCCATTTCTGTTAATATATCCTCTAATGCTTTATCATCATAAACATATTGTGACTTCTTATTTTTTTCGACTTTATATAAAGGTGGTTGAGCAATATATACCTTACCTGTTGTTATTAACGGAGTCATATATCTATAGAAAAATGTTAATAGAAGTGTACGTATATGCGCGCCATCAACATCGGCATCTGTCATAATAATAATTTTATGATATCTTAACTTATCAACATTAAATTCATCTGATATTCCTGCACCAAAAGCAGTAATCATATTTTTTATCTCGTTATTTGCCAATATTTTATCTAATCTTGCTTTCTCAACATTTAAAATTTTACCTCTAAGAGGCAATATAGCTTGAGTAAATCTTGTTCTTGCAGATTTAGCAGAACCACCCGCAGAATCCCCTTCGACTATATATATTTCACATTTAGTTGGGTCTTTTTCTGAACAATCAGCAAGTTTTCCTGGTAAGCTTGTACTTTCTAACACATTTTTTCTTCTTGTTAAATCCCTTGCTTTTCGAGCAGCATCTCTAGCTCTAGCAGACATTACAGATTTTTCTAAAATTGTTTTAGCTATTTGAGGATTTTGCTCTAAAAAATAGGTTAACTGTTCTGAAAATATAGAATCCACTGCACCTCTTGCTTCACTGTTACCCAATTTTTGTTTAGTTTGTCCTTCAAACTGAGGATCACCTATTTTAACACTTATAATAGCTGTGACACCTTCTCTGATATCTTCACCTGATAAATTCTTTTCATTATCTTTTAATATCTTATTTTTTCTAGCATAATCATTAAAAGTTTTAGTAAACCCATTTCTAAATCCACTTAAATGAGTTCCACCTTCTGCTGTATTTATATTATTAACAAAACTATAAATATTTTCTACATAACTAGTATTATGCTGAAAAGCAACCTCAACATATACGCCGTCTTTTTCACCTTCAGCGTATACCACATCTGGATATAAGACATCTTTATTTCTATTAACGTATGCTACAAATTCTTTAATTCCACCTTCATAATGAAAAGTCATTTTTTTCTCTTTATCATCTCTTAAATCTGCTAAGTCAATCCTTAAACCCTTTGTTAAAAAGGCTGTTTCTTGAAGTCTTTGTTTTAAAACATCAAAACTGTATACTGTTTCTTCAAATATTTGATCATCTGGCTTGAAAGTAATAATCGAACCAGAAATTTTAGTTTCACCTACACATTCTAGCTTTGTAACAGTTTTCCCTCGCTCATATCTTTGCTTGTAAACTTTTCCTTCTTTGTGAACTTCTACTACTAACCACTCAGATAAAGCATTAACAACCGATGCACCTACACCATGAAGACCACCAGATACTTTATAAGCACCACCACCAAATTTACCACCTGCATGAAGAATTGTAAAAACAACTTCAACAGCCGGAATTCCTTTTTGTGGATGAATGTCTACTGGTATACCATAACCATTATCTTGAACCCTTATAGAATTATCTTTATTGATTGTAACATGAATACTATCACATCTTCCTGCTAAAGCTTCATCCACTGCATTATCAACTATTTCATAGACCAAATGATGTAATCCTCTTGACGAGGTACTTCCTATGTACATTCCTGGTCTTTTTCTAACAGCTTCTAACCCTTCTAAAACCTGAATCTGTTCTGCATTATACTTTGTTTTTGACATAAAACTACCTCCTACTATTGATAGTTATTTTTCATTTGTGAACATCTTTTTTCCAACGTTTTTGAATTTATTGTCGAAAAATATATATTAACCCCTTTATTACTATGAACCAAAATAATAGACTTACTATTTTGATTCATTTCGTTTATATTCAAATGTGTAGCTATTGATTTTTCAATAAATTCTCTTGAAATTTTGCAATTTTTCAATTTATCTATGTTAAGTATTACCAATACTTCGTTAACTAATACCTGTTCATCCGCTCCTAAATGCAAAAACATAAGTTACCTCCATGTCAATTGCATAACACACCTATTATATCTTATATATTATTATTATGCAAATTAGTTTTAAATAATAGTTATTATAACTATTATTTACATATATCTACATTTTTTCCCATTTCAATTTTAAACTTTCCATCAATCAAAATATCTTTTTTTACAAAATCTTCTATACCTGTACAAGTAATTATAGTTTGAACATCTTTTATTGAGTTTAATAAATACTTTTGTCTATTTTCGTCTAACTCTGATAATACATCGTCTAATAATAAAACAGGCGTGTCATTCGTAACTTCCTTAACTAATTCAATCTCTGCCAATTTAATGGATAAAGCAGCTGTTCTTTGTTGTCCTTGTGATCCAAAAGTTCTTACATCCATATCATTTATTAAAAAAATAATATCATCTTTGTGAGGTCCCACTAAAGTATTTTTAAGTTTTTTATCTCTTTCTGCGTTTTTTATCAATTTTTCATGAAAATCATGACCTTCAACATTACAATCATATTTTAACCTTAACTTTTCACCACCAGAAATATTTTTATGAATATCTAAAACTATTTCATTTAGCTTATCTATGAAATTTTTTCTTATTTCAATAATTTTTTTACCATATACAACTAATTGATCATCCCAAATTGATAGAGTATCTTCCCCCGTATTATTAAAATACATATTTTTAAGTAAGTTATTTCTTTGTTTTAATACTAAATGGTATTGTTGAAGATTATAAAAATAAATAGGATCTAATTGACAAAGCTCAATATCTAAAAATCTTCTTCTCTCTTTTGGTCCTTTTTTTATCAATCCTAAATCTTCAGGAGAAAAAAGTATCACGTTTAAAATGCCAAACAATTCACTTACTTTTCTTATGCTAAGCCTATTTATCGCAACACTTTTTTTAGAATTTTTACTTAAACTGAAATCAATTAATTCATCTCTTTTTTTATTTAACAATAATTGTATATGCGCTTGATTTTCACCCCATTTTATTAAATCTTTTTCACTGCTAGTTCTATGAGATCTTGATGTAGCACATAAATATATTGCTTCTAAAATATTTGTCTTGCCTTGAGCATTGTTGCCATAAATTATATTAACTCCCGAATATAGATTTAATTTTATTTTATCATAATTTCTAAAATTATTTAGCACAATACTTTTAATATACATACTTACTCTCCAATAATTTTATATGATTCTCCATCGATTATTTCAACAATATCGTTAGCTATAATCTTTTTACCTCTTCTTTCTTCAACTTCACCATTAACTTTTACAGAACCATTTTGTATTGTTATTTTAGCTTCAACCCCTGAACTTACTTCACCTGTAGCTTTTAACAATTGGCCTAATTTAATATATTCTGAATTAATTTTAAATTCTTTCATTTTCATTCTCCTTACGATTATTTGACTAATAGTTATTATAACATATCATAGTTATACTTCAATACTTGGTATTATTTGATTGTGCCTTGAATAACAAGAATCAAAAAAAGTGGCTATTGCCACGTTTTTAAGTTTTATTTATTTAATCTTATTGGTAATATTAAATATTTAAAAGCATCACCTTCTGTAGGTTGTAATATACATGGTGTTAACGCAGAACTAAACTGAATTTTAATTTCATCTTCATCGATACTTTTTAATGCATCAATTAAATATTTAGGATTAAAGGCAATTACAATATCTTCACCTTCTAAGTTTATCTTAACCTCTTCATAAGAAGTTCCAAGTTCTGTATTTGAAGTAATAATCATTGTATCATTTTCTATTTCAATTCGAACAGGGTTCTTCTTGCCTTCTCTAGAAATCAAAGCTGCCCTTTCAATACTCATAAGAAATTCTTTTTTATTTACAGTTATCATAGTTTTGTAATCAGAAGAAAATGTTTGTTCATATTTTAAAAATTCACCTTCTAATAATCTTGAAACAACAATACTTTCACCTAAGTCAAATAGTATGTGATTATCTGCAAAATATAAAATTGCATCTTTCTCAAGTTCAGTAGATAAAATCTTGTTAATTTCCCCTAGTGTCTTTCCTGGAACGACAACTCTAATCTGCTCATTCTCATTTGATAATGGTGCTTTTCTTAAGGAAACTCTATAGCCATCTACAGAAACAATATTTAATGAATTATCTTTAATTTCAAGAAGTTCTCCAGTAAGTATTTGTCTAGTTTCTTCTACAGCAATAGAAAATATTGTTTGTCTTATCATATCTTTTAGTGTTAATTGAGATATAACGACTTTATTATTTTTTTCTATATCAGGTAGTTGTGGAAACTCTTTTCCTGGTTGCCCTGTTATTTTAAATTTTGATTTTTCACATTTAATAGTTGTTATGTTGTTTTGATCTGTGTTTATTTCAATTATATTATCAGGTAATTTTTTAACTATTTCAGAAAAAATCTTAGCTTCTAAAGCAATTTGACCATTTTGTTTAATAGTAGCATCAACAGTACTTTCTATTCCAACTTCTAAGTCATTACTTATTAATTTAAAGCTATCAGCCTCTGCTACTAATAAAATACATTCTAAAATAGGCAAAGTCGTTTTAGTAGATACAGCTTTCATAACTGTATTTACCCCCTTAACTAAATCTGTCTTGGTACAAGTTATCCTCATAATAGATACTAGCTCCTTTTCATAATAAATATATAATATAATAATTAATTGTAGTAATAGTAGTAGTAGGGGTTGTGGATAAGTGCATAACCCCTAGGAACATGAAACATTGTGGATAAATCCAAACTAATAAAGCTGTTAATTAAAAAATATAACTTATCCACTTATCCACACTATTAACAGTTGAAAACAAAAAAAATAATTATACACAAGATAACATTAACTTAATAACATTCTGTTGTGTATAAAATAAATTAGGCATGATACACAATAAACAAGTGAGGCTTAACAGAGATATTTTGTTTATTTACAAGGAAGTAAAACGAAGCAATAGTGGGGTTCTTGCGAGTTTTGCTAACGCAGTAAATAAACAAAATAGCCGGTTAAATTGATTAGTTTATTGTTTGAGTGTGCCTTAAACTATAAATACACCTGAATTATCCGTTTAATAGGAATAATTCAGGTTTTATAATTTTATTTACCTGTAATTTGTTTAGTTAAATCTTCAATAGTTTTTTGAAGTTCAACATTTTCTTTTATAATTCGCGTAATTTTTTCACATCCGTGAATTATAGTAGTATGATCTCGTCCACCAAATTCTTTACCAATCTGAGGCAGAGATAAATCCGTTAAATTACGACATAGATACATTGCAATTTGCCTAGGATATACTATATTTCGAGTTCTTTTTTTAGATGTTAAATGTTCTGGTTTTAAATTGTATCTTTCTGAAACAATTTGTTGAATTAAATCTACAGTAATAGCCTTTTGTTTTTCACTTAACATAAAGTCTTTTAATGCTTCGTTAGCTAAACCTAAATTAATAGTTTTATCAGGGCTAACAAGTTTAGAAAAAGCAACTATTCGTGTTAAAGCTCCTTCGAGTTCTCTTATATTAGAAACAACATTAGTCGCAATATAAGTAAAAACATCATTATCAACGATAATGTTATCGAGCTCAGCTTTTTTCTTTAGTATAGCAACCCTTGTTTCAAAATCAGGTTGTTGAATATCTACGATTAAGCCCCATTTAAACCTTGATCTAATTCGTTCTTCAAGTTTTTCTATGGATTCAGGCGGTCTATCACTAGATATTACAATTTGTTTATTAGCTTCATACAAGGTATTAAAAGTATGAAAAAATTCATCTTGAGTTCCTTCTTTACCACCTAAAAATTGAATATCATCTATTAAAAGAACATCAATTTTTCTGTACTTATTTCGAAAACTATTATTTGTTTTCGTTGATATTGATGTTATTAATTCATTCATAAAAGTTTCAGAAGAAACGTACAGAATTTTTTTCATAGGGTCTTCATCTAATATATGATGACCTATTGAGTGCATTAAATGAGTTTTACCAAGACCTGACCCACCCCATATAAAAAGAGGGTTATAGGCTTTAGCCGGATAATCAGCAACGGCAACGGAACCTGCATAAGCAAGTTTATTACTGTTTCCTTCTACAAAAGTGTCAAAAGTATATTTAGGATTTAAGTTACTAATAGCGGTAACATTCTTAATCTGTTTGTTAAAATTTATATTTTGAGCACTATATTGCTGAGATTCTCCTTCTAATAAAACTGAAATATCATTAATATCTTTTGTAAAATTATCAATGCATTCTAAAATTAATCCCTTATATTTTTGAGGAATAATTTCTTTACCTAGTTGATTATTAGTTTCAAGGACTAATAATCCATCTTCTGCCGATATGATTTTTAATTTTTCAAACCAAGTAGAGTAAGCGACCGAACTTACATTATCTTTTAAAAGATATTGTGTTTTTTTCCAAACCGTGTTTAAGTTAGAATTCATAGTTTTCCCCCTAAATTAATAGTAAGAATATAATATTAAAAGTTAAATATCACCTGTTTATAAACAAAAAATAAACAGGTGTTAATCTTAACAATATTATAATGTTATTAATGTTAATATGTTAATGAAAAAATAAGTTATTAACTATATAAACATATATATATAGCTAGTTATAAATAGAAGAAAACTAGTATTAACTAAGAGTTTCATAAATAAATACAATAGTTATCAACAAGGTTACGCACAGGCTGTGGAAAAAGTGTGTTTATAATATTTATCCACATATAACAATATAATATCAAATTAAATGTGGATAATCAAGAGTAAATTTAAGTTATTCACATTTAATTCAGTGGAAAATGTGTGTAAATTTAAAAATACGATTTAAAAGTGGCTAAAAACACCAGGATTATTTGAAAAACAATAGCTTGACGAAAAGCGTAACTTCTATTATAATAAGAATAGTGCTTATCAGACGATGTAGTATTATAATGAGATTTACTTTAAAGGAGGTGCTGTAACATGAAAATGACATTTCAACCAAAAAAGAGACAAAGAAAAAGAGTACATGGATTTAGAAAAAGAATGAGAACTGTTGGTGGTAGAAGAATCGTAACAAAAAGAAGAACAAAAGGTAGAAAAGTATTGACAGCTTAGGCCGCAGTAATGTGGCCTTTTATACTATCTTAAATTATTAATTAAAGGTGAAAATTAATGGAATTTAGTGAATCATTGAAAAAAACCCACCAATTTAGATTAGTGTACAATAGAGGAAAATCAAGTGCAAATAAATATTTAGTATTATATATTTATAAAAACAGGACAGAAACTAATAAAATTGGAATATCGGTTAGTAAAAAAGTTGGAAATAGTGTAGTTAGAAGTAGAATATCGAGATTGATTAGAGAAAGTTACAGACTTAATGAACAGAATATGGAAAAGGGATATGACCTGGTAGTGATAGCTAGAAATACTGCAAAAGGTACAAGTTATAAAGAAATTAATAGTGCACTTTTACATTTGTGTAAAAAAAATAATATCTATATAAAAGAAGTGATAAAGTATGATTAAAAAATTATTATTACTTATTATAAGGTTTTATCAAAAATGTATTTCACCTTATAAACAGCCTTGTTGTAGATTTACGCCTACATGTTCACGTTACACATATGAAGCTATAGAAAAATATGGAGTTGTTAAAGGTGGATATTTAGGTATTAGACGAATATTAAAATGTCATCCATTTCACTCAGGTGGTTATGATCCCTTACCTTAAAAATCGTGTAGAAATATTTTCTAGGAGGATATTGAAAATTGAATAGTTTAATGAACATACAGTTCGCTTTGTTAACAAAAAGTAGTGGAAAAATAGTAGGCCCTATCTCAGATGTTCTTGCTTTAATAATGAATAGTATATTTAATGCAGCAAGTAACTTATTTGAAATTGGGTCTTTAGGGGTTAGTATAATATTATTTACTATAATAGTTAAAGCATTAATGATGCCCTTAATGATAAATCAGCAAAAATCAATGAAGCGAATGCAATCGGTGCAACCAGAAATACAAAAAATACAGAATAAATATAAAAATAAAAAAGACCCAGAATCACAACAAAAAATGCAACAAGAGCTCTCAAAATTTTATAAAGATAATAAAGTAAATCCATTAGGTGGATGCTTTCCTTTATTAATACAAATGCCAATATTCTTTGCTTTGTTCAATGTTTTGAGAAACATACCAGCATATATATTAAAAGTTGGAGATCAATTTAGATTAATAGCTACTGAGATAATGTCAGTAGATGGATATAGTGAAATATTAAACTCATTGCATAATTCAAAAATTTTACCAAAATTTGATCCATCAAACACAGAAAGTGTAATGGACTTATTAGCTAAATTAACAAACGTACAATGGGATACATTAGTATCAAGTATACCAGCAAATATATCAACAACAATAGAGCCTGCTATTACTAACATCCATAACATGAACTTTTTCTTTGGTGTTAATTTAGCTGAAAATCCAGGACTAGCTTTCCCGGGAATATTTATTATTATATTAGCAGGAGTAACAACATACTTCTCATCTAAGTTAATGTCAAGTATGAATGGAAAAAAGGGCGAACAAAACGAAAAAGCTATGCAAACACAAAAGACTATGAATACAATGATGCCGTTCATGACAGCTTTTTTTGCTTATACAATGCCAGCGGGGCTAGGTATATATTGGATAACAAGTAATTTATTCCAAATGGTTCAACAAGTTATTACTAATAAAATTATGGAAATAGAAGATAAAAAACTTGGTTTAAATAAAGAAGTTGTAGATGTAAAAGCAAAAAAAGTTATTAGTAACAAGGGGGGTAAAAAGTAATGGAATTCGTTGAGAAATCTGCTAATACAGTTGATGAAGCTATTACTGAAGGATTAATTGAATTGCATTTAACGAGTGATAAGGTAGATATTGAAATTATTGATGAGGGAAGCAAAGGGTTATTCGGTATATTTGGTCGAAAAAAAGCGGTCGTAAAAATAATTAAGAAAATGGATTATTTTGAAACAGCAAAAGCGTTTTTAAACAGTATGTTTGAAAAAATGAATATATCAGTTAATATCGAAGGTAATAAAATAAGCGAAAAACAACTTAATATAAACTTAAGTGGTGAAAATATGGGCGTTTTAATTGGTAAAAGAGGAGCTACATTAGATTCACTTCAATATTTAGTAAGTTTAGTCGTCAATAAACAGGCTAATGAATATGTTAGAATCAAATTAGATACTGAAAATTACAGAAGTAGAAGAAAAGAAACTGTAGAAAACTTAGCTAGGAACTTATCTAAAAAAGTAAAAGCTACAGGAAAGAAAGTATCGTTAGAACCTATGAATCCATTTGAACGAAGAATTATACATGCAACTTTACAAAAAGATAAATTTGTAGAAACCCATAGTGAAGGTGAAGAACCTTATAGAAGAGTTGTCATAACACCAATTAGAAATAAAAAATTGACCCAGTAATACTGGGTTTTTTATTGTAAAAAAATATGTATTAATAATAAGAAATATTGTATAATATAGAAGAAAAAAATAGTCAAAGGAATGATATTATGATAAATGATACTATCGCTTCAATATCAACACCTATCGGATCTGGTGGTATTGGAATAGTAAGAGTTAGTGGAAATAATGCTATAGAAATTATTGATAAAATTTTCAAAAGCAAATCAAATAAAAAACTAATAAATGTAAAAACACATACGATTAATTATGGATATATATATGATTATAATAATGAAATGGCAATAGATGAAGTTTTGGTCATGTTAATGAAAGGTCCTAGCACTTTCACAAGGGAAGATATTGTTGAAATAAATTGTCATGGTGGAGTAGTCGTTATACAAAAGGTATTAGAATTAGTATTAAAAAATGGTGCAAGACTTGCAGAGCCTGGTGAATTTACAAAAAGGGCCTTTTTAAATGGAAGAATTGATTTATCACAGGCAGAAGCTGTAATTGATATCATTAACGCAAAAACAAATTTATCGTTACAAACTTCAGTTAACCAATTAGAAGGGAAACTATCTGAAAAGGTTAAACAATTAAGAAAACAATTATTAGAAATGATTGCACATATAGAAGCTAGTATAGATTATCCAGAACATGATATGGAACAATTAACATTTGATAAGATGAGAAAAGGATCCCAGTATTTAAAAGAAGAAATAGGGATTTTATTAGAAACAGCCGATACAGGCAAAATAATAAAAGAAGGATTAGAGACAGTAATAGTAGGAAAACCTAATGTAGGTAAATCCTCTCTTATGAATGTTTTAGTCAGAAATCAAAGAGCAATAGTTACAGATGTACCGGGTACTACAAGGGATATTATTGAAGAATATGTTAATATAGCAGGAATACCACTTAAAATTATAGATACAGCAGGAATAAGAGAAACAGATGATTTTGTTGAAAAAATTGGTGTAGAAAAATCAAAAGAAGTAATTGATAAAGCTGATTTAATAATTATGATGTTAGATGGGTCATCTCCTTTAACAAAAGAAGATAAAACAATAATTGATTTAACTAAAGATAAAAAAATTATAGTATTAGTAAATAAAACAGATTTGGATATGAAATTAGATATAGAATCATTAAAAACTTATGTAAATGAAAAAAATATTATAAATATATCAGCAAAAGAAAAAATAGGTATAAATTTAATTGAAGACTCTATTAAAGAGATGTTTTTAAAAGGTTCAATTAATATGAAAGATAATATATTTGTTACAAATGTAAGACATAAAAATGCTCTATTTAATGCTAAAAATAGTTTAAATAATGCAATAAATACAATAGATATGATGATGCCAGAAGACTGCATATCTATAGATTTACAAGATTGTTATGATTATTTAGGAGAAGTTACTGGTGATTCACTAGATGAAAGTATAATAGATCAGATATTTAGCCAATTTTGTTTAGGAAAGTAGGGAAAAGATGAATTATATAAATGGTAAATACGATGTAGTTGTTATAGGAGCTGGACACGCTGGGTGCGAAGCTGCTTTATCAACAGCTAGAATGGGATTATCAACAATTGTTTTTGCTGTTAATCTAGACAGTATTGCAATGATGCCTTGTAATCCAAGCGTAGGTGGAACATCTAAAGGGCATCTTGTTAGAGAATTAGATGCATTAGGTGGTGAAATGGGTAAAAATATAGATAAAACATATCTTCAAAGTAAAATGTTAAACACTGCAAAAGGTCCAGCAGTTCACTCTCTTAGGGCACAAGCAGATAAACATACTTATTCAAATGAAATGAAAAAAACAATGGAAAATACACCTAACTTACTTATTAAACAGGGTGAAGTTTGTAATATTAATGCCCAAGATGGTAAAGTAGTTTCAGTTCAAACAATATCAGGAGCTATATATGAGTGTAGCACATGTATAATAGCGACAGGAACTTATTTAAAAGCTAGATGTATATATGGAGATGTAAGCATTAATAGTGGACCAAATGGATTACAATCAGCTAATCATTTAACAGAAAGCTTAAAGCAGTTAGGAATAGAAATATTTAGATTTAAAACAGGAACGCCAGCTAGAATTGATGGAAATACAGTTGATTATGATAAAATGGAAATTCAAAATGGTGATGAAAGAGTAGTGCCATTTTCATTCACTAACAAAAGCGAAGAAATAGAAAGAGAACAAGTACCTTGTTGGCTTACTTATACAAATAATAAAACACATGAAATAATAAAAGAAAATCTAGAAAGATCTCCTTTATATGGGGGCGTTATAAAAGGAACAGGTCCAAGATATTGTCCTTCAATTGAAGACAAAGTTGTTAGATTTGCCGATAAAGAAAGGCATCAAATATTTCTAGAACCAGAAGGTGAAAATACAAATGAATTATATGTTGCAGGAATGTCAAGTTCTTTGCCAGAGGACGTTCAAAGAGATATGCTTAGAAGTGTTTCAGGCCTGGAAAATTGTGAAATAATGAGAGTAGGTTATGCAATAGAGTATGATTGTATAAACCCATTACAACTTAAACATTCATTAGAGTTTAAAAAAATAAATGGATTATTTAGTGCAGGTCAATTTAACGGTAGTTCAGGATATGAAGAAGCAGCAGCACAAGGATTAATAGCTGGAATGAATGCAGCTTTAAAAGTAAAAGGTAAAGATCCTTTAATAATAGATAGATCAGAAGGATACATTGGCGTATTAATAGATGATTTAGTTACAAAAGGAACAAAAGAACCCTATAGAATGATGACTTCAAGATCAGAATATAGATTATTACTCAGACAAGATAATGCTGATATTAGATTAACTAAAAAAGGTTATGAAGCAGGATTAATAGATGGGGAAAGATACAAAAATCTAGTCACTAAAATTGATTTAATAAACGAAGAAATAGCTAGAATTAAAAAAACAACAGTAGGTGCAAGAAAAGAAGTACAAGAACTTTTAACTAAATACAACAGTACTATGTTAAAATCAGGAGCTACTTTAGGTGAGTTAATAAAAAGGCCAGAGCTTAACTATGAGATTTTATCAGAAATTGATCCAGATAGAGTAGCGTTATCAGATGAAGTAAAAGAACAAGTATATATTCAGTTGAAATATGAAGGATACATTATAAGACAAGAGCAAAAAGTTCAGCAATTCAAAAAACTTGAAAAGAAATACATTCCAGATGCTATTAATTATGAAGATATAAAAGGATTAAGAATTGAAGCAAGACAAAAACTACAAAATATAAGACCGGTTTCAATAGGACAAGCTTCTAGAATATCAGGCGTGTCCCCAGCAGATATTTCGGTATTATTAGTATACTTAGAGCAGTTTAAAAGGAGTAATAATAATGAATAAAAACAAAGACCCTAGACAAATGTTAGTTAGCGGATGTAAAAATTTCGACATACATCTAACAGAAGAACAAGTAGATAAATTTTTTGCATATTATGAATTATTAATTGAGTGGAATGGGAAAATGAATCTTACAACTATTACAGAGTTAGAAGACGTAATTGTAAAACATTTCATAGATAGTCTATCAATATGCAAATACGTTGATATTGAAGACGAGGACACTATAATAGATGTAGGAACGGGGGCGGGTTTTCCGGGAATACCCATTAAAATAGTATATCCTAATGTAAAAATAACTTTAGTTGACTCATTAAATAAAAGAGTTAAATTTTTAGATGAAGTAATAAAACAATTGAAATTAAAAAATATAGAAACTATTCATGCAAGAGTTGAAGATTTAGCACACGATATAGATCATAGACAAAGTTATGACTACTGTATGTCTAGAGCAGTGGCTAATTTAGCAGCTTTAACTGAATATTGTTTGCCATTTATAAAAGTAGGCGGGCAGTTATTAGCGCTTAAAGGTCCAAGTATTTCCGAGGAAATTGAAAACTCAGGTGAAGCTATTAAAATACTCGGAGGCGTACTTAGTAACCTGGAATTTTTTGACATTCCATATAGTGATTTAAAACATAATTTGGTTATTATTGACAAAGAACTAGATACACCATTGAAATTTCCTAGAAAAACGGTTAAAATAAAGAAGAGTCCATTATAAACTGAGTTCGTGTATTCAGTGGGCGTTTTTACGACACTGAATTTTAGAAATCGTTATCCGGGAGTTTAGAGCCACTCAGGCTACACCTTATAGAAGATGGCGTCTGAGTGGCACTTAGTTAGAGGATAAACATATTTTTGTGTGTAGGGGGAAAATAAAATGAACAACTTTAGTAGTAACGAAATAGTTTATATACCTGTTACTGATGTAAGAGCCAATCCTTATCAACCAAGAAGAGTATTCGATCAATTAGCATTACAAGAATTAAGTAATTCTATAAAAGAATATGGCGTAATTCAGCCGATTTCAGTTAGAAAACTAAAAAGTGGTGCTTATGAATTAGTCGCTGGTGAAAGAAGGCTTAGAGCAACAAAAATTGCGGATATTGAAAAAATACCAGCTATGATAGTGGATATTGATGAAGAAAAAAGTGCAATACTAGCATTAATTGAAAATTTACAAAGAGAAAACTTAAATTATTTTGAAGAATCAGAAGGGTATGCAAATTTAATTATTGACTATAACTTCACACAAGAAGATGTTGCTAAAAAATTTGGTAAAAATCAATCTACTATAGCAAACAAAATTAGATTGTTAAAACTTAGCGATTCAATCAGAAAAATATTAACAGAAAATCGTTTAACAGAAAGACATGCAAGAGCGTTGCTTAAATTACCTGAAGAAAAATTACAGTTAGAAGCATTAAAAAAGATTGTAGAGCAAGGGTTAAATGTCAAAAAAACAGAAGAACTTATTAACAAGATTATTGAAGATATAATGAATACAAATAATACAAAAAAGAAGCGTAAAATAAGAAGATACATTAAAGATATAAGATTATTTACAAATACTGTTGAAAAAGCAGTAGATGTTATGAAAGATTCAGGAATGAATATTGATTATAATGTTCAAAAAGGTGAAGAATTTTATGAGATTAAAATAAAAATACCAGTAAATTAGGTAGCTGAAATAAAATAACAAATTGGTGCTACTACGTATGATTTTGGAGGTATAATATAATGATAAAAGGTATATGGGTAAAAGGAAATGAAAATATACTTGATGCATTAGAAATAAGAAAAAAAGTTTTTATAGATGAACAAGGTGTAGACAAAAACATTGAGTTAGATGATAAAGACTCGTCTTGTTATCATTTAATTGTATATGATAAAGATATTCCAGTTGGGACTTGTAGGTTATTAATTGGTGACCATAACTACTTAATAGGTAGGGTTGCAGTAATAAAAGAGTATAGAGGACAAGCATTTGGTGATTTTATTATGAAAATGGCAATAAGGAAATCATTTGATATGGGTGCAAAAGAAGTTATTGTACATGCACAACTTAGCGTGAAAGAATTTTATAATAAATTAGGATTTAGTGAATTCGGGATAACCTATAATGAAGCAGATATACCACATATAAATATGAAGAGGACTCAAGATGTTGGTGGATGTTGTAACTGCTCAGTACCAAGTTAAAGAGATGTTTGAAATTAATTTCAAACATCTCTTTTTTTCATTTCTTAATTTGGTGTATCTAAAAACATGTCACAAGCATCATAAAATTTTTGGAATTCTTCTATTTGAGGGTAACAATAAGATTTATTAAACTCAATACATTCTATAGAAGGATTATGTCTTAAATATTCATTGTTAACAGCCTTTGTTTTAGTAGAAAAAATACATATACTATTATCAATACTTTCAATAGCAGTTGTAATATCAGCATTCATATATTTAGAAATATATGAAACAAAAGCATATTTTGAACCAATTCCATTTAAATGTGCAGATTCATTAAAAATATGAACGATTTTTTTAGAAATTTTGTTTTTGTTATAATAGCATTTATTAGATAATAAATTTTTAATATAAAATTTAGAAGAAACAAAATTATACATTATAGTACCGAGTAATGGTGACCCAAAAAAACGTCTTTTAATTTTACTAATGCTGTTAGGATATTTTTTTGATTTAGCAACACTAGGAGGATCTATTAATAATAATTTATCAAATAAAGTAGAATCCTGATGACAAGCCATTATTGTAAAAGGACAGGAGGTAGAGGTTGATATAACACTTGTTTCTTCCTTTATAACATTATGAATAAAGTCATTTATTAATTGAACATAAAGATAAGCAGTATAAGTCATAATAGGTTTATCAGATCTACCAAATCCTATTAAATCAATATTATAAACCGTATGAGTTTCACTTAATTTGTCCATTGTTTCATTCCAAGTATAGCCGCTAGATCCTACACCTACTTCATGTATTAAAAGGACAGGACTACCAGAACCTTTAACTGTATAAAAAACTTTACCGTATCTCCATTCGTAAAAGTTTTTATTTTGTGTGTCTAATTTATTTTTTATAGTAGATAAGGAAAAAACTATTTTATTAAAAATTGATAATGATACAACTCCTAAGGAAGAATAAAGTATAACTTTAAAATGATTTTTTTTCATACCAATTCCCTTTCATTTACATATTTTTGATTATATTATATAATATTATTATCTTATATAATATAAAATATTGCAAGGTTTCTTTTACATATATTATTATATTATAGTTCTTAAGGTATAGACAATATTTTTATGTTAATGTATAATAAAGGGAGTGTAAGTAATATATATCCTCGTCTGATGGCGAGTTTTTTTTTTAGATAAGAAGATGATTTATAGGGCATGATATTTAATAAGCAAAATAGCCTGTTATATTGACTAGTTTATTATGTAGTGTGCCTAACTTAAATATAGAAAGGATAATTAATATGAAAATAAAAGATCAATTAATTCAAAAGTTAGATTTAATCATTGATGATTTAAATGTAGAAGATATAAGTTTAATGTTAGAAATACCACCAAATAGTGAACTAGGAGATTACGCCTTTCCTTGTTTTAAATTAGCAAAAACATATAGAAAAGCGCCAAAGGTAATAGCAGATGAAATAGCAGGAAAATTAAAAGACGATGAATTAATCGAAAGAATAGAAGTAGTTGGAGCTTATATAAACATATTTGTAAATAAAGTTAATTTTATTTCGAATGTATATAATGAGTTTTGTAAAAAGGATAAAAATTATGGAGAATCAAACTACGGAGAAGGTAAAACTGTAGTAATAGATTATTCATCACCTAATATAGCTAAATCATTCCATATAGGACATCTAAGAACTACAGTTATAGGAAGCTCACTTTATAAAATTCATAAATGTTTAGGGTATAATACAGTAGGGGTCAACCACCTAGGGGACTGGGGAACACAGTTTGGTAAGCTTATAGTAGCTTATAAAAAATGGGGAGTAAAAGAAGAAATTGAATCAATAGGTATATCAGAGTTAAATAGAATTTATGTTAAATTTCATGAAGAAGCAGAAAAAGATGAAACGCTTAACGAAGAAGCAAGAAATTGGTTTACAGAGATGGAAAAAGGAAATGAAGAAGCTCTTGAATTATGGAGTTGGTTTAAAGAAATAAGTATGAAAGAATTTAATAGAGTATATGAACTTTTAGGTATACAATTTGATTCATTTAATGGAGAAAGTTTTTATAATGATAAAATGCAAGATGTTATTAATGAATTAGAAGATAAACAACTATTAGAATTAAGTGAGGGAGCTCGTATTGTAGATTTATCTGATAATGATATGCCACCTTGTTTAATTACAAAAAAAGATGGAAGTTCACTTTATGCTACAAGAGATATTTCCGCTGCAATATATAGAAAAAAAACATATGATTTTGAAAAAAATATTTATGTTACTGCAATAGCTCAAAATCTTCATTTTTCTCAATGGTTTAAAGTTATAGAAAAAATGGGTTATGATTGGCATGATAAATTAACACATGTATCATTTGGAATGGTAAGTATGAATAACGGAAAACTATCTACACGTAAAGGAAATGTAATTCTTTTAGAAGATTTATTAAGAGAATCAATTGAAAAAACAAAAGAAATAATTGAAGCTAAGAATCCAAATTTAGCTAACAAAGAAGAAGTTGCAAAACAAATTGGGATAGGTGCGATCATATTTAATGACTTATTTAATAATAGAATTAAAGATGTGGTTTTTTCTTGGGAAAATATATTAAACTTTGATGGAGAAACAGGTCCATATATTCAATATACAAATGCAAGAGCATGTAGTTTATTGAAAAAGGGGAATTATGAATCTCTTAATAAAAATATTAACTTTGATTTAGTAAAAGATGAATATTCAATGGCTATATTTAAGTTAATTGAAAACTTTCCAATTAAGATAAGAGAAGCAGCTGATAAACTTGAACCATCATTATTAACGAGGTATATTGTTGAAGTTGCAAAAGCATTTAATAAATTTTATAATGAAAATCCAATATTAGTAGAGGATGAAGACGTTAAAAATGCAAGATTAAGTATAGTTTACGCAGTTAGTGCAATAATAACTAAAGGACTATCTTTACTTGGAATAGATGCTCCAAACCAGATGTAATATAGATATTGATTAAGGTGGTATGAAAATGAAATCTGTTCTCTTAATATATAACCCGAAATCAGGAAATACAACTTTTAAAAATGAATTAGATGAATTTCTCGAAGTGTTTAATAAAATGGAATATGATGTTAGAATTTGCCGAACTTTGTCAAAATTAAGCATTGATGATTATATACAAAATAATGATATGGATTCATTTGATTTTGTTTTTGTAGCTGGAGGAGATGGTACAGTAAATGAAGTTATTAACTCATTACAAAACAAAAACATTGATATTCCAATAGGTATTATTCCAGCCGGAACAGCAAATGATTTTGCTAGATATTTAAATATACCTTTTCAATATGATAAGTGTTTTGATGTTTTATCACAGATGAAAGTTGAAGAAGTTGATTTAGGAAAAGTAAATGATAAGTATTTTATAAATATTTGTTGTGGAGGTTTGTTTACTAATGTATCTCAAAATATAGATGTGGAACTTAAAAATACTTTAGGTAAAATGGCTTACTATATAAAAGGTGCAGAACAATTACCAACTTTTAAACCTACAAAATTAAAAATAACTACTGATTATGAAACCTATGTTGATGAATTCATTTTGTTTGTGGTTTTAAATTCAACAGGTGCTGGCGGATTTGATAAATTATCAACTAACGCTAATATAAGTGATGGTTTGTTTGAATTTATAGGTGTAAGATCTATAAAAAGAGTAACAGATGTACCCAGATTACTTATGAATCTTATTATAGGGGAACATTTAGATGATAAAAATATTTTATATTTGAAAAAAGATAATTTTGGGATTGAATGTGTAGATCCTAATCATTTGTTGGAAGAATCAGATATTGATGGAGAAAGTGGACCACAACTTCCATTAGATATAAAAGTTATTCATAAGGGATTAAGGGTTATATCAAATAGAAATAATTAATTTAAAAAAGAACAGAAATTTTAAATTAATTTCTGTTCTTTTTTAATGTTTCACGTGAAACATTAAGCTTAAATATACTTAGGCACGTTAAAA
>Ga0209013_10000718_pt1 | contig 30074 bp, 30 predicted proteins | sample Cruoilmetagenom2_FD_187291 | JGI IMG/M metagenome (GOLD analysis project Ga0209013, IMG submission 187291) | Oil polluted marine microbial communities from Coal Oil Point, Santa Barbara, California, USA - Sample 2 (SPAdes) (version 2) | ecosystem: Environmental > Aquatic > Marine > Oil seeps ...
TATGGAGACATTGCGTTTGCGAGTAAAAGACCTTGATTTTGCCAATCAGCACATCGTCGTCCGAGATGGTAAAGGTGAGAAAGATCGCCTGACGCTTCTGCCAGAGACAATCATCCCCTCATTAAAAAGCCCATTTGCACCTCGTCAAAGGCATGCATAAAAAAGACCTCGCCGAAGGCTACGGGGCCGTCTACCTGCCATACGCGCTGGCACGCAAGTACCCAAATGCTGACCGGGAATTTATCTGGCAGTATGTTTTTCCCGCCCAAAACCGCTCCAAAGACCCACAAAGCAGGGCGATACGCCGGCATCACATCAACGAAACAGTCGTTCAAAAAGCCGTTCGAGCAGCCGCGAAAAAATCTGACGTGAGCAAGCATGTGACTCCCCACGTGTTCAGGCATTGATTTGCAACGCATTTACTGGAAGTGGGATATGATATCCGCACCGTGCAGGAGCTGCTTGGACATAAGGACGTTAAGACGACCATGATCTATACACACGTGCTCAACAAGGGAACCAAAGCCGTGCGCAGCCCATTGGATAGCACGTAATTATCTTACCAACTTTGATAATCTCTCCAACTATTTTATAATCATCGAACCGATGTTTTGGGATATAAATAGATACTCAGCCCGGTAGATGAACCGTAGCCTGAGCTGTTTGATCTCGAACCTGAAGATATCCACATGATAAAGGCGCTAAAATCGGACCCGCGGTATGCCACATCGAAAAACCTGGACGCGCGCATCGCGTTACATCGAGCTTATACCCCACCGGGAAAAGATTTTTGGGATTTTGCCTGGGCGCACTACGATTTTTTGGAGGTCGACCGTCTTTTGGAGGTCGGTTGTGGTTCGGGAGCGTTCTGGACGCACGAAGCACAACGTCTGTCCGGATCTATAGACCTGGTTCTATCCGATAAGTCTAGAGGGATGCTGGACAGCGCAAGAGCAAACTTGGTAGAGGCTGGCATTAAGGCTTATTATCAGGTGAGCGAAGTCGAAAAATTACCCTTCGAGTCGGCGGCGTTCGACGCGGTATTAGCGCAGTTTATGCTCTACCACACTTCATCTCAGGGTGGCGCGCTGCGTGAGATACAAAGGGTGCTCAAAAAAGGGGGATGGGCGGGTATCGTCTTAACCCAGCCCGGTCATATGGACGAGATTTTCCGGGTTATGCGGCAGCTTGACCCGGCCAGCATCCCGGTGTTCAATTCAGGCCGCTTTACCTCCGAGGAAGGGGCCAGGTTGCTTCAGAGCGAGTTCGGGGATGTTCAAAGACACCATTATGAGCTTCAGATGCGGGTTACAGATGCCGAGATGCTCGCCCGCTACGCTGAGTCATCGGTTGGGGGTCTTGTCACGCTGCCGGCGAGTTACTGGGACGACTATTTAAATGTTGTCGGGAAGGTGATATCCTCGAATGGATATTTCGCCGTGAACAAAAAGTGCGCCCTCTTTATCTGTCGCGGCTAAAGTTATCCATAGCAGTAAAGAGCTATCGTTTTATTGTCGCGCTAAAAATCCGCCACCGCTGGGATGATCTCATCCCCGAAAATCTGTATTGGCGTAATGTCCTGCACGGTGCCGGGCATGTTGAAGATAGCGTGCTGAATGCCCAGATCGGCGAGTTCGCGGCAGAAGTCGACCACATCCTGGGGGGTCTGTTCTCCAGGAGCCAGGTTGGCTGAACCAAGGGTGGTCAGCTCGATCTCTTCGTAGGGTCGCCCCACGTCCTTGCAGTGCCCCTTCAGTACCTGCAACTTGTGCGCCAGTACATCTATCCCGGCCCTGGCGAACAGGTTGCAGGCGTTCGCATATTGGGTCACTAATTTGAGCGTCTTTTTCTCACCCATGCCGCCGATCATGATCGGGGGGTGTGGTTTCTGCAGCGGCAGCGGTTGGCAGAGCGTCTCGGCCAGTTGGTAATGTACCCCGTTGTAGGGTTTAACCTCACCGGACCACATCTGCCGGGTGATCTGCAGGGTCTCCTCCAATCGTTCGAATCGTTCTTTCACCGGTGGGAAGGGGAAGCCCAGGCCGTACGCTTCGCGTTCGTACCAGGCGGCGCCGACCCCGTAGTAAGCCCGACCCCCTGATAAGACATCCAACGTTGTGGCCTGCTTGACCAGGAACCCTGGCTCCCTGTAGATCACACCGGTCACCAATGTGCCCAACTTGAGGCGTTCGGTTACCCCGGCCAGATAACTCAGTGCGGTGTAGCCTTCCAGCATGGGTTCCTCAGCTTTACCGAGATGAGGGTCCAGTTGGAAGAAATGGTCCATCACCCACAGGCTGTAAAAGCCGGCTCCCTCGGCGGTTTTTGCGATCTCAACCAACCTGGGCGCCAATTCGGCCGCGCCTCCTGGCCAGGTGAACTTGGGGATCTGCAGTCCGATCTTCATTGGTTGCCTCCAATTCTTTTTGAATTGAGATTATTGTACACGGAATTGAGCGGATTGACTTAATCAGATCGTTAGGTGTAAATTCCTTGTTGGTCTTGTTGACAGGAAAGAGTTCATTGCTATAATGATATTGAAGAATAAGTGTTGGAAAAAGTTCTTTGTTGACTAATCAAACGTTCACAGTTTCAAATGGGAGGAACAAATGACCGCCTGCCAATCATGTAACACAGAAAATACCGATGACGCAAAGTTTTGCAAGAATTGTGGTGCTGGGCTCCCTACCCAAGAAATTCAGACTCCGGTTAGCGAGCAGCCGGCTGCCCCAAGCCAGCCAGCGCCCGTGCAGCAATACCAACCACCGGGTCAAGCATATGCCCCACGACCTCCAAAAGACAAAAGCATTGCATTAATTCTGGAGATACTGCCAGGTTTGTTCGGTCTCCTGGGAATTGGTTGGATTTACAGCGGAAATACAACTACCGGCGTCTTATGGTTGATCGGTTTCCTGGTTTGGACCATTGTTGCCACGGTTATTAGCATAGCGACCGTCGGAATTGGCATCATCTGCTGGCTTCCAATTAGCATTGGACTGATTGCCATATCAGCTATTTCCCTGAACAACTATACTAAAGCCCACCCCGAATTGTTTGGATAATAACCAGAGAGTCCACTCAATCCTTAATTGTATAACAGGGCATATCCCCAAAATTGAAATGCGGTAAGCATGGCCAGCCGCATGGTATACTCCGCTGCATACTTCCTGAAATTCTGGCGCTGCGCGGGACAACGAGTGATTTTCGACGCGGGAGCGTAAGTAGTTAACATATCGCAATATAAGAGGCAATAATGCCAATTGATACGGAAAATGATCCTCTGGTAGAGAAAGTCTGGCAGACGTACATGAACACCGGTAAGGTGCCTCAGGGAATTGATTTGGCATGGTTTGAATCGAAGGCGCTGAGGCCGATTGTCCGCTTATTGCCTGACGACCCTCGCTGCCGCGTATGCATGTATCCTTTTGAAGGAGTCGGCGGTAAGCTGGCAAAGATAGCGTTCGGCCTTGAGCCTTCCAAAATGAACCCCCAGTTGTGCAATGTGTGTGAGCGCTTTGCCGAAAAGTACCCGGGAGGGGCAGAAGTAGAAGTCACTTTGCTGTTTGCAGATGTGAGAGGCTCCACCGGCATTGCAGAGGGTATGAGCCCGTTGGAATTCAGCCGCCTGATCAACCGCTTTTTCCGCGCGGCGACGAAGGTCTTGTTTCGCAAGTACGCCATGATAGAGAAGCTGGTTGGTGATGAAGTTGCAGCGTTCTTTGTGCCGGGGTTTGCGGGGGACGATCACTCCAACGTAGCGGTTAAGGCGGGGATAGAGATTTTAAAGGCTACCGGGCATGAAGATCCCGCGGGACCGTGGATTCCGGTCGGTGTGGGTGTTCACACAGGACCGGCCTACGTAGGATCCGTGAGCACGGAAGAGGGGGTGGCAGACATCACCGTGTTGGGTGACAGTGTCAATTTAGCTGCGCGATTGACTTCCCAGGCGGGAGCAGGCCAGGTGATCCTGAGCGAAACGACCCGCATCGAAGCCGGGATAGAGCCGGATGGGATGGAATCTCGGCGCCTTGAGTTGAAAGGAAAAAGCGAACCGGTTGATGCCTGGGTGATCACGGTCTCTCCGTAGTCACGTATGCGAATAACCCATCCGGCCAAAACATAGTTGTCGGGGTGAATATGAAGGATAATCGACCAAATATATTGTTCATCATGTCCGACGACCACGCATCTCATGCGATGAGCTGTTATGGGAGTCGCATCAACCGTACGCCTAACCTGGACCGGATTGCAGATGGCGGTATTCGTTTCGACAACTGCTTCTGCACGAATTCAATCTGCACACCCAGCCGCGCGACGATCCTGACCGGCACCTATAATCACGTTAACCAGGTCACAACGCTTTCCACCCCGATGGACAACCGGTTATTGACTTTTCCCAAGCTGCTCCAGTCGGACGGCTATCAGACCGCCATCTTTGGAAAATGGCACCTGGGAACCGGCGTAGACCACTGCCCGACCGGATTCGATGATTGGGCCGTGCTGCCCGGACAGGGGCTGTACCATAACCCGCAGTTTGTCTTTAACGGACCCGGAGGCGGGACATGGAGCACCGTCAGGGGCTACGTGACAGATATCATTACCGATATGAGTCTCGAGTGGTTAGAAAACCGCGACCTAAATCGCCCCTTCCTGCTGATGTGTCATCACAAAGCGCCGCACCGCCGCTGGGAACCGGACGAGAAGCACGCCCACCTGTACCTGAACGAGCAGATACCAGAACCGGAGACGCTGCTGGACGATTATGCTAACCGCGCTTCGGCCGCTGCGGCAGCAGAGATGCGCGTTGGGTTACACATGGACGCCCAGGATGTCAAGTGCGAGATTTCCCAGGAGTTGTCCGAAGACGAGCTGCGAAAGTGGGCCTACCAGCGCTACATTAAGGACTACCTGCGCGTCATAGCCAGCGTTGATGATAATGTCGGGCGCATCCTGGGTTATCTCGAGCGGGAGGGATTGGCCGAGAATACGGTCGTCGTGTATACATCGGACCAGGGATTCTTCCTCGGTGACCATGGATGGTATGACAAACGCTTCATGTACGAGGAATCGCTGCGCATGCCGTTCATCCTGCGTTATCCGAAAGAAGTCAATCCCGGCCAGGTCAATGGTGATATGGTGCTGAACCTCGACTTCGCACCCCTATTCCTGGACCTGGCAGGTTTACCAGTTCCAGAAAACTTTCAGGGACGCAGCTTCCGCCAACTGCTGCAAGGGGATATGCCAACGGATTGGCGGCAGGCGATGTACTACCGCTACTGGATGCACAAAACGCATCACAATGTCTATGCCCATTACGGCCTGCGGACGGAGCGCTACAAACTGATCTACTATTACGCAGACGCGTTGGGTCAAGCGGGCGCGATTGACGAATCCTATGATCCGGAATGGGAGTTGTTCGATCTCGAGAAAGACCCGTATGAATTAAATAACGTTTACGCGCATCCCGAGTGCGCGGACATCGTTAAGGAGTTGAAGGACATGCTCCACCGGCTGCAGGACGAAGCCGGCGACCAGCGTTATTACCTGGATATTGGTTGAATATATGTGTGCCATCTGCGTGGTAAGTGGATAATACCGGGGGAATCTTTTTTCCTTGAAAATTATAATTCAACTTGGAGAATAGATGATGAGTAATGAAATCGTTGGGATTTTACACCCCGGAGATATGGGTATATTCGTGGCGGCCTCCGCTAAAAACTCCGGAATCGAAGTGCATTGGGTATCTGAGGAACGCAGCGAAAATTCACGACACCGGGCTGAAAAATATGAGCTCACCGACACAGGTTCTTTGGTGGAATTATGCAAAACCTGTTCAATAATTATCAGCGTCTGCCCACCTCACGCGGCTGAAGACGTCGCCCAACAGGTGCTGGTACAAGGGTTCAATGGTCTCTACGTTGACGCAAACGCCATCTCGCCGCAAAAGGTGAAATCGATAGCCGAAAGGATGGGGGCAGGTGGTGTGGATTTCGTCGATGGCGGTATCGTCGGCGGACCGGTCTGGGAGGGCGGCAGAACCTGGCTTTACCTATCTGGCGGTCAGGCTGAGCGGGTAGCGACCTGTTTTACCGACGGGCCTTTGGCGACGTATGTTTTAGGAGGGGGTGTCGGAAAAGCATCCGCGCTCAAGATGTGCTACGCGGCGTACACAAAAGGCACCACAGCCCTGTTGTGTTCCATCCTCGCCACAGCGGAAAAGAACGGAGTGCGGGAAGAACTGGAAGCTCAATGGTCGCGTGACTGGGATGGTTTTGCGGAACAGGCCCAGAATCGTACACGGCGTGTGACGGCCAAGGCCTGGCGATTTACCGGGGAGATGGACGAGATTTCGGAGACATTCAGTGAGGCTGGCTTGCCAGGCGACTTTCACGCCGGCGCCGCGGAAGTGTACCGCCGCCTAGCAGGTTTCAAAGATGCCGAGTCTACGCCTGAACTTTCAGGCGTGCTAGAGGCTCTCTTACAGGAGCCGGCTTCGGTCAACAAATGAATTTCATCACTTCATTCTACAGAAGCAATGGGACAACGTGTTGGGGGACCTGCTGAAGAGCGACCTTGACTGGTATGAACCGCCATCCTATTTTATACAGTAGTATAAGAAAAAGGCAGGTGCGTTGTGGAAGACAGATATCCGGAAAGTGTAATATTTTTTACCTGTGTCAGGACGATCGGTCAGAGATCAGATGCGCGTCTCCTGATTGACAGCATGCGTTCGTTCGGCGGGGAGATGAGCGAGAATCCGATATGGGTTTTTGAGGTTGACCCACAAAATATCCCCTGTGGTAGTTTAGCAGGGGAAGGTGTGAAGATTCTGCCCCTGGAAGTTCCGCAGTCAGTTGGAAGCTATTATTATGGTGCGAAAGTGTACGCCTGCGCGCGAGCTGAAGAACTGGCGCCTGCAGAAGTGGGAACTCTGGTCTGGCTCAGCCCTGAGAACTTGATTATCCAGCCGCCACTATTGTTCGATCTCGGGGAATTGTACGATGTTGCGGTGAGGCCCGTACATATAAAAAATGTGGGAAGTCCAGTTAACGAGCCACCGGATGAGTTTTGGACCAAAGTTTACAATACAGTGGGCGTGCGTGATATGGGGACAACTGTGGAGACCTTTATCGACCCACAAATGATTAGGGCTTATTTCAATTCTGCTGCTTATGCGTTTCATCCTTCCGTGGGACTGGGTCAGCGTTGGTTCGAGATGTTTGAGTTACTGGTTAATGATTCTCGGTTCCAGGATGGACCGTGTAGGGATGATTGGCACCAGGTGTTTCTGCACCAGGCGGTACTGTCCACGTTGATCGCTTCCCAACTGGATCCGGATCGGATTTTGACTCTGCCGCCGGAGTATATTTACCCTTATAACCTGCATCAGGATGTACCGCTGGATCGCCGGGCGGGATCACTCAACGATTTGGTGTGTATTTTCCACGAAGGTCGCTCGCTGGTTCCAGATGATATCAATGACATCGGTGTAGAAGAACCCCTCCGATCATGGCTGGCAAACCGGGTAGAGGAGGGATTCGATTGAGTCTGATAAGATGACAGATTACGAACTGCCTGATGATCGTATTGAGAAAGACGTCGTTGATTATTACGCTTCCGGAGTTGAAGACCAGCGTCTGCAGCAGGGCATCGGCAAGCTTGAATTTTTGAGGACGAAAGAGATTCTCTCCCGTTACCTGCCGTCCCCACCGGCGGTTGTCTACGATGTAGGCGGCGGCCCCGGAATGTACTCACTCTGGCTCGCCAGGCAAGGTTACCAGGTATATCTGTTGGATTTTTCACCAGATCATGTCGAAAAGGCTCGTACGGCCTCAAATAAGCAAGCCGAATATCCAATATTCAGTATTGAAGTGGCAGACGCCCGCCAACTTGACCGTTCTGACAGCTGCGCGGACGTGGTGCTTCTATTGGGACCTCTCTACCACCTGGTAAAGCGCGAGCATCGTATTCGCGCACTCGAGGAAGCGCACAGGGTGCTTGCCCCGAATGGTTTATTGTTTGCGGCGGGGATTACCAGGTTTGGGAATGCATTGTTCGGTCTTGTAACTTACGGTCAAACGAACTGGATTCTCGATGAATCTGATTTCATGGAAATGACCCTTCGTGAACTGGAAGATGGGAACCATTTCCGCCCTGACGTTTATCCGGAGTTTATCCCGCGCTCCTATTTTCATTTGCCCGCAGGTCTGCGAGGGGAAATCGAGGAAGCAGGATTTAACTTTGAACGGGTGCTGGCCGTCGAAGGTCCCGGTTGGATCGTCCCTGATTTCGATGATATGTGGAGCGATAATTCTCGCAGGGAGAGGGTCCTGAAGATTGTTCGAGCTGTCGAGGATCAGCCAGATATCATGGGCATGAGCCCGCATTTGCTAGCGATCGCCCGAAAGGGAGGTTTGGATTGAGCACTCATGTCATTAATCTACGTTTCTTTCCCCACGATTGAAATTAAGCATTAATTGCTTCCCCTTATTGCTCCTGTTAAAAACAAAAGCGGGGTTGTTCGTTTGTACACGAACAACCCCGCTTTTTATTCTTGATCTACTCTATAAGAGGCGAGATAGAAGGGATCGCCAGGATTAGACCTCGTCCGTGGTCTCCTCGGCGGCTTCTTCCAGCGCCTCGCCGACGTCCGCCATGGTTGCGGCGCTGCCCAGGTCAGCTGCCCCAGCGGCAACCTCAACCACACCCTCGGCGGCTAAGTCTTTAGCCAGATCGGAAGCCACGGCCGCCGTAGCCAGCTCATCGACGCCTTGCGCAGCCAGCTCCGCGCTGGCCTCCGACAATTCTACACTTCTTTCAGCCATCGCGTCCGAAGCTGCCATGCGGGTCAATCCTTCGGCAACCTCTTCAGCGCCCAGCTCCTCAAGCTCCATGCCGGTGGCGGCGATGACATGTGAGAGGGCGCTCGTGCCTGCAGAACGCAGGAGCTCGTCAACAGCGATCTGCTGAAGCTGCTCACCGCGATCTTCCAGGAAGGCAGCCAGGATGGGCATTTCCATCATGTCGATCACGTCGCTCACTGCCCACATCTCACCAGCCAGGCGTGCCAGTTCCATGCCGCGCTCCAGGTCTGCTTCGCTCATCAGGCTGACCACCGCGCTGATAGCTTCCACGTCCTCGGAAGATGCCAGCAGTTCGGCGCCTTCAACAACGTCTTTCACGCCTGCTGCCGCAACCACGCCGCTCAGGTCGGCCACTCGCTCGGCAACGATCTCTGCATCGACAGCGCGCGTCAGGTCGCTGGCTCCGGCTGCCAGTTCAGCAGCGGCAACTCTCGCCATATCGCCGGCCACATCGAGAGTTTCCATGCCCTCGACGACTTCCTCAATCCCCACTTCGGCGGTCACTGCTGCGTCGATTCCTACTTCCTCGGCTGCTTCTTCTAATTCATCTTTGTATTCTTCGGTCATTGTTGTTTCTCCTTTTTATAATATATTTTGTTAAATTTTTTCTACCCAAGACGACTGCTTGGGATTATCAATGTGTTGTTGATTTTATTTTACTATGGATTATTTCAATCATCGTTAGGAAATTGTAAAAAAGTTTATTTATCACCGATTCCAGATGTGCTGCAATTCGTGGTGGGTAATTACGTCAGGACTTAGTTCACCGGGTATGGTAATTTTTCACCATGCACCCCGGCGATCAGGTTCTTGACCGCCATCATGGCCATCTGCGTACGGGATTTAACCGTGGCGCTGGCAATGTGGGGAGTGATGATCAGGTTTGATAGGCTCAACAACTCATTCTCAAAGGGTAGGGGCTCCGGATCGGTCACGTCCAAAGCGGCAGCCCGGATTTTCCCAGTTGACAGCGCCTCGTAAAGCGCCCCGCGGTCCACAATCGGTCCGCGGGCAGTATTGATCAGGATCGCCGTGGATTTCATGAGCTCGAATTCGTGACCGCCGATCAGCCCCTTGGTGCTGTCTGTAAGATTGACGTGCAGCGTGATATAGTCAGACTCCCTCAGCAAGTTTTCAAAGGAGACAAATTCCAATCCCAGATAGGACTCAGCTTCAGCCTGCCGCGCAATGTCGTGGTACAGCACCCGCATGTTGAAACCGCGCGCTCTCCTGGCAACCGCCTGGCCGATGCGGCCCATTCCGACGATCCCTAAAGTCGCGCCATAGACCTCCTGCCCAAGCAGTAGAGTCAGTCCCCAGGTTTCCCATTTTCCCTGGCGAACATAATCAGCTGCTTCTACAACTCGTCGGGCGGCGGCCATTAGCAGAGTAAACGTAAAATCCGCGGTGGCATCGGTCAGCACACCGGGCGTGTTCCCTATGAGGATGCCGCGCGCCGTGGCTGCATCGATGTTGATGTTGTCATAACCTACTGCGCACTGGCTGATAACTTTGAGTTCAGGAGCGGCGTCCATCAGCGCGGCATCGATCCTGTCCGTCAGCAGGCAGAGCAGACCCACCTTATCCGGCAAATGTTTTAATATCTCTTCGTACGGTGGCGGTGTGTCGGTGTCCCAGATCTGGGCATCGCATTTCTTAATCAATTCATCGCGGGCAATTTCGGGCAGGTGCCGGGTTACATAGACCTTCGGTTTCATTGCTTCCTTTCCATCAATCCACTTGTATCACGACTTTGATTGCCTCGTTCCTCTCGTCCAGCAGTATTTCAAAGGCCTCCTGCAGTTGGTCCAACTGCAAAGTGTGCGTAATTAGCTCTCCCAGTGGAAAATTGACATCCGCAGCGAGTTTCTGGGCACGTTGAAAATCCCAGTTGTAGCCCTGAGAGCCGACCAGGCTGATCTCTTTCTGTATGAAGATGTTGGCCGGGATGCGCACCTCATGTTCCTCAAATATACCCAGGAGCACTGCAGTTCCGCCCTTCTTCAAGGCGCTCAAGGATTGGACCAGCGTGGTCTCAATTCCCACAGCTTCGAACGAAAGGTCAACCCCCAATCCGCCTGTGATTTCCAATAACAGCTGGATGACATCCTGCTCCAAATTGTTGTAAACAGTATCTGCGCCTAATCGCTCGGCCTTACGCAAGCGGTGTTCCTGGATCCCGGCCAGGTATGTATTGCCACCCCCCATATATTTCAACACCAACAAAGTGAATAAGCCAATTGCGCCATCGCCAAATATAACGCTCGTCATGCCCAATCCGAAGTTTGCCCTGCGTACGGCGTGCACGGCCACTGAGAGCGGCTCGAGTAAGGCGCCCTCCTCGTAAGAGACATTATCGGGCAGTATGTGAGCCCAGTTTTCATCCACCACGAAATAGGGTGCGAATCCCCCCTGTCCAACCCGGTATTGGAAGCTGATATCCACGCACAGGTGGTAGCTGCCCCGACGGCAGAAATCACACACACCGCAGGCGATTACCGGTTCGACGGCCACCCGGTCGCCTTCGGTGATACGCGTGACATTCTCCCCCGTTTTTATCACCTGCCCGGACAGTTCGTGCCCGATCGCCACTGGCAGAGGCGCCGAGGGATGTTTGCCTCGATAGATGTGCAGGTCGCTGCCGCAGATGGCGCTCGCCTTGATTTTGATCAGCAAATCGTTTTGGCCCAACTCTGGCATCCGCCGCTCCACAAACTCGACTTTTCCAGCCGCTGTGACCATGCCCATTGGATAAACGTTCATTTCACTGCTCCTCCGCCAGCACAGGATTGGTCAGAGTGCCCAGATTCTCTATCTCCACGGAAACCACATCTCCTGGATGCATTGGAATGCGCGGGTCTGCGGCACCGCGGTTACGTTTTGGAGAGCCTGTCAGGATCAGGTCTCCAATTTCAAGCGTGGTCAGTTCGGAAATATAGCTGATTAAAAAGGGCACATCGAATATCATATCAGATGTGTTTCCATGCTGAACGGATAGTCCGTTCAATGTGGTTCGGATGAGTAAGTCGTTCGGGTCGGGGATTTCATCACGCGTGACCAGGGCAGGTCCCAGCGGGCAGAATGTATCGGCTATTTTTCCGCTCGTCCACTGCGATGTGCGCGCTTCCAGGTCGCGCGCACCGACATCGTTGGCGATGATATACCCAGCGATGTGCTCGAATGCGTTCTCTTTATTGATATACTTGCCCGGTTTTCCGATCACCAGCGCCAGTTCGCCTTCGTATAAGACCTCTTTTGCGACCCGCGGGATGCGGATGGGCTGTTGGTGCCCGGTCAGTGAGCTGGCCGCTTTCAGAAACAGCACCGGGTATTGTGGAGCACCCGCACTCCCCGCCAGCTCCGGGTTTGGATAATTCATTCCTACGCACACAATTTTCCCGGGGTGAATGACCGGCGCCAGGAGAGTTACCTCATCAAGTGGAAGGAGTTCCGTGGATACGGCCGGATGTTTTACTTCATTTATGGCCGTATCTTGGAAAAACGTTAGCGCCTGTTGCAGGGTTTTGAGTGCATCCGCTCCACCCCGCAAGAGGTCGATCATTCTGCCGTGGGGTAGATGATCTGTGATGTCCGGTCCTCCAATGTCATCTGTCAATCGCGCATATTCCTCAGCTGCACCATGGAGATCGATGATCCCACCGGGGAGAAGCGCTCCAATCCTGGTCTTACTATCTGATGTGTAGGATACTAACTTCACTTGACCCTCTGGTTATATCGCTAAAAACTATTCTATGTTTACTGTCACTGGAGATGTTTGTGGTTCGGCGATGACAACGAATGCTACGACTGCGCCAATCGTCAGTAAGATAGCAGCGGATGCAAAGCCTGTCGTGATGCTGACATGATCGGCCAGGTACCCGGTCAGTATGGGCGCTAATGAAGCCCCTATGAAGCGGAAGAAGATCAGCAAACCGCTGGCGGTACCGCGCATGGATGGGAAGAAATCCACCATTATTTTAAGCTGGGCCGGCAGGCAGTAACCGATCATCGTACCGCATAGAAAGACACTCCCCGCAATAAAAATCATTGGCGTTGTTGATCCGGCTGCATTGCTCAGATAGGTCAATCCGCTAAATGTGAGAGCAGCGCCCAGGGCGCCTGGTAATGCGACGTGTCTCACGCGGTTTCTATCCAACATCCGCCCCCCCAGGTAAGAGCCGAGCATAGCACCGAGCGGAGTCAAGGCTACCATCAACCCGATTCCGCTCACAGTCATCCCGTATTGCTCCGCTAAAAACAAGGGCAGCAGTTGGAACATGGTAAACAACCCGTAAAACATGACCAGCCCGAGCACAATCGCGCCGGCAGGTGATGGTGTCCGCAGTATGGTGAGCATATCTTTGAAGCCCACCTTCTGTGATTTTACGGGAAGTTTAGGAAGCCCCCAGGCGGCGAAGATGACGAGTAGAAGACCGAGGATCGCCAGGAACAGGAAATCATAACGCCATCCCAACCAGGTAGCGATAATAGCACCAACAATCGGACCGCTTGCAGCTCCAGCGGCGTTGAAGATTTCGTAGACTCCCATTGCCCTGCCGCGTTCTGCTTGCGGGACGACATCACTGATCAGCGCAATCGCGACCAGGCCCGCAGCGGCGATCCCGATGGCTTGAATGGCGCGTGATGCCAGAATTGGCGCCAACTGGGGCGCTAGGAAAGCCACCAGGCTGCCCAGAACAAGCAGCGTCATGCCTCCTAATAAGATGCGTTTGCTTTCAAAACGATCAACGAGGGGTCCGAAAGCTAGCTGGGAAACAGCAAATGATAGTGCATATACGGATATCGTTAGCCCAAAAATGGCGGCTGTGATCCCCAGATATTTGGTGATTTCTGCCTGAGTCGGTGTATAGATCACCTGGGCGAAAGAGCGCATAAAAGCCACCGACGAGGCTAGATAAAGGACTTTAGTTTTTAATGACATCAATTATTACAATTACCCGGTGAAATTATTCGCCCGGTGCATATCCCTGCAAGATTTCTAAGCGCCTCACGCCAGCGTAAAAATGGTATACATCACCCGGTTCCAACCACAACACCGTTTCCGGTTCCAACGTCAGCCTTTCTCCGTTTACCATAGCGTGCCCGTTCCCAGAGATTACGTAAAGGAGCTGCTCGGTTGAACCGTGTTTTTGTTGTGTTGAATAGATCCCAGGAGCGATTGACCAGCGGCGAGCGACCATGGCTGGAGAACCAATTGCCCCTCTGTCTGCCAGCGTGGTTATATTTACTCCTTCTCCCTGTTCTACTGATATCATTTCATCAACATTAACAATTACCGGCATAAGTTTACCTTTATAAATTGTTTGTAAACCTGAAACTCAGGCCTCTTGTTCCCATGTTCAACAATCGTGCGTCATCCACACAGTCTCCTTCGGTGGGGGAGCCCAGAATTCGACAAAGGAGAAATTTTCCTGGGTGTCGTTTTCGAATGAGTGCACCTCGTTGGGAGCCACAATTGCCACCATACCCGGCTTCAGGCGGTGGCTGCCATCGTCAACAATGATCAACCCCTCCCCTTCCAATATATAGAAGAGGTGGTGGCAGTCCGTGTGATAGTGTTTAGCAGCCGTGTCTCCGGGATGGTAAATGATACGGTCGGAACGGATCCTGGTCGCACCGACCGGTACGCTGTCGGTGATGAGATCCAACCGGTCTCGAGTATCGCGGGTGGAGTGGAAGTGGGGCAGCATATTTTTAGGGAAGAGTTTTGCCATTTGGATCACCTGTTTCAAACATCATTAAGCCTGCCAGAAATCCGGTCCATCTTCTTGTTTTCCGTAGCCAAACACGTCATCCAGTTCTCGCCAGATGGGATTCAAGGAGGGTGCTTTCGAGATGAAGGCGCGCGTAATGTCATGCATGATACCGGGATGTTTGGTGAACGGACAGGAACGAATACAGGCCGTACAATTGGTGCCGTTCCCCATCGACCAGTATTTGCGGCAGGCTTCGTTGTCCAGGTACCACGTGTAGACACCTGGATTATTGGATATATTCGGGTCATCCCAGATTCGCTTCCCATGTGGTATGGCATTCACAACACAGTCGTCGGCGCATTTCTCGCATATTTCGCAAAACTCTGTCACCCCGAAACGAATCGGATTATCGTGCACCAAAGGAAGTTCGGTGATGACTTTGCACAGCCTCACGCTGGGACCATATTTGGGCGTAATCAATTTGCCGTTCCTGCCCTGCTCGCCAAATCCTGCATCGATAGCCAGCGGGATGTTTAACGCCAGGTCGTTGATCGAAGGGATGGCCTGATAACCGATGCCGCGTAAGAATTCTGCGACACCCGAGACCATCAGCCCCATCTGGCTGTATGTGAGTCGCGTTTCTGCACATCCGAGCGGCGATGGCGTATATTTGATCATGCCGGGATCCATCCAGGCGCCCATCACGATTACCCACTTCATCTTTTCGGGGACGATCAGCTCCTTTTCCGTCTCGTTGGGTGCGTCCACCGATCTGAAGGCAATTTCCTTGTGAGAACAATCGGGGTAATAAGCGTGTGAGAAGAACCAGCGCTGGTCTACAGGCGCAATACCCACCATGTCTGCACCAAAGTAGCGCGCCACCCGGGTGACCATCTTCGTCGCGGCTTCTGGCGTGCCTTCCCACCGGCTTATGTCCGGCGGCAGCTTGTTGCCCAAGGTTTCCCAGGATGTGACTCCCCGGTTGGCGACATTGATATTGTTGCCCATGCGGAAAGTAGATACGCCTCCAGCGAGGAACAGGCTGTAATCCTCCAGGCGGTAGGTATCTCGATCTCCGTTTATCTTTTTTGTGCGCGTGGCTGGTGTCTTGCGCGTAAAAGTTTGAATACTTTTATCCCAGAGCGGTCTTCCGATGGTGAGATTGTTGCGTTGATCAAACCGTTCGTAAACATCTTTGTTTACTTGATAGGGAGGCTCTTCAGACGGGAGCTGCTTGATATACCAGGAGGAGATCCAACTGTCTTTTGCCATTTATGTTCCTTTCACAACTTACGAATCTATTGATAAACCCAATAAACATCAGAAAAAGATGAGCATCAGTGATCCAAGAACGATCAGTCCCGCGCCAAGCCATACTCGAACGGTGACGCGTTCCTGTTTTTGCCCCACGAGCACCAGCGACAGCAGGATGACGACCGGGACGTTCAGACGGCCCAGCGCCAGCACCACGGCAACCGGCGCAAGGTCCAGCGCGATCCAGCGCATCCAGGTTGAAATGCCGACCATGACGCCCGCCATAAGCTGGTACAAAAGCAAGCCATTGGGCACTGACTCCAGGTTCAGCCGCTCGCGCCGGAATAACAGAAGTACGCCGTAGGCAATCGCAGACACCCCCATTCCGACGGTGACTGCAAGTAGAGGTGATGGCAGCTCTTCCTGACCGGCGCGGATGAAGATTGGGCTGATCGAGAAGCACAGGGCCACACTCAGGCCGTAAATCGAATCGCGCCAGTTAAAGCGGGAGGGACTCCCCGAGTTCGCCCCGGAGACGGAGACGAAATACACACCTCCGACAACGATCACCACTCCTGCCAATACCGGCAGGGTGAGGAATTCATCAAAGGCTATGATCGCGATGACGGTAGCGAATAAGGGTGTCACGCCCACCAATGCCCCCGTGCGCGCAGCGCCAACCCGGTTCTGGCTGATGGTGAGCAAAGTCCACCCCAGGAAAAAATGGATGAAGCCGGCCAGACCCAGGTTGATGAACGCCGACGGTGGGGCGAGGCGCAGCAACGTCAGGTCTTCCATCATCACAGAGGCTGTTCCCATGATCAATACGCTGACCACCAGCAGGATAAAGGTGGCCCAGTAAACGCTGAAACCTTGCCGCGCCTTGCGGTTGAAAGCCTGGAAGAACCCGAATCCCACACCCGACAGCATGGCCCAAATTGCACCTGTCATATAATGTTCTTCTCCACGGATTGGCTGCTGCCAGCCTAGCTAAGCGACTCGATGGATTAGATCACCACGAGCGTATGACTTCAGAATATCGAACGTGATATTTAAAATGCGTGACATCGCTCCGTCGGTATACCATCCCAGGTGAGGCGTTACCACAACATTCAAGTCTCCAAAATCATGGTAGGTGTCGCGCTCATCTTCCAACACGTCCAACCCCGCTCCGCCTAAGTGCCCCGAACGAAGAGATGCGATGAGGGCATCCGTGTCCACGACGGCGCCGCGAGAGGTGTTGACCAGGAAGGCTCCTTTTTTCATCTTCGCCAGTCGTTCGGCGTTGATGAGATGCTGGGTGTTTTCGGTCAGTGCGACATTGAGGGAGATGAAGTCGCTTTTTTCCAGGAGTTCATCCAGGGAAGTGTATGTGAAGCTCAATTCAAGCGCGGCAGCCTTATTTTGCACCACGTCATAGGCGATCACCTGCATTCCGAAACCACTCGCGATGCGCATGCAGTGCAGGCCGATGCGCCCGGTGCCGATCACGCCAAGCGTTTTATCGCGGAGTTCAAAGCCTTGAAGTCCCTGGTCGGACCATCGCTGCTCTTGTTTATAGCGTTGGTCTCCACGCACGATATTGCGCGCAACTGCCAGCATCAACGCGAAAGCGTGTTCCGCGATCATGTGCGCGCCGTAGTCTGGAATGTGGCATACCGGGATGCCGCGCCGTTTTGCACTTTCAAGATCGATGTGATCGTATCCCACAGAGCGGGTCACGATGAGTTTCAGGTTCGGGAGCTGCTCGAACACTTCTTGTGTAACCTGCCCGAACTGGTCGCGCATGCACAGGATGTCAGCCCCGGCAGCAGCGGCTACGATCTCGTCACCTTTGCGTAGGGGAGGGTAGATGTCGAACTCGAAGCCCTCCAACCGGATGTCGTCACGGTATTCGAAAACAAAGTCGGTGAAAGCGACTATAGTCTCTGACTCGCTCATGCACCCCGCCCTATTTTTACTTGCTCGATAAATCCAACCGCACGGCGCGTCAGCTCTTCCATGTCGCCTGTGTCCAGCAGCTTTTGACTTACCAGGGCGCTGCCTACGCCGAGGGCGGCGGATCCCTTGGCGATAAAATCCGCGGCGGTGTCAAGGTTGACCCCACCCACGGGGATGATGCGAACGTGAGGTAATGGGGCCAGGATCGCTTTTACCAGGCTGGGACCGCCAAAGCTGGCAGGGAAGAGTTTGATGAAATCTGCACCGGCTTCCCAGCCAGTCAGCACTTCGGTTGGAGAGTAGCATCCCGGCGCGGTGGGGATGCTGTAGCGGTTGCAGAGTTCAACCAACTCAAGGTTGAGAATGGGAGAAACGACAAAATCAGCTCCTGCTAAAATTGCCGCCCGCCCGGTTTCCGCGTCTAAAACGCTGCCGGCCCCAAAAATGACATCTGAGCCGTATCTACCCTTGGCTTCCTCGATCACCGCCAAAGCTCCGGGCGTGGTCATGGTCACTTCGATAACACGTACGCCGCCTTTTTTGATGGCGTCGGCTGCAGCGATCAGTTGGTCTGAAGATTGGGCGCGCATAATGGCGATGACGCCGGTATCGTGTATGATGTTGAGTGTGTCTTCTTTTTTCATTGTTCAGCTCCTTTATCGAGAGGTTCTCTTTCCTCCACCAAATACCTCGGCCTTCATGAGAGCTTCGACCTCGGTTTTATCGACGATAGGTAGATCGTACATCAGCGTTTGCTTGATCCTGGTAGCTGCGTCGCCAACCAGGACTCCCTTTTTTATGCCTTCTCCCTCAAAACCCTCCGTGAGCAGACCGTAGTAAAAACCGGCGTTCCACGTATCTCCGCCGCCAAGGCGATCCCACAGCGTAATCGGCTTGACAGCCGGCGATCGGAAGAAAGTACCTTGCGAATCCATGGCGGCCGACTCCCAGCGGTGCTGTTCAAAGGAGTCTGGATAGCGAATGGTGATGGCCACAATTTTGACGTTGAAAAGTTCGCGTACCTGCCTGCTGAATTCTTTGATGTCGTCATCTTCTATGTGCCCCATGTCGCCGTCTACGACCTGTTTCGCGGAATACTGGCCGCAGGAAATATCATACAACTTGGCCATATCCTCAATGGTCGTGATCAGTATGTCCACATGATCGGTTATTGTCGGCGTCAGGATTTCACGCGCCTGGTCTGGTGACCATAACGTGGCCCGGTAGTTGAAATCCATACCCACCAGACAGCCCTTTGGTTTGCTGGCGATGGCCTCTTTGAAGGCATCGTAGCAGAAGTTGCGCTCGTACTTGCTGTGCGTCGCCAGTCCGAATGTAATCCCGGAACTGTGGAAGAGCTTCACGTCTTTCAACGCGGACTGCCAATCAACCATTCCCGCATCCAAACGGGAAGCGGCCGAGTACATGCGCTGGTAGACGCCGGTATTTTTTCTGGGTGTGCGGCCGATCTCGTAAATAAATCGTCCGATCGGTTCAGTTTTTGGCGCCCAAACGATATGCGATGTGTCGACCCCCTGTTCGCGGGCGATATTGCGCAGCGACCGACCGTATGGGTTATCCGGTATGCGGGTGATAAAGCCCGAGGGAATGCCAAAGCGGCTTAGCCCCAGGGCCAGCGTGTATTCGCTGCCTGCCATGGATAGATTAACCAGGCGGGTGCGCTCCGGACGTTCATAATCGGCAGGCGTATCGCGCACCATCACCTCGCCAAAGGTCAAAAAGGCAGGCCCACTAATCGCGTACTGGCTGAGATCGTCAGTGGTGATTTTGTAATGTTTTACTTCGTTCATCTCGTTCTCCGAAATCGATAGATCAACTTTAATCTTAGGCGGGCGGCCAGGCAACCGTATAGAGGTGTTTACCTCCATTTAACGGACCTTTCACCAGCTCGTCCACTTCCTCCTGGGTGAATCTTTGCGTGACCAGCGGCGCATCAGGGAGCACACCCGGTGGGAAGGCCTCTAAAATGTCGTCGTGCAGTTTTTTGATGTAATCGAGCAGTGCCTCCGTTCCGGGACGTGCTTTTTCTACGTCCGCCAGGGTGGCTTTGCCCACCACGCCTTCCGGATTTCCGGCGATTTCGATCGTGCCCAATCCTGTATGCCCGTACCACGGGATGGGTCTTTGGTAGGCGTTCGCTGCAGAATCGACATGTCCTGGAGGCAAGAACCCGTGGAATTCCGTGTCTACTGCGTCCTCCTGGTTGATCATTTCGGGGAAAAGCGCCAGTGAGAAGGAAGTCTCACACTCGTCAGCGTGTGTGAAAGGTGTTTCGAACGGGCCTCCGTGGGCCTTGTCCTTGATGAAGGGCTGGATGGCGTAGTACCAATTCAGGTTGATGAGTATGCTTGGAACCTGGTAGCGCTTAGCGAAGCGGTGAATTGCAGTGGGTATGACGTATTCCTGTCCGTGCCCATTGAGCAGGATCTGCTTGCGGAAGCCGGTGTTCCAAAAGCCGGCGATCACAGAGCTCAGATAAGCGGTGAAGGTGTCCTCGTCTACCGGCACGGTACCGGGCATACCAATATGGTGGTAGGGGTGGCTGCCGAACCAGATCGGCTGGGAGACCGTGCAGCCTGTCGCTTGTGCAACCGCTTCGGCCATGCGCGTGACCAGGAAAGTGTCTTCCCCGTAGCAGGCGTTAGGGCCGTGTGCCTCTGTGCTGCCAACGGGGATGATGAGCAGGTCGTTCTGTTCGAGGCGTTCTTCGATTTCCTTCATGTTCATGTTTTGAAAATAGATGCCGTTTGCGGCGTCCATGTGCCCGCCATCGGGTGGGATCTGCCAATTAATGTTTTCGCTCATGATTAGCTCCTTAATATTCTATGGTTTTACTATTACTTTGATCGCTCCACCGATACGCCCGGTGAATGTGTCGAAAGCCTGGTTGATCTCCTCCAGTGGGAAGGTGTGAGTGATGAGAGGCTTAAAGTTCATGCGCCCGTCCGCCATGAGCGGTATGGCTCTCGCCAGGTTCAGCTTACCCTCAGCTTTTGGACCGGTGATGGTCAGGTTCCACTGGACAATTTTGTCCAAACCCATTGTCACAGGCTCATGGTAGATACCGTTGTACGATATACGGCCGTTCTTGCGTACCATGTTGAGCGCTTCTGCCGCGGGACCGGGTTGACCGGTGCACTCAACGATCATATCGGCGCCGATGCCACCCGTCAGTTCCATGATCTTCTTGACGGGGTCAGTTTCACGCACGTTTATCGTGATATCCACGCCCAACTCTCGACCGACGGCCAGTCGCTCTTCCCGGGTGCCGGTCAGGATTACGCGGCCAGCGCCCAGGATCTTGGCAATGTGCGCTGACATTAAACCGATCGCACCAGGACCGGTGACGACGACGGTTTCACCTGCGCCGACCCATCCGATGCGTTCGTAGCCGTACAGTACGGTGCCCGCGCCTGTCAGCAGGGCGCCTTCTTCGAACGCGATGCTCTCCGGAATATTATGCAGCGTGTTTATGTGGCAGGCGGCATATTCAGCGTATGCGCCGTCCGTGCTGAATCCGTAGTGCCGGTGGCCGAGTTCGTAATTGCCGTAATTCAGGCAGGTGGTGTAGTACCCGCGCAGGCAATTCTCGCAGCGCATGCAGCCTTTATGCGGTTCGACGGCTACCCGGTCGCCCACCCGGAATTCGATCACATCAGGGGCTGTCGCAGCTACAACGCCCGTAAATTCATGACCGGGGATGAACTCGCCCAGCTTGGGATAGCCTTTCCACCCCTTGGCAACGATGGCCGGGTCGCTGCCGCAGATGGCGACTGAGTTGACTTTCACCAGCACTTCTCCATAGCCGATAGGCGGCACGGGTACTTCGGTGACGCGCAGGTCGCCAAAGTCAAAAAGTACGGCCGCTTTCATAGTTTCTGGTATGTTCATAACACCTCCAAAAATTTGTGATATTTATTTGTTCAACCTTAGTTATCTCAGTGGGAACAAGAATTCATCTTGTTCAACAGTAATACGCAAATTGTGGATCATGGCTCCAGAACGACTTTCACCGCTTCACCGCTGCGGGCGAGGTCGAAGCCCGCCTCCCACTCCTTCAACGGCAGGACATGCGTGATCAGATTACCTGGGGAGATTGCCTGCCGGGCAAATAACGACAGCGTTCGCTCCCAACTGGAGTACTTGGAGCTGTAGCTGAAGACCAGCGTCAGTGCCCTGAACATGGCCTCCCGGTAGGGGATCAGGATGTCATCACTGGGTGGCTGGCCGATGATGCCCAGCCGCCCGTTGCGGCGCGCCAGTGAGAACGCACCTTGAATGGCCGGGATGGCGCCCGACAATTCGATGACAACATCCGCGCCCTCGCCGCCGGTCAAGTCGGAGATAAAAGAATTTAGGTCACGCTGGGCCACATTAACGGCATGATCGATCCCCATCTCGCGCGCTTTCGGCAGCCGCACGGTTTCATCCCGATCGATACCGGTAATGACGACCTTTGACGCACCCGCGACCTGGGCCATCCTGGCTGCCAGCAGTCCGATTGGACCGCAACCCAGCACAACCACCACATCTTCCGGGGCAATACCGGTGCGTTCTAGGACTCCGTGGGCGGCCACTGCAGATGGTTCTGAAAGGGCGGCTTCAACATAGGTGATGTTTTCCGGGATGCGGTGCAGCAGCCAATCGGGAATTTTAATATACTCCGCAAACGCGCCATCCGTGAAATAGCCAGGTGAACGTTTCGAGGCACAGGCGAAGGCGTTCCCGGTCAGACATTGGCGGCAGTGACCGCAGGCGCCCGTGTGCTGTTCCGATACCACTCGATCACCGATCTCCCAATTTGCTACGTTTTCCCCGAGTTCAACGATCTCACCTGAGAACTCATGGCCAATGATTACCGGCGGGGTATTTGGGTGCTGGTCGTCCTGGATTTTCAGGTCGCTGCCGCATATGCCGCATGCGTGCACCCGGATCAGCACTTCATCGGGAGAGATTTGCGGCACAGCGACATCGCGCAGTTCTATATTGCCTGCCCCCGCTGTTGTTTTTACCAAAGCTCGCATGGTTTCTTTCATATTTTTGTACTCACGGATACATCATCGGGCGGATGACGCCGTCTATTTGATTTTCAAACAGCTCCCAGGCACCTGGGAATTCGCTCAGCGGCATCCTGTGTGTGATTAACGGTTCTATATCGACGTGCCCTTTGGCCATAAGTTCGTTCGCACGTCCGGATATGCCGCGCGGGTTGGCAACCGAGCCAAACACGTCCAGATGACCGCGCACTATGGTACTCAGATCGACGTCCAGGCGTCTTCCGGGGCTCGTGGCGCCGCCCAGCACGATACGGCCCCCACGGCGCGCCATTTCGATGGACTGCCGGGCGGCCAGGGCACTGCCTGCGAATTCAATCACCAGGTCAGCACCTTTCCCGGATGTCAATTGGCGAACTTCCTGGATCGGATCGTCCACCTTGGCGGCGTTCACCACTTGGTCTGCGCCGGTAACCAGGGCCATAGCCAGGCGCTCTTCGTCTCCTGTGCTGCCGACGGCGATCACCTGGCCTGCACCCTGGGTGCTGGCGATCTGAATCGCCAGCAGACCTAATGCGCCGGGACCAATGACTGCCACGCGCTCCCCGGCACGCACACCACCAGCGCGCTCGATGGCCCATAATGCGATACCGACCGTGTCGGTGAAAGCGCCGTGATCGAAATTAAGCTCCTGGGGGAGGAGATGAACTGCCTGTGCGGGGATAGCGCAGTATTCGGCCAGCCCACCAGGTACCGTGAATCCGATGTGAGCGTGACCGGTATCGGGGCGACCGTAATTTTCACACAGGTTGTATAATCCTTCCGCACACCGGGGACAGAGCCCGCAGCCCACGTGGACTTCCACGCCGACCCTATCGCCCACAACAAGGCCGCTAACCTGAGACCCGACATCGACAATCTCCCCGCCCCACTCGTGACCAGGTACATGCGGGTAGGTCACCCCGGGGAATTTGCCGTGGAAGACTTTAAAATCCGTTGCGCAAATGGTGGTCGACTTAACGCTCACCAGCACATCGCCCTGTCCTGGTTCCGGTATGGGTATGTCTGTGAGTATGTACTCGTCGGGTTTAGGAAATTGAACGGCAAGCATAGGTTACTCGCTGAATTTGGGAGGTCGTTTTTCTACGAAGGCGTCTTTGCCTTCCTGAGCGTCGGGACCGACACCGGTCAGGAGGCGCATCTGGCGTTCCTGGGCTAACCCGGCTTCGAAGCCGTCCCGCATGCCGACGTTCACGCAGCGCTTCGTAGCAGATACAGCCGGAGCGGAGTTAGCCGCTATCCCCTCGGCCAGGTCCAACGCGCTGTCAATCAGCTCATCGTCCGGGACCACGTACTCCACCAGGCCGATGGTCAAAGCTTCGTCGGCGTCTATCGTTCGGCCGCTCAATAACAGGTCGAGTGCTCGCCCGCGGCCGACTAGGCGCGGCAGCCTTTGCGTTCCGCTTCCGGATGCGAAGGCGCCCACTTTGACTTCCGGGAATGCGAATTTTGCCGATTTGGCGGCTATGCGGATATCGCAAGCCAGGGCCAGCACTGCGCCACCGCCCAGGGTATGGCCATTGCAGGCAGCAATCACCGGCAGGCGGGAGTCCTCGATGGCAGCATTCAACCCGGCTTCAACATATTCGTTTTCCAGGAGCCAACCAACATCCTGGCGGAAGTCGCGGATATCCGAACCGACCGAAAAGGCGCGCTCGGTCCCGGTCAGGACAACACAGCGCACTCCCCGATCTACCTCCAGTGCGGCCAGTTTATCCTGCAGCGTTCGTTTGACGCCAAACCTGAGCACGCCCAACGGTTCGGAAGTGATGGAGATTAACACCACGCCGTCTCGCGGGCTGGATACTTGAACAGCCTCGCCTTCAAGGGGTGTGCGTCTATCGTTTGACTTATTGTGGTCCAAGGCTGTCATCGGGGTGCTCCCAGTCTCGCAGGCGGGGTGGAATGTTAAGTCGCGGTTGATTTTCCAGTTCAGCAGAGTAGGCCATCGGCTTGGGAATGAAGATGCGTGGATCCATCTCGCCAAGGTTGGGTGATACCTGTGGACGGAATTCCATCACCGCCATAATATGCCGCTCTACATCAACTCCCGGTGCAGTTTCAATCAATTCGATACCATCTGGCCCAAGCCGGAAGACCGCACGTTCGGTAATAAAGAGAACTTCCTGACCGCGCTGCCAGCCAAAATTCCCGTTATAAGTGATCTGCTCGACCTGCTTAACAAATTTAGGGAACTTTCCCTCGCGGATGATGCGTGTGTTTGTATCCTCCCAGGCTATGTCAAGTCCGCCAGCTGTAAGGGTTCCGCTGAAAATCACTTTCTTGGCGTTCTGGCTGATATTTGGAAAACCACCCGGGCCAATAATTCTGCCGTTGAAGCGGCTGACGTTTACATTTCCTTGGGCATCTACCTGGGCAAATGAGAGGAATGCTAAGTCCAAACCACCGCCGTCATAGAAATCGAATTGGTATGGTTGGTCGACCATCGCCGAGTAGTTCATTGACGCGCCAGCATCCATCCCGGATGCGGGTGCACCCCCGATGAGACCTTGTTCGTTGGTAAGCAGGATCTGGTCCAGGAAACCTTCTTCCGCCGCCACGTTGGCGATGCCGGTTGAAACCCCGGTGCCGAGGTTGCATACCGCACCCGGAAATAATTCCATCGCTGCACGCCGGGCGATCACTTTACGGGCATCGAACGGTAAGGGCGTGATCTCGGAAAGCGGTACGCGGAGAATTCCTGCATAGGCCGGGCTGAATTTTGTCTGGTAGGTCTGGTCCTGATCCGGGTCGACTACCACCAGGTCTACCAGCATCCCCGGTATCTTGACTTGTTTTGCGGACAGCGTTCCGCGCTGGGCCAGTCTCGCGACCTGGACGATGACTACGCCGCCAGCGTTGCGTGTAGCCTGCGCCATGGAGAGCATCTCGCCGAACACGGCTTCGTGTTCCATGGTAATGTTGCCGTCTTCGTCGGCGGTTGTGCCGCGCAGGAAAGCGACGTCCACGTGCAGAGATTTGTAAAATAACCATTCCTTGTCGTCCAGCTCGATCACTTCCAGCAGGTCTTCAGCGGCAGATTTGCTCTGCCGGCCTCCGCTGTAACGCGGGTCGACGAATGTATGCAGTCCGACGTGCGTGATCAGCCCCGGTCGGCCGGCAGCCATCTCACGCATTAATTGTGACAGCGCTCCCTGGGGCAGGTTATAGGCCTGGATTTGGTCTTCTTTGGCCAGTTCTGCGATCTTTGGTGAGTTTACGAAAGCGCCGGCAATGATCCGTTTCAGCAGGTCAGGGTACGCCAGGTGGTCAACGCCATGACCTGCGCCATCCCCCAAACCAACCGGGTGGAGCAGCGTTATGCCTTTGGGCTGGCCGTCGTTCAGGAAGCGATCCTCGAGCGCCAGGATCAGGTTTTCCGGTACAGCGTGCCCGCCGCCTGATCCGCCGATGAGTAGGGTGTCGCCATCATGTACAAGACTGATTGCTTCCTTTGTGGGTACGACGCGCAATGGTGGTCTCCTCAGGTCTGTTGCTTCTGCTTGTATTTCAAGACTTTAAATCTGCCTTGATCTGTTTCAACTGTTCGGCTTCTGGGAGTTCTTTGTAATACTCATCCAAGGGGTAGCAGCCAGAAATCATCCCTTTGCGAGGCGCGGTGGTGCAGTCACTGAATGTTCGGCAAATACGCTTGCGATCGAGCGTACGACCGGCGATCACGTCCCCCGGCATTTCCGGGTATGACAGGATCATACGGCCCAAACCGGCGAAATCAGCCATGCCGGTCCTGATGACATATTGCGCCACGTTTGGCAGCCACTCCTGGAGATAGCTGTAGGCCGAACCAATCATGACCATGTCGGGGTATTGAGATTTGATTTTGGCAACCACATTTATCTGGCGCGCGACTCCAACCAATGGATCTTCCGGTGGCGAGTAACCATCAGAAGGGGGGAAGTAAGCCGGGCGTGTGATGTGCGGGTTGTAGTAAGGGCTGGCAGCAGAGAAGTTAACCAACCGGATATCGAGGGAGCGAAGTAGGTCAATAAAGGCGAATATTTCATCATATTCGATGTTCAATGGATCATCGGGATCGCTGCCGAAGGTGTATGGGTAGCGTCCTCTCTCGTCACGCCACTCGAGCGGCTTGCCTACGCCGTCATCGTCTTCCCTGAACGGCGGAAAGTCGAAAGCACTCAAACGCACACCGATCAGCAGTCCTGTACAATCACGCTGAACGCCCGCTACAATTTCGCGCAGGAAACGCGTGCGGTTCTCGAAACTGCCGCCGTAATGTCCGGGTCGCGTGCGTGCGCTCAAAAATTCGTGTCCCAGGTAGCCATGACAGTGCTTAATATCAACAAACTCGTAACCGGCATCCTGCGCCTGGCGTGCGGCGCGCACATAATCGCCAATCAATGCTTCGATCTCCCGGTCGCTCAGGATAGGGTAGTCCTCGGGCAGGTTAAAAAGCTTATCAACGACAGGGTGATGGTAAGCGATTTTTGGCTCCAGGCGAGTGTTTTCGTTTGGGCGGCTGAAACGCCCCGAGTGTGTAAGCTGCAGGCCGACCAGCAAATCGTCCGCAGAGTCGTGGCAGGCGAGATGTTCTTCTACTAACGCCTCACGTAGTTTTTCCAGATCACCTATCGTGTCGGCATTGATTAATAGCTGGTTCGGATTTGCGCGCCCATCGTGGCGCACAGCCACTGCTTCCCCACCCCAGATCAACTTGGCGCCGCTGCGGCCGAAATTTCGCCAACGCCGGGTGGTGTATTCAGTGGGTCTGCCGTCCGGCGTGCCGTCCCAGCCTTCCATGGGAGAGGTGCAGAAGCGATTTCCAATCACCCGTCCATCCGATAGGGCGAGTGGCATAGCCATGGGGCTTTCAGGACCGGATAGCAGTTCCTCATCAAACGGCAGGTTGATACCCAGGTTCTCGATGTGATTACGAAATAGATCGGCGTTTTTCAAGCGTGCCATCCGCGGATAGGGTTTTGTCATGATAAATCTCCTGCGTTAGATTGGTGATACGCCGCCGCGAACTTCTTTGATCCAGGCAATAACCTGGCGCGCATTCTCTGTGATGGCCTGGAAATTTCTGGCGGCCACCAGTTCCTTGGTGACCAGCTTGCTGCCCATACCCACACAAGCCACACCCGCCTCGAACCAGGCGCGGATATTCTCTTCGGTAGGCGAGACGCCGCCCGTAGGCATGATGCGCGTCCATGGCATTGGACCACGGATTGCTTTGACGAATGGTGGACCACCCACCTGGCTGCCAGGGAAAATTTTACATATTTCGACGCCCAGTTCCTCTGCGGCCGAGATTTCGTTCAGGCTCCCGCAGCCCGGGCTGTAAGGTATTTTTCGCCGGTTGCATACCCGCGCCACTTCTTTATCCATTACAGGTCCCACGATAAAATTGGCTCCTAGCTGCATATAGAGAGATGCGGTCCCGGGATCAACCACCGAGCCTGCTCCCAGAATGGCACGCTTATCGTCCTGGAAATGCTGGACCAGCTCCTGGAACACCAGGTGGGCCTGGTCTCCGCGGTTAGTGAATTCGACACAGCGTATGCCACCGTCCAGGCAGGCCCTTACGATTTGGGTGGCCGTGTCTACGTCACCGTTGTAGAACACCGGTATAAGACCGGTTTCGATCATCGTAGTAATTGTGTAAATGCGGCTGAATTTTGCCATGCTCTTCTCCTAACGGCTCACACGGCCGGATACATCTCCGGCCATTATTTTTTCTACTTCAGGGACCGTGACCAGGTTGAAGTCACCAAATATGGTGTGTTTGAGTGCCGACGCGGCGATTGCAAAGTCCAGTGCGCGCTGATTATCTTTTCGGAAGGTGTTCAAGCCGTAAATCAGACCGGCGACGAAGCTGTCACCGCCCCCGACACGGTCCACGATTGGTGCGATATCATAGGTGGATCCGAAGAACATCTCTCCCCCCTTCCAAAATACGGCGCTCCATGAATTGTGACTGGCGGAGAGCGAACCCCGCAGGGTTATTGCGATTTGCTTGAGGTTTGGAAAGCGATCATTGAGTCCCTGGCAAACTGCGCGGTATTTTTCTGCGTCCAATTTTCCGGATGTAACGTCCGTTTCAGGCGCGTGGATGCTGAATACTTTGTCTGCGTCTTCTTCGTTTCCTATGGCGATGTCTGTCAGAGCTACCAGTTCACCCATCACTTCGCCGGCGGGTTTGCCCCATTTCCAGAGCTTCGAGCGGTAGTTGAGATCGCAGGAGATGGTCACGCCTGCCTCTTTCGCTGCCTGAACGCCTTCCAGGCATGCCGCGGCCGCGCCTTCAGATATTGCCGGTGTGATGCCGGTCCAGTGGAACCAGTCAGCGTCGCTGAATGCGGTCGTCCAGTCGATCATGCCAGGCTGAATAGCGGCCAGCGATGAACTTGCCCGGTCGTAGATGACCTTGCTGCCGCGGTGGACGGCGCCGTGTTCCAGGAAATAGATGCCCAGGCGATCACCACCACGCACGATGTGGTCGGTCCCCACCCCATACTGGCGCAAATAATTCAGGCATGCGTCGCCAATATCGTTGTTGGGCAGCCGTGTGATGTACTGTGTCTCCATGCCGAAGTGGGCCAGCGACACCGCCACGTTCGATTCACCGCCGCCATAGATCACATCGAAGCGGCGCGCCTGGCTGAATCTCAAGTTATTTTCAGGCGACAAGCGCAGCATGATTTCGCCAAAGGTTACCACTTGTGTCATAGAACTATCCTTATCCGCGCTAAAGACGTGAGATATGGAATCCGCCATCCACGTTGATCACCTCACCGGTGGAGAATGGTAACAGGCCCTCTGCGATGGCGATTACCGCCTTACCGACATCCGCTGGCTGTCCCCAGCGGCGGATGGGCGTGATGCCTTCATCCAGGATCAGGCGGTCGTATTTCTCTTTCACAACGGAAGTCAGGTCTGTCTGGATGATCCCGGGACGTATTTCATACACATTGATACCGTATTGCGCCAGGCGATCTGCCCACAGTGACGTCGTCATGCCCATACCCGCTTTGCTTATGCAGTACTCCGCTCTCAGCGGACTGCTGGTGTAGGCGCTGATGGAGCCGATATTGATGATCTTGGGTCGGTTGAGCGTCCCGGCTTCGATCAGCCTGATCATCTCGTTGGCCGTGCGCTGGGTGAGGAAAAGCGGTCCTTTAAGGTTAACGCTCATCACCTCATCGTAGCTCTCTTCCGTCATCTCGAGCATATCGAGACGAACC